>Ga0307512_10000840_pt1 | contig 45160 bp, 30 predicted proteins | sample 14_EM_MG_FD_200267 | JGI IMG/M metagenome (GOLD analysis project Ga0307512, IMG submission 200267) | Populus trichocarpa ectomycorrhiza microbial communities from riparian zone in the Pacific Northwest, United States - 14_EM | ecosystem: Host-associated > Plants > Roots > Unclassified | place... | reverse complement strand
AATCTCACATATAGGATTTATCTTATTAGCTTTAGCTATAAATAGTAAACAAGCTATTGATTCATTTATTTTCTATATAATTCAATATACTTTAACTAATTTAAATACATTCTTAATATTATTAGCTATAGGTTATATACTAAATTATAAAACTATAATAAATAAAGGTTCAGAAAAAGATATTAAATTTATTTCTGAATTAAAAGGTTTATTCTTCTCTAATCCTATTTTATCTATTAGTTTAACTATTTGCTTATTATCTATGGCTGGTACTCCTCCTTTATTAGGATTCTTCTCTAAACAGTTTGTATTATATTCTGCTATTGAAAGTGGATATTATTTTATGGCTATATCTGGTATATTAGTAAGTATAATTAGTGCATCTTATTATTTAAGAATAATTAGAATATTACATACTGAAATTGAATTAAAAGCCTCAGGCGCAAAATCATTAAATGATGAAACAAATACAACAGTAAGTATTAGCAATATTCATAGTTTATTAATCTCAAGTTTAACTTTATTAATTTTATTCTTTGTTTTAAAACCATCTATCTTATTAAAAAGTACACAATTACTATCTCTATCTTTATATTCAAGCTAATGAATACATTATTAATGTTATTTATATTTGTTCCGATTTTAGCTGTTTTATTATTAGGTTTAAATTTATTATTAGCTGCTCATAAACCTGATGAAGCTAAAGTATCGGCATATGAATGTGGATTTAGTCCTGTATATGGACAAACTAGATCTACATTTCAAATACATTTCTTCATAGTTGCACTATTATTCTTAATTTTTGATCTTGAAGTGCTATTACTATATCCTTTAGCAGTTACATTGTACCAAGTGAGCGTTTTCGGTTTCTTTGTTGCACTTATATTCTTCATCGTATTAACTATCGGATTTATACTTGAAATAGGATCGGGTGCGATATCTATTAAAAATTCAGATATTAAAAATTCTTTTTAATCCCCATCCTAATTAGAATTCTTTAAACAAATCATTATTATTGTGGTCTCCTGGTCTCTGTGGCCTCCCACCCAAGAACTTAAGTGGTGTCTACCCTACGGACAAGGGCACATATGCATTGATTAAGTAAGGTATTTTTTATTTTCTTTAGTAATAGTTTCAATATCCATAGTAATAAATTTATATTTCCTAAGATAGTTACTTTATTTACTTTTCCTCCTTCAAGCACATCTATTTGGTAGGTTTTATTACCGGCTCCGCCCACTATCCTCTAATTATTTCAAATTCATAACCAAATTTTATTACGTTATCCATTTCTCCTGAAAAGATCCATCCTTCCCAACTACCAAGACCAGCTATACTTCTATAACCATTATCTGTTTTTATTCTTCTTTGTAATATAGGATGTTCTAAATATTTAGTCGTACTAATTTTACAATAAAAGAATCCTATTGCATCAGGTTCTACTATTCTAATATTACCTTCAAATACTATAGGTTTTCCAACTGGTATTTGATTATAAGCCATAACTGTTGGATATAAATTATTTACATCATAAGAATATAGTAATCTATGCATTGGTCTTGATTTACCAAAGAATGGTGTAGTTCTATTATGAGGGATAAAAACATCAACTGCTCCACCGCTATAAGATTTTCTAATATCAAATTCAAGTCTACCTCCTAATTGGTAAATAGTGTTAGCAGGCATGAAATGAGTTTTATAAATTCTCATAGCTAAAGAAGCTATTGTTAATACACTATTAATATTGATATTAAATTTTCTGTAGATCAATTCATTAAATCTTGTTAAGATTTGATGTAATGTTACACAATCTAATTTACAATATTTTGTTGCCTCTAATTGAAAGTTCCACATTCTTTTTCCATAACCAGTTTTTAGATCATTCCATTCTTTAAGTGTAATATCAGTCCAATTTTCATATTTAGGAAATACTCCGGAATAGTTTATATTTTCTAGATTAAAAGGAAAATATCCTTTAGACGATTCAACATTAAATGCTACACATAGTTCTCTTAATGATTTTGATAATAATAAAAATGAATCTTTAAATATTATGGTACTTTTAACTCCTTCAATATTAACAATAAGTTTAATTGATATTATTTTACCGTGATGGATTAAAGGTTTTACTTTACCAAATTTAAATAAATGTTTTAATATTAATACTCCGTCAAAAGAACTTAAATTATGTGCATAAATAAATGTTTCTTTACCTTTTTCTATTAATGTGGTTAATTTAGGTATGAATTCATTAAATAATTCATTTTCATTACTATTGAAAGATGTTATGTGGTGTCTACCATTATATGCATTGATTAAGTAAGGTGTTATTTTATTTTCTTTAGTAATAGTTTCAATATCTAAAGTTATAAATCTATTTGATAAACTAGATTCTTTTTGTAATCTTCTAAAAGGTTTTGCTGGTAATTCTTTTTTTCTTAGAACTATTTCACCGTCCATAAAGTAGATTGATGATTTCTTAATTTCTCTTTTTATAAAATTAGTTTCATCACCGTGTACATTAGTATCTGTCCATGATAAATTTATATTTCCTAAGATAGTTACTCTATTTACTTTTCCTCCTTCAATAACATCAATTTGGTAGGTTTTATTACCGGCTCCGCCCACAACTATAAATCTTTCAAATGTTATTCCGTCACTAATAATGTTTGATAATATTACTTTTCCATAATCATGAGGATTCATCGTGATTGGTAAATCCATATTATTGAAATTATGGCTAGTTATTTCTTTATCAGTTAAATTTTGAAGTAGTAATGTTCTATTTTCATCTAAACATTTCCCTGATTTTATTACATATGAAAAAGTCATTTGGCTTATGGGATGAGTAACATAGGAATCACTTAATATTGTTAATCTTTCTGATAAATAATCAATAAATAATTCTTTATCTTCATAATTAATTTTTACTAAGTGACCTAATGTTCTGTACCCTTGTTCAGTTTCTTCAAATTTGATTTTACATAATAAAAATAAATGATTTTCTTTGTTTTCTATAAAAACCTCACTGGCCTCCGGCCCCAAAGTTTATTAATATAAACAGTTAATATTTCATTGTTTAATGTTAAATCTTTAAATGTATAATTTTTTACATTGATCATTATTTTTAGAAACTTTTAATATACTGATAATTAAGTATGCGGCTGCGCCAACCACATAATTACTGGAAAAATATATAAAAATTGGTCTTTCTACACAAATAACAACCCAGGTTTAGTATCGTTTAGCTAGATAATATTTAAAAATAATTAATTATCCTCTAATTTGAGGTAACACTAAAAAGGGTAAATGGAAGAAGGCAACCTATAATAAATATATTAATTTATTAAAAATACAATTTATAAAATATCTAATTAAAAATTAATAAATATAAAAGAGAAGTTACAAAATATATAACTCTATAAGCAACCTATAATAAACAATCGACTAGTTTATTCTATACTGTAATTTAACATAAAAATAATATTTATATACTACTTTAATGCTATATTAAATTTATTTTAAATGTTGGTTATAAATATATAATTAATAATAATTAAGTATAAGCATAGGTGTATACAATAAATTTTTTTAACAACAATGCAAAATAATTTAGAATCTTCAGTAGTAATGGACAACGTTTTTACATTAGCTATTGCTATTACTGTTATTTGTGTAACATTAAGCCTTATTAATGGTTATATACAATATAGTAATAATGTTCAGAGACAAATAGATTCTACAAGAGTGCAAGAAGGTCTACCTACAGACATTACATTAACTCCTGAAGATTATATGAATAACCCTGAATTAGCGGAAATATTCGGAGCTCCAGAAGCGGGTAATACTTTAAATCTTAATCTTGAAAGCAATGAACATTTTGAACAACAGCAGAATCAATCTCCAGCTGTTGATTATACGGACTTAGATACTTTATATGATATAGGTGAAAAATTTTTTTCATTGTTGTTAGAAACTATTTTATATTTTATATAATAAACTAACTAATTCTTATTTAAAATATAACATTAACTAGTAATATAATTTATATTACCCCCATCAAGATTTACTCTTTATATTAATTTTAAAGATACTCCTTAATATCTCAATTTATAAATAGAAATTACTATTTATTGTAATTATTATATTACTATATTAAAATTTTATAATAATTATAGAGATAGCTTTAATTCTACCTATGTCTCTTAGCCTTGGGCATCCTTAATTTATACTCTAAGCCTAGAACAGAGCAATCAAATAAATTAAATAGAATGCCACAATTAATTCCATTTTTTTTTTTAAATCAATTATCATTTTCATTCTTAACTTTATTAGTAATAATTTATGTATTTTCTAAATACATTTTACCTTTATTTACATTTCAACAAGTTATAAGAATGTATATTACAAAATTAAGTAAAAAAGCTTAATTATTATAATTAATTAAAGTTAAATAAATTATTCTTTATCCCCAATTTTATTATTTCTAGTCTCCCTTGCTCCACCTTAAATTTTTATTAAGGATAGTACCTAAACTTTTTGCTAAAGTATATTAGGGAAAGTAGGCAAAAGGCATCCTTAAGTTGGAATAGTACGGGTGTATAAAAAGATGTAAATTTTTATTTGTATTACTCTATATAAATATATTTACTATTGAAAGTATAATGCCGATTATTTTAGTAATTTTAAAATGTTATTTTAATAATCTTTATAATAAAATCTTAAAAAAAAAGAGTAGATTAATTTGATACCAGCTTTCCTTAAATTTCAGCCTATTCTAGTGGTTGCTAATCTTCTCCTCCTAGTTATTCTGTGCTTAGCTGCATGCATTAACATCAAGAAGGGTTGTGAGATAGATTAAGGTAGTACAAAGCACCAAAAAAATGTAATAAATAATATAACCAATGAAAAATAATCTTCAAAAAACTATCCTAAAAATAGCAATTATTGGAATAGTATCTGGTTGGAATGTACCAATATTGCCTGATAAAGTAGCTAAATTCGATAGAAACAAATATGTAAGAATATTTAAAGTCATAGGTGCTTTAAGTATGTTTTACATTCTTAGTGGTTTAGGATTGAAATTTTATCCTATATTCTTCTATATTAGTATAGCTTTTTCTTTGCCATATGTTATATATAGAATAGTTCTTGTTTTCTTTATAATTTTACAATATATATCTAATTTAAAGAATGGTAAATATATAGTTAGAAATTCACCTTTAGGTTTAGATAAATTCCAAACTGTTTTAAAAATTACTGCGGGTTCAATAAAAACTATAAGTAGAGCCGCTGTAGTAACAGGTTTAACTGTAGCTTTCATGTATAAGTTATATGATATTCTTAGTTGAAGAGGAAAAGTCTAGATATTTTGTACCAGCTATTAAAAAATTTAAATGAATTACATTTAAATGAATCAATTGATTATGCTTTAAAAAGATTAGGTATTGAAAAAGATTAGAGTTTAAAAAATAAGTAGTTCAACTTATAAAAAATGATCCTTTTCTACTAAAAATAATTATATTTTATCCCCATTTAGGCCAGCATGCTTTAGCAATAGCTCCGCAGAGCACCGGCCACTAAAGTATTTCTTACCCTTTGCTTATGCACAACCCCCCTCTAGCTAAAGATATAAAAGTAGGCATCCTATAAATAGTTGTGATTCAATTTTGAAATTTTAATTTAAATAAAAGAGAAGTAAATAATAATAAAAAAACAATTTACTTATAAAAATAATTAAAAAATATTTAATTAAAATATATAACATGATAAAAATCATCATGTTAATATTCCTTATAAATTAACAAAATAATTTATAAATTAGTTTAAGAAAATTCCATTCCCCTTAACTAAAATAAAAATCTAGATAATCTAGAATTACTATTGCTTTAACGTCCGGGCTAGAGCAATATAAGTTAAGGAATAAGGTAACAAAACAAAAAATAAATATAAAAAACAATGATTCAATTACTAATCTTAATACCAGTAGTAGGTTCTTTAATTTTACTACCTATAAAAGAAATATCAATCAATAGTAAAAATCAAATAAGAAATATAGCATTAATTACTTCTTTAATTAATTTCTTTGTTTCTATAATTTTATGGATAAATTTTGATTCAAGTACAAATCAAATACAATTTGTATATGAATATAATCAATTAAATTTTTGTCATTTTAATTTAGGAATCGATGGTATTTCTTTATATTATGTACTATTAACAACATTTTTAACACCTATAGCTTTATTATCTAATTATAAAAATATTACAGAAAATGTTAAAACATTTGTAATTTCTTTCTTAATATTAGAAAGTTTACAAATTTGTTTATTTACTGTATTAGATTTATTTTTATTTTATATTTTCTTCGAAAGTATATTACCAATATTATTTGTAATAATCATAGTATATGGTTCAGGTCAAGCTAGAATTAGATCAGCTTATTTATTCTTTTTATATACTTTTGCAGGATCATTATTTATGTTATTAGCTATACTACAAATATATAGTTATATAGGATCAACAGATTTCCAATTAATATCATTATATGAAATTAGTTTAGAAAATCAAAAAATATTATTTTTAGCATTTTTATTAGCATTTGCAATAAAAACACCATTATGGCCCTTTACTGGTTGGTTATATAGAGCTCATGCTGATAGTCCTTTAGCAGGTTCTATTTTATTAGCTGGAACTGTTTTAAAATTTGCTACTTATGGTTATATTAGAGTTTTATTAAATATTTTACCTGATGCATGTAATTATTTTGGTCCTTTATTACAAACTATTGCTATTGTAACTTTAATTTATGCTTCTTTAGCTACAATAATTCAAGGTGATACTAAAGTTTTAATTGCTTATTCAAGTATTGCTCATATGGCTGTAGTAATATTAGGATTATTTTCTAATAATATTCAAGGTATTGAAGGAGCTATTTTATTATCTTTAGCTCATGGTTTTGTTTCTCCTGCTCTATTTATTTGTGTTGGTGGAGTAATTTATGATAGAACTGGTACAAGAATAATAAGTTATATTAGAGGATTAGTTAATTTCATGCCAATTTTCACAATATTATTCTTTATTTTTACTTTATGTAATAGTGGTATACCTTTAAGTTTAAACTTCTTAGGTGAACAATTATCTCTTATTGGAATTTGGGAAAGAAGTCCTATAATTTCTGCTTTAGGTGCTACTGGTATTGTATTCTCTGGTTGTTATTCAATTTATTTATATAATAGAATCTCTTATGGAGCTTATTCTCCTCACTTAAAACCTTATAAAGATGTTTCAAGAAGAGAATTTATTTTATTAATAACTTTATTAATACCTACAATTATTTTAGGAATATTCCCTAATATTATCTTAGATTCACTACATGTTTCTGTATCTACATTATTATTCTAATTTAGAATTAATATTTATAATTTTCCCCCTTACTCACTAAAGATATGAAGCCTATAATAAGATGCTTTCTATTATTTAATTAAAAATAAAATCATATAAAAGTAATATATAGATAATAAAAAAATAAAATTTAATAAAAGTATCTAATAAATAATGGTGGATGACAAACTGGTTCGTCGCTCCCTTTGGGTGGGAGACATATAGCGTGTTCGAGTCGCGCCTACCATATAATTAAATTTACTTTAATTAAAGTAAGGTTTCATGGCAGAGTGGTTAATGCGGGGTACTGTTAATACTTTTTTCAGAGGTTCAATTCCTCTTGAGGCCTTTTTATATAATATATATATAAAATATTAATTTAATTAAAAGAGATAATATTATTATATAAGCGAATATGTTGAAATTGGTAAACAATCTCCTCTTAAGCAGGAGTGGAAGTAATTCCTTAAGAGTTCAAGTCTCTTTGTTCGTAAGTTTAATTTCAAATATAGTGTACCGTCTCAAAATCAAATAATAATTATTCATAAGCGATATAGTGTAAAGGTAGCACAGCAGTCTCATTATCTGCTAGAACTGGTTCAATTCCTAATGTCGCTCTATCTTTTTATAAAAATAATTGTTTAAGGTCTTTTAGTATAATGGTCGTACAACTACCCTTCACGTAGTTAGTGTCAGTTCGATCCTGATAAAGGCTAATATTTATTAATTCTAATTTAATTTTTTTTGGGTTTGAGGTCTTAAATATAATTAATAATCTATTGTTTATCTTTACCTTGTGCCTACCATTAACATAAAGTATTAAAATTTAATATAAAAAGGAATAGTTTACATTGGTAAGTTAAGACGATTGCTAATTGTTCGGGGAGACCCTTAGGTGTTCGACTCACCTCTATTCCGGCAATATTTACTTCTGCGGTGCTCTAGCTCCTTTCCTGTTGTTACCCCCCCCTGCATTAGAATAGCAAGGGCTACGACTTATTTTATTCTATAAATTTTGGGGCCGGAGGCCAGTGAAGTAAGCCTAAAACAAAATATGATAACTTAAATATAATATAAAATAATCATTGATTAAGTGTGATAATCTTGAATATTTAATAATTAAATATTTTACAAATAATAAAAAATATTTACACAATGTAATTTTAATTACAAAAGGGGCCAACCCTAAATAATTAAAAATGAGCTAAAAAGTGAAAGAGTCTAATGTAAATGCATTGGCTTTTTTCTACTAATGCTAAAGAGATAGGTACATTATACCTAATTTTTGCAGCATTTGCTGGTATGATTGGTACTGCTTTTTCTGTTTTAATTAGATTAGAATTATCAGCACCAGGTGTACAATTTTTACAAGGAGATCATCAATTATTTAATGTAATCATTACAGCTCATGCTTTTTTAATGATCTTCTTTATGGTCAAATTTAATATAGTATTTGTACAAATTAAAAATATAATTCATACTTATAAGTATAAGATTAAATCATTGGTTTTAAATCTAATTACTGATCTTTTCTATAATATTGAAAAAAGTAATAACAGTTTTTTAATTAAAGAGGATAAAATAGATGTAGAAAGAATAATTAAACCTTCTGCTCCATACCCGCACTCTCATAAAAAAATAGAAATTTTAGATCCTTATAATAATAGAAATAAAATAGCTGAAGTAGCTAAAGGAGTTAAAGGAGTATATATTTTTGAAGTGGAAAATCAAAATATTTGTTATGTAGGGAGTTCTATTAATTTATATAATAGAGTATGTTCTTATTTTATGCCTTCTATTTTAAATAAAGCTGATAGAAAAGTTCTTAGATATTTAAATAAATATGGTTTTACAGATATAAAACTAATTCTCCTAATATTAGATTCTAATTCTACTTGGGAACAGGTTCTTGAATTAGAACAATATTATATTGATACTTTATCACCTAAACTTAATGTTGATTTAGTAGCTGGAGGATATAATGGTTATCATAGTCCTATGTCTCAAGAAGCAAGAGATAGACTTAGAAAATTAAGAGGTACACCTATATATTTTTATGATACTACAACCAAATCGCTTATTTTTATATCTGATTCTAAACAATGGTTAAATAATATTGGTATTCATCATAAAACTATGAAAATTTGTTTAATGAATGGAAATTTATATCTTAATAGATTTTATCTAAGTATTGATTTAATTTCAGAATTTCCTTTTGAATCAATATTAAATACTGAAGAATTAGTCTCTTTAATAAACACTGTTAAATCTCAATATAAACCAAATCAACCTAAGAGTAAAAGTATTTTAGCTGAAAATTCTTTAAATCCTAAATTAAATTGTACTTTCTCAAGTATACACAAATTATCTAAACATTTGAAAGGAGATAGAGGTACAATTAGAAATTACTTATTAGGAAGATCTAAAGGTTTTTATAGAAAACAATGAAGATTTACTTTAATTGATTCTTAAATTATAATATAAATTTTATTAATAAAAAACTTTACTATATTTTAAAGGGCATGGCCGGGATTTATAGTAATATAAATCTTTCTTATCGCTATATGCTGGAACACCCTTAGAGTTTAACTTACTAAGTCTACTTTAGAGTAGAACACAGTGACAAAGTTAAAATTGGGCAATCAGCAGGAAACCAAAGTTCTATATTATAGGAGATAAATTAATCATCTAATTACAAAATATATCTTCCTTATTAATAAAAGTTAATGCTAACAAATTCTATATGTAGAACAAGTAGGATCCTCAGAGACTACACGCGATATATCCTAATTTAATTTAGGATAAAGATATAGTCCAACCCTAATAGAAATATTAGGAACTATTGTATGCCTGCTTTAGTAGGTGGATTTGGTAATTTTAAATTCACATCTTTGTTTAATATTTTATCTGATAGAATGTATTCTCAAAAAAGATTATTCTTAAAAAATATTATATTAAAACTAAATAAACAAAATTATTGTAATAAAAATACAATTCCACAAAATACAAATATCAAATTATTAAGATCACAAATAGGACCTTATTTAGCTGGTTTAATAGAAGGAGATGGAACTATTGTAGTTCATAATCCTGATAGGATTACTACAAAATTTAATCCTAAAATTATTATAGTTTTTAAAAAAGCTGATCTACCTTTAGCTAATTATTTACAAAATATAACTAAAAGTGGTCAAGTTTTAATTAAACCTGAAAGAGGTTATGTTTTATGGCAAATACAAGATATTGTTAGTATATTTACTATAGTTTCTATAATTAATGGTTTTATGAGAACACCGAAAATAGAAGCATTAAATAGAACTATAGATTGGTTAAATAATTATATTATAAATAACAATAATAGTAATAATTTACTACCCTGTACGAAATTGATTTTAAATAAAATTAGTGTACTTGAAAATAATCCTTTAGATCTTTCACCTATAGATAGTAATGCTTGGTTAAGTGGTTTTACAGATGCTGATGGAAATTTTTCTATTAATATACACAAAAGAACCAATAAAAATTCTACAAGAGTAATATTAACTTATAGATTAGAAAATAATCAAAACTATCATAAATTAGATACAGAAGGAAATAAAGTAAGTTTTTTTTCTATTATATCTAAAATAGGTTTATATTTAGGTGTAACAGTTTATAGTAGATCTAGAATTATTAAAGATAAAACTTATTATAGTTTTATTGTAGTAAGTCATAATAAATTAAGTAATTCTAAAGTTTGTGATTATTTTAATAAATACCCACTTCTTTCTTCTAAATATTTAGATTATAAGGATTGGATTTATATTTTAAAATTACAAAATTTAAATAGTTTAACAACATCGTATCTTGATAAAGCTATAAAATTTAAAACTGATTTTAATAAAACAAGAACAACTTTTGTATGGGATCATTTACACAATAATATTTATTTAGATTCTGAAAAGAATAAAGAATAAAAATTATTGCCGTGTTTGACTGTAAAGTCATTCTTATTACGTTACTATATGCGGGAAGTTCCTAAAGTAATCTTATAGAATTAACTGAAAACTTAAATCTTTTTAGAATAAAGTGTACAGTGATCTTAATAATTAAGATTAATATTTGTTAAATAAATTTAACAATAAATGGATAATCCGCAGGAAACCAAAGTTCTATATTATAAACATCTTTACATGAGACTCCTTGCTAAAGCTAAGACTGGAGAAGGTAGGGAATATTTATAAATATTTATTAAATATAGAACAAGTAGGATCCTCAGAGACTACACGTAACGCCCCAATATAAATATAAATTATAATTTAGTTGGGTGAAGATATAGTCCAATCATATTTGAAAGAATATGTTAAATTGAATTACTTTTTACCAATTCACTTAGGAGCACCAGATTACTTTAAATATTTAAATCTAATTGTTCCTGCCTCCTATGGAGGGTTAAATACTTTTAAAGAAGCGAAATCGCTATTCATATTTAAATTAATAAAATTTTTAACTTTACCAATTGTTTATTTTACTACTAATTCATTACTTCTTTATTCACAAAAAAGTGGTGACGTAGTCTCCGCCAAAGGCGAGAGTGTTGAAGAATCAATCATTAGTCACAGTTATAAGCCTGATCCTATTGGGTCTTACTTAGCTGGTTTATTCGAAGGTGACGGTCATATTGTTTTATCTAAGTCTATTACAGAAGATTCAAAAGTTAAAAACACTTCACCTTATATAGCTATAACTTTTGTTAATAAAGATCTACCTTTAATAAATAAATTATCAGAAAAATTTGGAGGAAGATTAAGATTTAAAAATAAAGAAAATGCTATAGTTTGAACAATCAATAATCATAAAGAATTAGTAAATATGGTAAATCTATTGAATGGTTATTTAAGAACACCCAAAATTATAAAATTTAATCAATTAATAAATTGGTTAAATAAGAAATATAATTATAATATTCCAATTTATTCACCCAATATTAGCAATTTAAATGAAAATGGTTGGCTAGCTGGGTTTATAGATGCAGATGGTGGATTTAAGATTAGATATACTGAAAAACTAATATGTGAAAATACATCTAAAGTTTTAAGAAAAGGAAGAATTGAAGTAAGATTTGTTTTAGAACAAAGAAAAGAATTAAATGTTGATTATCCAAACAACTTTAGTGCCTGCATAGCAGACTACTTTAGTAAAATTAATTCATATGCAATTATAATGTTACTAATATATTCTTTTTTTGGTATTTCTACTAATTTAAGACAGTCAACACACAATGTTGATAAAACTTATTACATAGTAGAAGTTACTAGTTTAACTAAATTAAATAAACTAATTCAATATTTAAAAACTTACCCTTTATTAACTGCAAAAAGAAATGATTATGATGATTGGGTTAAGGTTTACAAATTAATGCTTGATAATAAACATTTAACTGATTCAGGTAAATTATTAATTAAACAAATAAAATCAAATATGAATAGAAAGAGAGGAGTATTTAACTGGGATCATTTAAATTATTTAAATAAGTACAGTAGTCCTAATTATAGTAACCCTATATTTAGCATCGGGTTAATTGCAAGAAACTCTTAAAGTTTAATTCTAACAGAATAGGACCTTATAATATTAAATTAATAGGGCCACAAAAATTAACAATTAAATATAATTATCATAAAAAATTAACAATTATATAAAATTATAATTATTAAAAAGTTAAAAGAAGTAATAATTAAATTAACAATTAAAAAAATTAATTAATGTTATTAATTTAATTCATATAAATAAAAAATAAATTATCTGTACAGCAGTACAATCCAGAAGAAAGACTTAACACATCTTCAATTCTGGATTTACAAGGTTCTGCTAATACTCATAGTCAACCTGATCTTTTACCGAATAATTTCCATGTAGATGCAGAAGTACAAACTGAAACTTTATGGAAATTATTTAAAAATAGTTTAAAAAATTTATTTTGTATTAATAGTTCAGATATAGAACATCTCAGGATGTTAGAGTAGAAAATATGGTGAATAACTTAGAAGCATCACAAAATATACAAGCTAATGAGGTAATTAATGAATCATCTGAATCTAACGTACAAGAAATAGCAAAAGGTTTTGATATTACGGATAACTTTAAATTTGGTCAAGCTATTTCTCAAGAAAATGCAATATTTGATCACAAATTAATAGATAGTATAGATCATTATTATATAAAATATGGTGATACTGTCTTAAGTGTTTGTCCTGAATTAATAGAATGTTTTATATAGTGTTAATTTATGATTATTAATATAAATTTATTGCTTAATTTATTCCACTTCTATTGTTAGATAAATAAAAAGACAATTTGCAGCGAAGATTAATCCTGCATATAACTATATAAAGTTAAAAAATCTTTGTATAGTGGATTAATAACGTTCAACGACTAGAAAGTGAGTAGTGCAAACAATAATCTTTCCACGAACGCCCGACAAGAGTATATATTTGTATACTTTTGATGACATAGTCTGAACCATTTAGTGATAAATGGAAACTTAGGATAAAGAGCCTAAGTGATAACACAATTGATGGCTTTCCCTAGATTAAATAATATTTCATTTTGGTTATTACCACCATCATTAATATTATTATTATTAAGTGCTTTAGTAGAAAATGGAGCAGGAACAGGATGGACGGTTAAAGATAAGCTGTCTTATTATAGTAATGTAATAATAAATAAACTCTACTTGATGCTAGAAACTCCTCTAAGCTTTAGCTACGGAAGTAACTACCTATTCTATATTTTAAATGGAGTGGTAAAAATGTTACTGACATGGGGACAATTAGCCTGGTTAGAATTTTCTAACCATCAGAGACTTAACGTAGAGCATCCTTCTAATATTACTACTGCTAGTAGTAAAACTAATAATATCAACTTAACAAAACAAACATTAACTCAAAATAAAGAATTATTTTATCAATGGTTAGTAGGATTTACTGATGGAGATGGAACCTTTTCTATAGCTCATCAAAATGGAAAATGGTCTTTAGCTTTCAAGTTATCCCAACATGAATATAATACGAGATTACTATATTTTATTAAAAGTCAATTAGGAGTAGGGATTATTAATAAAGAAACTAAAACTAAAATGGTTCATTATAGAATCAGAGATAGAAACAAATTAGCAGAAGTTATCTTTCCTATATTTGATAAATACCCATTATTAACTTCTAAATATTTTAATTATTTAAAATTTAAAGAAGCTTATAAAATCTTAGAAGATAATAATTTAACTAAAGCTCAACAAGATGAATTAATGTTAGCTCTGGTTAAAAGAGTTCCTTCTGATGGTTATATTTCTCCAGCTTGGAATATAGTTAACAACATAGTATCTAATACTAATGAAGCTAACATGGTAATGTCCAAAGCTTGGTTAATAGGTTTTACTGAAGCAGAAGGTAGTTTCTATCTCGTTAATAAATCTAAAGATAGAATAACTCATGGTTTTGAAATAACTCAAAAATTAGATTTAATAGTCTTATCTGCTATAGGTTGTATCCTAGGTATTAAAACTAGTTCTAAAAAAACATATCATACAGTTGTAACTACAAATTCAAGATCTATTGAAAATATTATAAAATACTATCATAACACTATGAAAGGAATGAAATCTTTTGAATTTAGAGTTTGGGCTAGATGTTTTGTAAAACATAAAGGTGATTTTTCTAAACTGAACGAAATTAGAAATAAAATTAGAAGTAGAAAACAGGGTACAACTATACTAAATTATAAATATGATTAATTATTTGTTAATTTGATATTTTTAATTAGAAGGATGAAGAAATAGTCCGATCTTTAGTGAAAACTAAAGCGTGTAATGATAATGAATTATAAAATTATATTCATGAAATTACCAACAAAATTTGTTATCCTCCATTATCAAGTATTGTTTCTCATTCAGGTGCTTCAGTAGATTTAGCTATTTTTAGTTTACACTTAGCTGGAGTATCTTCATTATTAGGTGCTATAAATTTCATTACTACAGCCTTAAATATGAGAGCAAATGGTATGAGTTTACATAAAGTATCTTTATTTGTATGGTCAATTTTTATTACAGCAGTATTATTATTACTATCATTACCTGTATTAGCTGGTGCTATTACAATGTTATTAACAGATAGAAACTTTAATACTAGCTTCTATGATCCAGCAGGAGGAGGTGATCCAATATTATATCAACATTTATTCTTAACAACAATTATTACTTATAAAGTCTCTACGAATAAAAAACTATTTTGTACTTTAGTAAAGAATACAAATGAAACTTTTGATTTTACTTTGTTTAAATTTAAATATTTTGAATATTTTAATAAGTCAAAAATAATACCAGAAAATGATTTTCTTACTTGGTTTATTGGGTTTTCTGAAGGAGATGGTTCATTCATTATTAATAATAGAAATGATTTATCATTTGTTATTACTCAATCTACAGATGATGAAAGTATTCTTCAGTTAATTTATAATAAATTAGGTTTTGGTAGGGTAATCAAACAAGGTAAAAGAACTTCAAGATATATTGTTGAAGACAAAAAAGGACTAGAATTAATTAATTCATTATTTAATGGTAATATTGTTCTTCCAAGTAAACAACAAAGTTTTAATGAATTTCTACAATTATTTAATAAAAAAGCTATTAAAGGTAAAATTATATTAGATCAAATTAAACCTATAAAATCTAATATTTTACCCGATTTATCTAATAGTTGGTTAACTGGGTTTACTGATGCAGAAGGTTGTTTTACTGTATCATTCTTATCTAATTCGAATGCTTTTAGATTAAGATTTTTAGTAAGTCAAAAGGGAGATATTAATGTACCTGTATTAAGTTATTTAATTTTATTATTTAAAACAGGTTTTATTGAAGCTCATTCAAAAAAATCAAATTTTTCATATATCATTAATGGTGAAAAAGCGTGTTTTAATATATATGATTATTTTGATAAATATCCTCTTAAAACTAAAAAGTTCACAAGTTATAATCTTTGGAAAGAAATTCATAAATGTATTTCAAATAAAGATCATCTTAATCCTGAATTAAGAATTAAATTAATTGAAATGGCAGCTAAATTCAAGTAGACTTTTAAGTAAATAAAATTATAGGAATAAAGAGTATGGTTTGACGCAAGTCATGAAGTTATTAAGGCAAATGTTGGGCTAGCTATGCTAGTCAGACTGGAGGTAGGGGCTATTTTTTATAAAATATTGGAAGGTTACATAAATTTTTATCTATAAAATATGTACTAAAAGAAGTACTTAGTTTTAAAACTTTGATCTCTATAGCTTTAGACACTATTAATTTACTTTTTAATACAAAAATGTTAGCAGCATCATTAATCACAAATTTACTTATTTTGTCGTTAGGTTTTATGCCCGTATTCACTGATGCAGCCCATAGTACTGTGGTAGCATTAACTGATGCGGAATTAAGAGAACTACTTCAAATAGTATTCCATCAATTAGGAGGATCTACTATAATTCCTATTACTCTTCTAGAAAGTTTAGGATTAAATACTGTATCCGTTATATCTTTATTACAGAGTATCGGTTATAGTATATTATACTAGATCTATATAAAAATCTAAAAATATTATTATTAACCCCCATATCTTAATTATAACAAATTAAAGAGTTATACCAAATTAAGACCTGAAACAATAAACATTATTCATAATAATGTACCATTACTCTAGTCCTGATTATAATTATCTAATAAGAACTTTTAGAAGGAAATTAGATAAAATCAGTCAATCCTTACCGGGATTGAGAACAAATATTTGTTTGGCGACACTAATGAAAACGGTCAAAGCTACCTAAAGTCAGACCGTCGGTTATCTAAATAATCGCTACAGACTGGGTCATTAGTGGGTGCCTGAAATGGTGCTTGATGTACAGTCGATTCCTTCCTTGTTCGATGTCCGTGGCCTGCACGATTTTATCATAGCTAGGCCAAACAAGCACAAGGTCATCAATGAAACCAAAGTTAAACTTAGTGCTATAGCTAAGGAGGACACTGCGGTAGAGATGATACATGTATAATAAATAGGGTGAAATAATTTATTATATGAAGGAATGGGTTTTTCGGACATCCTGAAGTTAAATTTATAGGCTTCGTAACGTTGCTATTTGCTGGGACGACTTCGCTAACTAGTTTTAAATACTCCATCTTTATTGATACAGTAAAAAAGTTAAAACAATGAAGTTTATCAGCAGGTAACCCTTTAATTTTTAGTTTAGTTTACATATTATACATAACTAAACTGGTCAATTTAAAGGTGGAACCTCAGAGACTTTACGCAACGAAATTATATCTAACGCTTTCGCTTTGTTGCCCTAACAATGAGGCAATTACAGAAAACGTAAAAGCTATTTCTATACATAATTCTAAACATTTAAGACCTCTAAGTGATAATCAATTTGGACATTATTTAGCAGGTTTAATTGATGGTGATGGTCATTTTAGTTCTAAACAACAACTTGTTATTGTATTTAGTTCATCTGATATATCTCTAGCCTATTATCTTAAATTAAGAATAGGATATGGACAAATTAGAAAAGTTAAAAATAAAAATGCTTATTTATTTATAATTTCTAATAAAGACGGACTAATTAAAGTAATTAATTTAATTAATTGTAAATTAAGAACTCTTAATAAATATAATCAAGTTATTAATAATATATTAAATCATCATTTATATAGTAATTTTAAAGAAAAAATAGAATTTAATTTGAATTGTAATAATGATTTTTATAATCAATGGTTAGCTGGTTTTTCTGATGCTAATGCTAGTTTTCAAATTAAATTAGTTAATAAACCTAATAAAAATAAACCGGAAATAATATTAAATTATCAAATAGATCAAAAAAATAATGATATTTTAATATTAATTAAAGAATTTTTCGGAGGTAATATAGGTTATAGAAAAAATCAAGATACTTATTATTACGGTTCAACTAGTTTTGGTTCAGCAAATAAAGTAGTCAAATATTTTGATGAATATCATTTACAATCTAATAAATATATTAACTATTTGAAATGAAGAAAAGCTTATGTATTAATACAAAATAAAGACCATTTAAATGAAATAGGTATTAATAAAATAATCAAATTAAAAAATTCTATGAATAGCTTTAATAAAGATATAATTTAAGATAAAGTCCTAACAAAGACGAAAGTTTTTGAGTATTAATTAATAATAGATTATTTTTATAACTATTATATTAATCAAAGTATTTGTTATATTTTAATTTTACCAGCTTTTGGTATAGTTAGTCAAGTAGTATCCACATTTTCTGGTAAACCAATTTTTGGATATTTAGGTATGGTATATGCTATGTTATCTATTGGAATATTAGGATGTTTAGTATGGAGTCACCACATGTTTGCTGTAGGATTAGATGTTGATACTAGAGCTTACTTTACTGCAGCTACAATGGTAATTGCGGTTCCAACAGGAATTAAAATCTTCTCATGGTTAGCAACATTATATGGAGGAAGCTTAAGATTTACAACACCATTAATCTTTACATTAGGTTTCTTAGCTCTATTTACTATAGGTGGTTTAACAGGAGTAGTATTATCTAATGCTTCATTAGATATAGCATTACACGATACTTATTATGTAGTAGCTCACTTCCATTATGTATTATCTATGGGTGCTGTATTTGGTTTATTCTCAGGATTTTATTATTGGATACCTAAAATTGTAGGTAAAACATATAATGAATTCTTAGGTAATGTACACTTCTGGGTTTTATTCATTGGGGTTAAAGGAATAATTCAGATTTGGTATTACTTTTTTATATGTTTTATTATGAGATTATTAAGCAAATCTATTTCTATAAATGAAATAGTAGATAGAGATTTAAAGGATATTGATTCAAATGATATTGATGATTTAACTTTAGTTAATAAGCTTAATATATTGCCTACACCTAAAGCTCCTAATCCTAATAAAGGTAAAAATAAAATAATCTATGAAAAATTGAATAATATACAAGCAGAAGCTAAATTTATAGATATTAAAGAATCTAGATCAGATATTTTATTAAACATTAAAGACAAAGGTGGTGTTTATATGTTTTTTAATCTAATTAATGGTAATTGTTATATAGGAAGTAGTGTTAATTTAGCTAGAAGATTTAGAATACATTTAAGTAGTGTAAGTTCAGTTAAATTACCTTTACCTTTAGCCATTAATAAGTATGGTCCTAATAATTTTGTATTTTTAATTTTACAGTATTGTGATAGAATAGAAGATGTTTGTTTGGGATTAGAACAACATTACCTTGATTTATTTAAACCTAAATATAATATATTAAAAGTAGCTGGTTCTTCTCAAGGTTTTAAACATTCTCCTGAAACTATAGCTAAATTAAAAATAAAGTATGCCGGGAAATTACATCCAATATTTAATACTAAAGTATCTGAACAACAAAAAATGTTAACTAGTATAGCTTTAAAAAATTATTTTGCTGAACATGGACATCATAATAAAGGTAAAAAAGATGCTCTTCAATTTGGTGGAACAAAAATAGTAATGAAAAGTGAAAATGGAGATATATTTTCTTTTCCTTCTATTAATGCTACTAGAAAACAATTTAGAGTAAGATTTTCTACTATTTCTTTAAATGTAAACCAGAATAATCCTATTTTAATTAAAGGTGTAAAATGGTTTGTATATTCTGAAAATGTTTAATTTTCATATATTTAAAATAAATTTTATCATAAAAGTGGTAGGAAAATATTTTATAATTATAAAAGAGGTAGAAATATTTTATCATCATAAAAATGGTAGAATTGTTTTATCATAAAAGTGGTGGAATTTTCTATCCCTTATTTATCTTAATTAATATAAATATTGTAGTGTCACGGTTAAAGCTTTACTCCTTCAATGCGTAGTAGGAGTATACGCAATGTAAATTTAATATATTTCTACATAGTAGGTATATACGCAATGTAATTTTAATATATTTCTACATAGTAGGTAAGATATATACGCAATGTAATTTTAATAAAGCTAGGATCGCTTGATGTTGAATTATACTTAGCACCTAGTCCTTGTCCCTTTGAATCCTTACTAATTAAGAAGTAAAGGGATAGTTACTATTTTATTAAAAATGAGCTAAAAAGTGAAAGAGTCTAATGTAAATGCATTGGTTTTTTTCTAAGAATGCTAAAGAGATAGGTACATTATACCTAATTTTTGCAGCATTTGCTGGTATGGTTGTTATTGTTATTTTATTATTTATTTTTAATGAGGATCTCTCTACAATTGAACATATTACTTCAAATATTTTTCCAGTTGAAGTTGGAGTACAAACTGAAGATTTAGATAACAATACTGTTGAATGCAAAGAAGTTGGAGTACAAACTGAAGATTTAGATAACAATGCACAGAGTTTAGATCCTATTAGTGATATTCCTCAACAACAATCAGTAGATGAAGGTGTACAAACATCTGTTAAATCTTTGTTTACTTTGTTTAATGAATGGTTAAAAGAATTATCAGGTTTAGGTAGTGAAGGAGTTAGAACACTTAATGACTCCAAAATCGAAGAATGGATGAATAATTTAGAACAATCAGAAAGTTTACCATCTGCTAATGAAAGTATACCATCTACTGATGAAATTGGTGAAGGATCTGGTTCAAACAACCAAGTAGAAGTTTCTGATCTTATTTATGATGATACTGATTTTATTGAAGATATTACTGATTAATTAACTTATGTTAGACTTCTTAATGAACCAGGAGTAACACAATCTTCTATTTTAGTAAATGGTGTATGGCAATATAATCTTACAACCACTACTGGAATCCTAAGTGTTGATCCAAATCTAGTAAGCATTTAGTGTTAATTAATGATTCGTGCCCTAGTAAAGCTAAAGTAAAGCTAAAGCAAGCTGGCCCTTATTAATATAAATTTAAACTAAATTATCCCCATTAATAACAGTTCCTCTGCGGAGAGGGATATAAAGAAAGTATATTAGCCCCCTAATATTTGGATAATCAAATATTTGTAAACAACATTCTATATGCTAGAAACTCCTAAAGCTTAGTCTACCAATATGGTAACAATGATGTAAGATGTAACAATGGACAATTAGCAGGTAACCAAATTATTATAATTATTTTAATATACAATTTTAATAAAAGTAGGAACCTCAGAGACTACACGAATGTGATTTTAGATATATCTAAAATTAAGACATAGTCCAACCTTATTAGAAATAATAAGGATCACTTGTAACTTAACTTTCTTCCCTCAACATTTCTTAGGATTATCTGGAATGCCAAGAAGAATCCCTGATTATGCTGATGCTTATGCAGGATGGAATGCCGTATCTAGTTTAGGTTCATTAATTTCATTAGTTTCTGCTATCTTATTTGGTTATATTATTTATGACCTATTCGCTAATGGTAAAGAAGTTTCAAATAATCCTTGGGCTGTACCTTCTTTCTTTACTTCTTCTATACTATTTAATGGTGATACACAAAATGTTAATACATTAGAATGGTCATTAAAAAGTCCTATTCCATTCCACGCATTTAAAATGTTACCTGTACAATCTTAATTAATAAATTAATTAATATATTTTAAATAATATTTAATTTATCCCCGCTCTAGTTTCGCTACTTTGCTAGAACAGGCTCTAACGTTAGCAAGAGTACAAGGCTTTAATTAGGATAGGCTACCTTTAAGTTTATTAATTGTTTAATATTAACATAAAAGAGTAGATTAATTTGTAGATACTATATAAGTCTCCCTAATATTTGTTTTATGGGCCGGTGCTCTCTCGGAGAGCTGAGCTAGCCACCAAAAATTATATCTACTAATATTTAATACTCATATAATTAAGTATCAATTATATTAAACATCTATTTTAACTTTAAAAAAGTAGATCGACCTATGTTATGATTAAATAGTATGGAGTGTTAAATAACTAAGTGTTCTTGCTCACTCATCCAGCATGCTTTCTTTATTCTTTATAGAGAGAGATGCAAGGAAGCACAATATTGTCATTGATTAAGCATATATTTAGTCTTTGTATTTAATAATCCTGCTCAAATATAAATATTAAGTATTTGTACACCTACCTTATTAATAATTGCAAATATAAATAAACCTGTGCAATAGTAAGGCAAGATTCAAAGAGCGCAAAGGAACATAATATTAAATTATATAATAATGAATAAGTCTAGTTTATCATCAATTTTTGAAATTAATTCAATTTCCGAAAATACAAATTCTGAAAATAATAAATATGTCTCATATAAAAAGAGCTTTAATAAAAATATCTCATGGGTAAAATTATATGATAATAATTTATATTTATTTTTTAAAAATACAAATAATAAATTCAGTATATTAGAACCTAAAACAACAAAAGTCAAATTTGAAGAAAATAAAACTTTAGCAAGTACTGTTGTAGCAGAGGATAATAATGTACAAATTAGTAAAAATACTATAAAATTAATTAATACAAATATAAATAATCAAGTGTCCGAACCTACGGTTGCGGAGCAGATCCCCCAAAAAGAAATAAATATAAATAAATATTTAAAATCTATTTCTAAATATGATTCTGAAACAGTAAAATATCAAAATATTGTATATCAATTTAATAAAAAAGGAATACAAAATAGCAGTGTAGGAATAAATAAAATTGTATTTACTTTCTTAGAATCTACATTTTTAACTATGTCTTGTTTAATAAGTAAACCTGTTATTATTATTACTCCTAATAAAGTTGTTATTCATTTATTTTATTATTTAAATAAATTTTATTTTAGAAAAAATTTATTAAATATTAATAATGACAAATTACAATCTCTATGTTTAATTTTAAGTAAAATATATAAAAAACCTGTAGAATTAGAATTAGATAGATTACATTATCCTTATTATGATAGTAATATCTTATCTAATATGATTGGTTTAATTAGTAATATTGTTAAACTTAGATTTATTATTAAAAAATTATTTACTATAGCTAAAATTAAAAAAACTCATAATTTTATTAATAAATATTCTATTATACCTTCTTTCTTATCTGGTTTTAAAATTAGAGTAGCTGGTAGATTATTAACACAAAGAGTTATACCAAGATTAACAGTTAAAACTATTCAAAGAGGTAATTTAGCTAGAGGTAAAGCTCAATTTGTTAATAGTGCTAGATTTTCTAATAAAAATAAAAGAGGTTCATTTAGTATTACTGTTACTACGGGACATATCTTTGTATAATTTTATTTAATTTAGTTAGTCCCCTACCCAGGCTAATTTATCAAGCAAAGGATTATTATGCCCCATTAACATCAAGCGAGACTCGTAAAGGCCCCAATTAATTAATAATTTTAAGAAAAAGTATAGTATAGGGGCGCAAGAAATCCCCGTTTTTTATTGATAGTGAATTATTGATATTATAGTAAGTTAATAGAAAAAGGTTAAAATTGAATTTTAAGAATGTTCAGAAATAGCTCTATTTTCACCCTCTCTAATTTTATTTTGATAAAAGTGTTTGTGCGGTGCTCGGAGTGCTAAAGCATGCAGGCCTAATATGGGGCGGATTTAAATTATTGTAATTTAATGGTGTAATATATTACTAAATCTTTAATTAATCAGTAATTAATTTAATTACTTTATTTGAAAATAAACTAAAAAGAAGTTTAACTGTTTATGCACATAACCTTTCTAACTTTGATGGTATATTCTTAATGAAACACTTATTTAAATTTGGTAAAGTAAAACCAATTACATTCCACGGAAAACTTATTTCTATTAAATTAACTTTAACAATCAAAGGTCATGTAGGTAAAACTATTATTTTCAAAGATTCTATGTTACTTATTCCTCTTTCTTTAAGACAACTTTGTGATTCATTTAAAGTTGAAAATAAAAAAGGTGTATTTCCTTACTTATTAAATGATGTGAATTACAAAGGACCGTTACCTGATTATGGTTTATTTAACTCAATTTCTAAAAATGAATATTTAAGACTACAAGATCAATTTGTTCAAAAAATGTGGAGTTTCAAAGAAGAAGCTATGAAATATTGTAAATTAGATTGTTTATCTTTATATCAAGTGTTAACTAAATTTAATGAATTAATTTATAATGAATTTAAAGTTTATCCTAGTAAAGCATTAACTTTACCCTCATTAGCAATGAGAATATATAAAACTCACTTCATGCCTAATTATCATTCAGTTAAAAATTTCTTAGTTTATCAAATAAATGGATTACCTGAATATAAGACAATCTTATACAGGTGGAGCTGTAGATGTTTACATTCCTAAAAATAAAGATAATGAACTATTATACTATTATGATGTAAATGGTTTATATCCATCAGTAATGTTAAATAATCCAATGCCAACTGGTCAACCTGTAGCATTTTTAGGTGATATTAGACAAGTAGATCCTAATGCCTTTGGATTCTTTTATTGTAAAATTACTTCACCTGAATATTTAGAACATCCTATTCTTCAAAGAAGTATTAAAATAGATGCTAGATTAACAACTGTCGCTGGTTTAGGTTCATGGAAGGGTTGGGTATTTTCAGCTGAAATGGATAATGCAATAAATTTCGGATATCATTTTGAAATTCTTAAAGGATATCAGTTTCAAAAGGGATATATTTTTAAAGATTACATTAATAAAATGTATAATTTAAGATTACTATATCCTAAAGGAGAAGCTATGAATTTAAATGCTAAATTACTTATGAATTCTTTATATGGTAAATTTGGTATGAAATCCCAAACAACTAAAGTTGAAATAATATCAACTAAAGATATTAACAAATATTTAGAAAAATTTAATACTAGTATTTCTGAAATGATTTATTTAGAAGACCATATAATTTTAAATATTAATACTAATGAATTTATTAAAACTGACTTATTTAGTCACTATGTTCATTATTTTTATGAAATAAAAAGTTCAGGTGTAGAAAAAATGATTGCTAAACTATTATTAAATAATTTGTATGGTTATTTTGGTAGAAAACCTACTGGAATTGTAACTCAAAATATTAAAAATAGTGATCTACAAGGCTATTTATTAACTAGAATTATTAAATCAATCACTCCTATTAATAGTGAATATTCAACTATTTTAAGTTATTCTAATATTAATTATAAATTATTAGAAAAATTAAATAATGAATTACATTATGAAGTTGAAAATTTTAATTCACCTATTAAATCTAATGTTGCCATAGCTGCGGCTGTAACTGCTTATGCTAGAATTCATATGATTCCCTTTAAAATTGATCCTAACACATTATATACTGATACGGATTCAATATTCACATTAAGTGAATTAGATCCCGAATTAGTAGGTGATGAACTAGGTAAAATGAAAGATGAATTGAAAGGTGGTGTAATTAAAGAAGCTTTATTTTTAGGTCCTAAAAAATATGGTTATTACATTTTCGATAAAGAAAATGTACAACATGATTTTAGTGTGTTCTCTGGTGTAAGTAGAAATTCCCTAACTTTTGAAGAAGTTAAAAATATTTCTAATGGTAAAGTTATTACTAAAAATGTTTCTAATAGATTCTTTAAATCATTTAATTCTTTAAATATTGATATTAAAGATACATTAGTTTCTATTAAAATAACTAATAGTAAGAAATTAGTTGGTAATAATTATATTCCAATAACTCTTCATAATGGCTATCACAATGTTTTTAAAACACTTTTTAATAAATATAAAAACCTATTGATTAAAAATATTAAAAAATACCTATAATACTATCTTTCAAGTATTTAAATAAAGTAATGGGGATTTGTAATTGATTCTTTAGTTTATTTTAATAATTTATAACTTCTAACTTAAAAGAGTTATTAAATATAAGAGTGTAGTATTAATTGGTTAGTATGGCGATCTCCAAAATCATCGGTAGGTGTTCGACTCACCTCGCTCTTGTAAAAGAATTTCTTAATTTCTTTTTATAAAAATAAATAAATAATATTATAAACTAAAAATAGGGCTTTTAACTTAATTAGGTAGAGTACTCGATTGTCAATTGAGGAGGTCCCAGTTCGAATCTGGAAGGGCTCGTTTTTTATTTGATTAGTTCAAAAATAATATGAAATATTCAAAATTAATGAAGAGAAATATAAGTTAATTAGTGGCCTGCGTAGTTAGGCCCTTGTAAATGTTTGCAGAGTTATACCAGGTGCTGTGTCTGTGTCTTGCTTTAGCTACCGTATTAACTAATTATTTAAAATTTGTAATTAAAAATGGGACCACAAAAATATTTAATTCTAAAAATAAAACCTCTAAAAGTATCGATGACAATATTGTAATAACATCAAAGTAATTTAAAGGGGTTATTAAGGATAACTAGCAAATTTATAAAAAAGGAGGTGTAAGCCAAAAGCCACAAATTAAATCATATACTTTAATAAATATTATTTATAATAATTATCAGCCTTCGGGCCTAAGTATTAATTAACAAAATAATGTGGCGATCCTAAGGGAAACCTTTATATAAAAACTTCCTGAAGCAAATCATTCTAGTAAGGAAAGGAAAGGAAATCAACCGAGACTCCGAAAGTAATGGTGAGTGAAATCGGATTAGCCTAGTAAAAATTATAAATTGAAAATCTATCAATATATAATCACTGTCTAAATCAATGGTCAGCATGATTAAATAAAGATAACTAAAAAAGGTGAAAGTCCTGTAGATTTATAATCAAACTAAATAATAAGTACGATGAGAGAAAACTTGTCGGAATAAAGGGGAACCATCCTCTAAGGCTAAGTATTATAAATTTAGCAATAGCGAAAAGTACTGTAAAGGAAAGTTTGAAAAGTATTGTATTAACATAGTGAAATAGGCTTGAATTAGTAACCCTATAAGCAGTCGAAGTTTTAATAAAAAAATGACGGCGTACCTTTTGCATAATGGGTCAGCAAGTTAATAGGAGTAGCAAGGTTTAAAGCCCTAGCGAAAGCGACTGGACTGACTAGCTTAATTAAATCAAAATAATTAAGAATTTTTATTTATAAATTATCGTAAAATTAGCATTGTAACAATACTAACAATACTAGCAATAGTAACAATAGTAACATGTAAAAGTTATAATATATTATAAATAGAAGTAAGATATTACCTTACAAAATAAGCTAATATTGCCTAGGAAATAGTGACGGATAAGTTACTTCTATTAGACCCGAAGCAAGGTGATCTTTCCAAGACCAGATTATAATGGATCGAACGGGTGAATGTTGCATAATTCTCCGAAGAGTTTTGGAAAGCGGTGAAATGCCAATCTGACCTTGTGCTAGCTGGTTTTCTACGAAACATATGTAAGTATGACATCTATACAAAATTTATGGAGGTACAGCACGGCAATTCCCAACAAATCATAGATTTATTCTATGAGGCGTTTAGGTTGCGGGGACCTCGAAAATCTTACCAATGGAAGCGAATCTCGGAAGTACATAAATTGATGATAGATATTCAGACTGCTCATGCTAAGTTGGGTAGTCAAGACGGAAACAGCCGAGAACACGAAATCAAGGTCCCAAATGATTATTAAGTGAAATTAAGGAAGTAACAAATTGAATGCAGCTGTAAAGTGAGCCTGGTAGTCGCTATCTTTTAATGACCGTTGTAACAACGTAGCAGCCTTTCAATAACTCTATTTATTTTATAAATGGAATGATGAATAAGATTGTAGCGCCGAAAATTTAACGGGTCTAAATAATCAACCGATATCGTGTTGATTAAGAATTTATTAATATTTATTCTTAATCTAGGTAGTAGAACATTCAGTAAAACTGATGATAGAACAGTGTTTCATTGTTTTAAGGTAACTGAAGAGATAATGCTGACATGAGTAACGTAAAAAGAAGTTATAATACTTCTCGCCGAATACGAAAGGGTTATGAGAAAAGGTTGAACCGTCTCATGTTAATGCGGCCTCTAAGGTCCAAAACCAAAGTTTTGGCTGATGAGTAATTTACTGAAAGTCCAAATCAATATTTATTTAATATTATTATGTAAATAGCCCTAGCTTCTAGCAAAGGCAGGACCAGGAAAATAATGTATTACTTATTTTTAATTATTATTAAAGTTTAATATTTAATTAATATAAGTTTTTCTACCGTACCCTAAACCGACACAGGTTCGTAAGTAGAGAATACTAAGGCGAAGAGCTAAAAGTTGTTAAGGAACTCGGCAAGTTCTCCTCATAAGTTTGACGATAAGAGGAACCACTTAAAATATTTATGGTGGTGTCACAAAATCGGAGGCCACGACTGTTTACTAAAAACACAATTCAGAGCAATGATGAAAATCATAGTATTCTGGATGAAATTTGCCCGATGCCATTAACATAAAAGAGGTAATGGGAAACTGTTACTAATTGAAAGTCTGGTTAATAGCGGTCTTAACTATGAGGATCCTAAGGTAGCAAAATCAGTTGGCCATTAAATGTGGTCTGGTATCAATAGTGTAACGATGGTCTCACTGTCTCTACAACTTGCTCAGTGAAATTGAATTATCCGTGCAGATGCGGATTGCCTCCAGGTGGACGGGAAGACCCTATGCAGCTTTACTGTAGTTAGTTATCACATCGATCTACAACAACCTTAGTTAATAGTAAATAGGACTGTCGATAGATAGCCGCAAGGTTGGAATCCTTAAACGGGGTTGGGTTTATGTTTACCTTATAATTTATAATTAAAGGGATAGTTGACTAATTGGCAGTTTGACTGGGGCGGTCGTCTTTAATAAAGTAGCAAAGTACATCCAAATATTTATATTTTATTTCGATAATAAATATTATTAATTTATTCTAAATTATAGCCTTGCAGCCATAAGAAGAATATAATAATATCCAGACAGAAAATAATTTATTAAACAAATTTTTAATATATATAATATTTTTATAATTTCAAAAGGTATAGCTAGAAATTGAATGGAGATCAATTAACCAGTGAATGGTTATGTATAGTGTAAAGGCGGAAAGCATGCCTAACTGAAAGACTTAGAAGTCGCACAGATACGTAAGTAGGGCTTAGTGACCCCTCGTTATATTATGGAATAGACGGGGATCAATCGATAAAAGTTACGCTAGGGATAACAGGCTGATAGCCGGCGAGAGTACACATTGTCCCGGCTGTTTGGCACCTCGATGTCGACTCATCCTATCCTCCTGGGGAAGAAGCTGGGAAGGGTTCGGCTGTTCGCCGATTAAAAGGGTACGCGAGTTGGGTTTAATACGACGTGAGTCAGTATGGTCCCTATCTTCTGGAGGGACAAATAGTAAAAGGAGGCAGACCTTCTAGTACGAAAGGATCAATAGGCTGTGTTTCTCTAGTGTACCAATTGTTGAAGTTTTTATTTAATTAATTTATATTTAGATTTTAATTAAATATTATTTAGATTTTTTTAATTAGATAAAATTCAGTATGCATAGTTGGGTAGCCACAAACATAATAGATAAGCGCTGAATGTATATAAAGCAAGAATCTAACCTCTGGATACTATCAATAATTTATAAGAAATAGATCATTTCATGCTCGGGAGAGCTATAGGATGCAAATGAACATACTGTGAAGTATTTAGTTTAGCATTACTAATTTATCAAGTAGACTTGATGTTAATAATTGTTAATAATTTAAGAATCATATACTTCCTCTATTTTTAGAGAAGGAATCCTTAGTTTTAAGGTGTTGAGCCTTAACTTTTAAAGTGTCATTATATAAATAGATTAAACTTATCTATTTTTTATCTGATTTTTTTACACCAATGGGATATCATTTTTAATGATAAAATTTTTAATTTTGTGTAAAATCTTTAAAAATTTGTTTTACTCAAACCCTTAATATAAATTAATTAAAGGGTATTTGGTCGAGTCTGGTTTATGGCACTCGTCTTGAAAACGAGAACTTGAATAAAGTCGTGAGTTCAAATCTCACAGTGCCCGTATAAATTTATAAGGTGTACACAACCAAAATCGGGGATTACAAATTGTAATTAATAATTAGTTAAATTACCTTTCATCTCTTCAAGCCCTTGGTTGAAACTCCATTCATATTCAATAAACAATCAAATAATTTCTCCTTCAATCGTTTTTTTAAACCATTAAATTATTATAATTTAATGGTTTTGTATGATCAAATATTCCATTAATATAAATGTTTTGTCTTTTGTTAGAAGTAGCTTTAAGTGTATAAATTGTATTTTTTATTTCAATATCTGAATTGTATAAAGATTTAGATAACTTAGATTGATTAAATATTTTAGATGAATCTTTAGATAAAAGGAATTCAAAATCAGCAATATTAATATCAATAATTACATCTTTAGTTAATCCTTTAGCTTTGATAATTTGTTCACCTTGATCAGTAATTAAAGCATAAACTTTAGGAGCTAGGAATACCCCTTTAGTAATTATATGTTCTAATTTCATTTGACCTAAGCCAGGACCAACTAATTCATCGGGAAGTAGAGTATCAAATACCGCACAATCCGTGTCTGAATAATATAATTTGTAATTAGGATTATTTTTAAATTGTGACATATGAATTCTACCATAAGCAGTTATAGCCGAAGCTATTGCAATATTAACATCCATTTGATTAGTTATTTCTGAATCATAATAAGGAGTATCTGAAGAAGGATTAAACTCATTAGTGTTAAGAGTTACAACTACATGGTCTTCTAAATAAATAATATCTGCAATATTAGTATTAAATTTATCTAAATATTTATTAAGATCTTTAATTGATATTATTTCAATTTTTGTAGTATCAGTTTTCATACCGAATTTACCATATAAAGAATTCATAAGTAATTTAGCATTTAAATTCATTGCTTCACCTTTAGGATACTGTAATCTTAAATCATACATTTTTGTAATATAATCTTTATAGATGTATCCTTTTTCAAACTGATAACCATGTAGTATTTCAAATGTGTAACCGTATTTCATTGCATTATCCATTTCCTGTGAAAAGATCCATCCTTCCCAGCTTCCTAATCCAGCAATAGTTCTTAAACCATTGCTAATTTTAATAGTTCTTTGTAAAATTGGATGTTCTAAATAATTAGGACTAATGATTTTACAATAAAAGAATCCAAATGCATTAACATTAACTTGTCTAATATTACCTAAAAACGCAACAGGTTGACCAATTGGCATTGGATTATTTAACATTACAGAAGGATATAAACTATTTACATCATAAAGATATAATATTTCATTATCTTTATTATGTGGAATGTAAACATCCACTGCACCACCTGTATAAGATTTTCTAATATTAAATTCAGGTAAACCGTTTAATTGATAAACTGAGAATTGATTAGTTGAATGATAATTAGGCAAATAATGAGTTTTATAGATTCTCATAGCTAAGGATGGTAATGTTAGTGCTTTACTTGGATCAACTTTAAATTCATTATAAATTAATTCATTAAATTTAGTTAACACTTCAAATAAAGATATACAATCTAATTCACAATATTTAATTGCTTCATCTTTAAAACTCCACATTTTATTAACAAATTGATCTTGTAACATCATATATTCATTTTTGGAAATTGATTTAAAGAATTCATAACCAGGTAAGGGTCCTTTATAATTCACATCATTAAATAAAATAGGAAATACACCTTTTTTATTTTCAACTTTAAATGAATCACAAAGTTGTCTTAAAGATTGAGGAATAAGTAACATAGAATCTTTAAATATTATTGTTTTACCTTTATAACCTTTAACACTTAAAGTTAATTTGATAGAAATTAGTTTTCCGTGAAATAAAATTGGTTTTACTTTACCGAAATCAATTAAGTGTTTCATTAACAATACACCATCGAAATTTGCAAAGTTATGAGCGTAAACAGTTAAACTTCTTTTTAGCTTATTTTCAAATAAAGTTAATAATTTATTAATAAAATCCTTGAATAAAATTCTTGGGTTTAAATTAAATGAAGTTATTAGCTTACTCCCGTTATAACCACAAATTAGATACGGTACTAATTTATTTTTAGAATTTTTAATTGTTTCAATATCTAAAGTTACAAAATAATTATTATTACTAGAGTTTTTTCCTAAGTCTACTGAATGGTTGTGCAGGTATCAATCTTTTTATTAATACTTGCTCACCATCTAAAAAATAAATAGTTGATTTACCTATTTCTCTTTTGAATAAATTATCTGATATTTTGGTATCAATCCAATTTAAAGCAGAGGAACCTAGCACCGATACTCTATTAATTAATTTGTCTAGACTTACATCAATTTCATAAACTCTGTTACCTTTTCTAACAAAATATCTGATTGATTCTCCTATTAAAGTATCACCTCTAATAGTACCGTAATCAGATGGATTCATTGAAACTGGTAAATTAGTTTTATTAAATTCGTGGAATTTTATTTCTCTATCGGATAGATCTTCTAATAACAATCTATCTTTATCAGAAACTTCTCCATCTTTAACAATATAAGTGAAATTGATTTCGGATATTATGTTATCATCGTATGAATCAACTAATATCCCTAATCTTCCGATTAAATATTCATTAAATAATTCTAAATCTTTAAATTCAACTCTTCTTAAAGGCCCTAAAGTTTTATAATTACCTTCCATTTCTACCGTTCCTGAATATTTAACTTTACATAAAACCATTAAATGTTTTACAGAATCCTTTTGAATCGGAGTGAATACTTCATTCCAAAATTGTAAAAGGTATGATTTTAATACTTCATTTGTAAGTATTGATTGAGATGGTAATACGTAATTTATGTTTTTTATCATTATGTTGTTGTGTTTTATTAGCTTAATCTTGTAATATTTGAATGAATTACTTCGTGTAACATGAATTGATTTTGTGCGCTGCGCGAAGCGCGCTATCAATTATTAATAATATCTTTAATAATCAAATGTAGTTTTAATACTCTATTATAAAAATTGAATACTATCTCAAAATAAATTAATACACCCATTTGTTAATCTTAACATAATGGTAGATAGAGTAACTCTTAAAACTTTATATTATTATACAAATGATTTAGATATAGAAGTTGATTGAAAAGGTACTGCCGGATCCGAATGTTGAAGGCTTTAAAATTAAGCACTTAGAAAACTATCTCGTACTCAAAGACAACATTTCTTATTGTGGCCTGCCGGCCCTTAGTTAAGTTAATCTAACCTAACGTATTGTAACACTCCGTAGTTTTGTATTTAAAAATGGTCTTAAATAGAAATGCCTAAAATTTAAATACAAAAGTGGTGGTGATGGTTTTATTTTCAAAATAATAATAAACATATATAAATAGTACCTTGTCCAACTTCTATATCTCAATCATTTATATAATAATATGGAGTTATAAAGGTTACTCTATCTACCATTATGTTAATTTTAACAAGTGGGAATATTAATTTATTTGAGTTAGTTGTAATTTTGTAATAAAGTATTAAAACTACATTTGATTAATAAAGATATTATTAATAATTGATAAAATTCAATTCATTTACATGAAGTCATTCATTCAAAAATATTAAAGATTAAGCTAAAACATACAACAATAATGATTAAAAACAAAACTTATATTCTTCCATCTAATTCAATACTTACAAATGAAGTATTAAAATATTACATTTCACAGTTTTGGAATGAAGAATTCACTCCAATTCAAAACGGCCCAGCTGTAAAACATTTAATGGTTTTATGTAAAGTAAAATATTCTGGAAATGAAGAAGTTGAAGGTAATTATAAAACCTTAGGTCCTCTAAGAAGAGTAGAATTTAAAGATTTAGAGTTGTTTTTTGAATATTTAATTGGAAGATTAGGAATAATAGTTGATTCATACGATGAAAATATTATAACTGAAATCATTTTCACTTATGTTGTTAAAGAGGGTGAAGTTTCTGATAAAGATAGATTGCTATTAGAAGATTTATCTGATAAAGAAATAAAATTTCACGAATTTAATAAATTAATTTTACCACTTTCAATGAATCCATCTGATTATGGAACTATTAGAGGTAAAACTCCAATAGGAGATAATATAAGATATTTTGTTAGAAAAGGTAATAGAGTATATGAAATTGATGTAAGTTTAGATAAATTAATTAACAAAGTATCAATTATTGGATCTTCTGATTTAAATTGGATTGATACTAAAATATCCGATAATCTATTCAAAAGAGATATAGGTAAATCATCTAACTTTTTCATAGATGGTGTAAGAGTATTAAGAAAAAAAGAACTTAGTGCTAAACCCTTTACTAAATTATCTACAGATAAAACACTTGCTAATAATTTTGTTACTATGGATATTGAAACAATTAAACTTGAATCTAAAATTAAACCTTACTTAATTTGTGCATACAATGGTACAGATTATATTTCTACTTATGCAGATGAATCTTTAAATCAAAAATCATTAGTTTCATCGTTTATTTATCAATTAGTTACCTTCTTTACAAAAGATAGTAATGTGTTAGTAGTCTATGCTCACAATTTATCTGGTTTTGATGGTACATTTATCTTAAAATATTTATTAGAATTTGGTAAAGTGGAACCTATCTTATTTAACGGTAAACTAATGTCAATTAAAGTTAGATTAAACATTGAAGGTTATATTGGTAAAACAATTATTTTTAAAGATTCTTACTTATTATTACCTCTATCCTTAAGAAAATTATGTGCAGCATTCAATGTTCCAACACATAAAGGTTACTTCCCATTCAATTTTACAAATGTTTTCTATGCTGGGATATTACCAGCATTTGAATGTTGGAGTGGTATTTCCAAAAAAGTATATAACAATTTATTGTCTGAATATAAAGGTAAAATCTGGAATTATGAATTAGAAGCAATTAAATATTGTAAATTAGATTGTAAATGTTTACACGAAATATTAGTTGAATTTAATAATTTAATTTATAGTATTTTTACAGTTAATATACATAAATCACTTACTTTACCTTCATTAGCTATGAGAATCTATAAATCTCAATTCATGCCTAAAAATACTATTTTTAAATTAAACGGTAAAGCTGAATTTGATATTAGACAATCTTATACAGGAGGTGCTGTAGATGTTTATGTTCCTCATAATAGAAGAAATATTGATACATTCTTTTCTAAATTAAAAGTAGGATTAATTAAATTATTCTATTATGATGTTAATAGTTTATATCCATTTGTTATGGCTAATACAGCTATGCCTGTAGGGAAACCTGTTGCTTTCGAAGGTGATATTAGAAAAATTGATCCTAATGCATACGGTTTCTTCTATTGTAAAATTACTAGTCCTGAATATTTAGAACATCCTATCCTTCAGAGAAGAATTAAAACTTCGGAAGGAATTAGAACTATTGCAGGATTAGGTCAATGGGAAGGATGGATTTATTCAGCTGAAATGGATAATGCAATTAAACATAAATATCAATTCGAAATTATTAGAGGTTATGAATTTAAACAAGGTTTCATTTTTAGAGAATACGTTGAAAAAATGTATAATTTAAGAATGCAATATGATAAAGGACATCCTTTAAATCTAATAGCAAAATTATTAATGAATTCTTTATACGGTAAATTTGGTATGAAACTTGAAAAAACTATTGTTGAAATGTTTAATACTTCTAATGATGCTGATAATGAATTACTTAATAATATGTTAGATACCTATGGTATGACTCTTCAAGATTTCATTAAAATTGATGATAAGTTACTAACTGTAAGAAATTCTATTTTAAATCCTTTTGGTGATGATAGTGATGATGATTTATATCATGAAGGTGCAGATGTTAGTGTTGCAATTGCTGCGGCTGTTACAGCTGGTGGTAGAATGTGGATGAGTTTATTAAAAAATAATCCTAAGATTAATCTTTTCTACTCGGATACTGATTCTGGTGTGGTTGATTCACCTTTACCTGAGTCTATTGTTGGTCCAATGCTTGGACAATTTAAATTAGAACATGTAATCAAAAGAGCGGTGTTCTTAGCTCCTAAAGTTTATGGATTAATTACAGACGAAGGTGAAGAAATAATTAAAGTTAAGGGAATTAAATCTGAAATGTTGAAAGATATTAACATTAAAACTCTTGAAGCTTTATTATTTCAAGATGAGACTAGAGTGTTTACTCAAGAAAAATGGATGAAAAATTATCAAGAAGGTAATATAACATTCCAAGATCTAGCTTACACACTTAAAATTACATCAAATAAAAGATCTTCTGTTTATGTAGAAAAGATTTTTAATAGTACTAAACCTTTACACTATGATAATATAAAATAACCCCCATTTTAAAAAACGGCGCTTTAAGTAGATATCTATTTATAGTAGAACTAATTCCGGATTATCCTATATCTATTTATATTAGAATTAATTCTGGATTATCCTATATCTACTAAATCGGGGAGGGGCTCCTTAGGTAATTGTAGATTATTAAATCTATGACTAGTAAATGCTGAATTAGTTAAATCTTGTAATAAATTTACGTGATCTGTAGCTAAACCATTTTTAATTACATAACTAAAGGTAATTTGTGAAATAGGATGACTTGTATAAGCATCAGTTAGATATCCTAATCTAGCAGTTAAATATTCAAGAAATAGATCTTTATCACTAAGATTTACTTTTCTTAAATGACCTAAGGTTCTATATCCTAATTCACTATCAGAGAATTGTACTTTACACATTAATAATAAATGTTTATCATTTAATGTTGAGAATATATCCTTCCAAAAATTATTTATAAAGATTAGTAATATTTCATTACTAAGTGTAAGATTACTTACAGGGTATGTTATTGTTTTAACCATTTTATTTATTATTAATATTAGATATTATTTTATCTTAGAGGATCGACCTCAGCGAATATCCATTAGTAGCCAACTCCTCGGGCGTCTTATATATCCCGATATTCAGGTATGGTTCCCCAGACTATTCACCATATATGTAACATTATCTATATACTCTTATATAATAATAATTATTTAATTAAAACATTTATTTAATTATAAAATATTAGATAAAAATCTATCAGACTCGAACTGATTTTTTTAAGTACTTGCTAACTTAACGTTTTGCCTGTAAACTAAGATTTTGAAGGGGTTAATCGTTAATAAATGTATCAGATAATTGTATAATATCTTCATTTACTACAGATGATGTTGACGCAACTAGTCTTTCGGTTGCTCTATCAATAACTTCTTGAGTTATTAAAGGTGAATTTATTCTAGATGATGCTTCTATAAATTCTTGATTTACTATTGGTGTTTCACTTGTACTTGTAGTTGAAGAACTTTCAATATGTGTATTTTCTACTATAGATTGCACCGTAGTATCTACAACAGCAGGAATATCCCATGAAGCTTGATCAATTAAAGGTGATTGAGTGGGTAATAATGAAGGTATTATTGTAGGTGTAGTAGGTGTCGTACTTAATTTAGCTGCAGTATTTAATGTTTCAATATCATTTATAAAACTAATTGGTCTTATATTTAAACCTATACTTGATATATTAGGTGAACCTTGATTGTACCAATACACTTCCAGAAGTGCTAGCTTGGTTAGCAGGCATCCATACATCCCATATTTGTGATCTTGCTTCTAGTCTCATTTGATTTTGAAACGTACTTTCACCTAAAAAATATATTTTTAATCTTTGATGCCAACTAAAATAAGGATTTACTTCGGTGAATGGCCATAATCTGACATCATGATACATATCTGAAGCTTGTTGTGCTAAAAATCTTTGATGAATTACTTCAAAATTATTACTTGAGGTAAACCAATTATAAGGATTCATACTATGATATGTTTTATTGAAAAAGTATCCTATTGAACTACTTAATGTTTTAGTACTTTCTGACTCTGTAGTATTTGTTGGGGATGTTGCAGTAATATTGGGTTGAGTACCTGTTCCAGGGTCAACTCCTTTTCCTGTATTAAAGAATGTATTTTTAATAAAACTAGTTACAATACTTGGATCTGAGTATAATTTATAAGTTATATATGCCATACCTAAGGATCCTAATATTCCACCTATCCAATAGATTGTTGACCAATCTTTATACCATGGTGTAGCTTCAAATGTTCCTATGTTGAAATTAAATCCTGGTTTAAACCAGTCTGAGGGTAGATTATCTAATTTTGGTAATCTCTGATTCCAAGATGTATCTAATCCTTTAGGAAACCACATTCCTGATGTGTTAGGTTTCTTGAAGGTTGGTGTATCACCTGGTACGTTTGGTACAACCTTTAAATCTAGTAAATCGAAGAACCAGGTAAACAATCTTTTTGTGAAATTGTATAATATTTCAAAATAGGTGTGTCCTAATCCTGCAAATCCTGCAAATAAATTATCTGTACTAAATCCTACTGTTTTAAATACTATATAAACACCTATTATGGCATTGAATACTATAAATATTTTTCTTATCTTTATTAAGATTTTCCACCAAGTTGTTCTACCATACCATAATCCTAATAATGTGATAATTCTTCCTATATAAGGTATTTTATGTGCATATCCTAAGATACCGGTAATTAACCATAAATACAATCCTGAACTTTTCATGTAGATTCTATTTATATAAGATCCTTTAATATCGTGTCCTGCTACCTGCTCCGCAACAGAGTTGTGGCTATTTTCCATTGGAATTGCTTTTGGTGTTTTTAAAGCGCCGGGTTTATTAGTTTTCATTAATTCTAATTCAGCCTTTAACGCTTTTAAAGTTAATTTGTTGTTTTTCATATAATTTGTTGTTGTTGTAACATGTTAGAGGTAAAATCTCATTGGCCGCGCGCCCAAACAAAATAATTTGTTTTAGTTTACTCTTCAAGCGTTTTATGTATCTCGATATTCAGGTTAACTAATATTATTTTGCAGTTATATAACACATGTAGTTATATACCCTTTTATACGAGAATTTATTAATTTTATTTAATTTAGTAATAAATAACCTCTAATAAGAGATCAGCTGTTTATGTAGATAAAATTTTTAATAATACTGAACCTTTACACTATGATAATATAAAATAACCCCCATTTTTAAAAATAAAACGGCGCTTTAGTAGATATAATAAAAACAATTTAAAGAGTTTTAAATACTTTAAAGAAATCGGTGAGGGGTCCTATAATCTAATCCGGGGACTCCTATATCTACTAAAGCGCCGGGTTTATTAGTTTTCATTAATTCTAATTCAGCCTTTAAAGCTTTTAATGTTAATTTATTGTTTTTCATTATTTTATATAATATTACTTGCTAGAGGTTAAATCTCTTATGACTTCGATCACCTAATATTGTTACTTATTTATAGTTTGACTCCTCAGGCGTTTTATATATCCCGATATTCAGGTAAACTATTTTCACAATATAAAGTTATATAGCGCAAGGTCTATATACTCTTATAGAGAATATAATAAGGGAATTAAAACAAAACATCTCTTACATAATTGATGATACTAACACCTTTATATCCATTACTAATTTAAATTAGATGGTTTAAATATTAGTCATCCTTAGAGTAAGGGTTATAAGCCCAAATTTGGATTATTAAACATTATAACTAATGAACGATTTATTATTAAATAATTTTATTAAGACCGAAGGGAGTTGAACCCTTATAATATCCATTATGAGCGGACTGCATTAACCTATTATGCTACAGTCTTTTGATGTAAATGTTTTAATATTATTCCTTTATATTTAAGGCTATTATAAGCTAAGGCACCTATGCAAGGTAGCTGTGCGAAGCTTGTACGCCAAGGATATTATAGTAATAGCTATCATTTATAAATAAAGAAATATATAAATACATAATTATATTGAGCAGTAAAGGAATCGAACCTTTTACGGCTATTAACCAATTCTTTTACAGAGAATCACCATTACCAATCGGATCACCTGCCCTTAATTTATTATATTATATTTTTATATTTAAATCTCTTTTAGATATTTATATTAAAAGCATCTGGGCTTGAACCAGAACTTTCTCCTTAAAAGGGAGACACTCCTCCACTCGAGTTCTGCTTTCTAGCTATCCTTCCACCACTAATTTTAATTGTGCATTCTTTGCAATCTTTAAAGGCTAGTGGAACAAGAAATCAATAAATAATTATATTCTGAGTTGACCAGATTCGAACTGATATAAGCCATTACCAAAAAATGGTGTTTTCCCAAGTTAAACTACAACTCATTTTATTTTTGGGTTCTAATTTTTAAATTTTATAAATAATTATACATGTATATGCTCCTTGCATTAGCATAGGAAAGAAGAAATAATTTATATATGCCGAAAACTGGAATTGAACCAATATCTAAATCTTACAAGGAATTCATTTTACCTATTAAACTATTTCGGCTTTTGCCTTGGGAGAGAATTGAACTCACATATCTATATCTTCAGAATAGCGCTTTGACCACTAAGCAACCGAGGCTTTTTTATTTATAAGTCATAATTTATTTTTTTAAATAAAATTGGAGAAAGATAGATTCGAACTATCATATTTGTAATGCAAATACAACTGATTACCATTATCAGATTTCCCCACTTTATTAGAGATAGAATCTCTTTTAAGATAAAATAGTTTTAAACTTTTATTTATTTTTAATCTGTGAATTATTAATCTATAATTTATTATAAATTATATTTAAAAGAAATAGTAAAAAAAATAATAATTAATAATAATTTAATTTATATAAAAAAAAATAAAAAATGTAACTCTGCCTGCATAATACCTCACCTACTGCCTTAGCGCCAAATAAGGTAAAATTAAGTAGCTTTAGCTCATTTCACAATAAAATAAAAAATAATTCTTGTATTATAAAATACACAAACATAAAAAATTAATTTCTCTTAGTTCAATGGTTAGAACTGCATTCTTCTAAAGTGTCAATTTTGGTTCGAGTCCAAAAGAGGATAAATTAAATTATATATAATAAATAATGATATAATAATATACATATTAAACCAAAAATATATTTAAATGATAAGTTAGCTATAGTGTCTTACAAATTTTGTTTTATTTAAAAAATAAAAAATAAAATAAAAATAAGGAATAAGGCTCGAGGCTACATATATATATATACAAATATATATATAGGTTTTAATATCCCTATTATTTTAACCAATAAATAATTATGACTATAAACTTGATATAAATTCAATTTTGAATCCCCTGTCCTAACTTTCGCTACTTCGTTAGGGCACCCTTGCGTATAAAAAATTAAGACAAACACTTGACTTATTTATAAGCATATTATCCTTAAATAAAAATATTTGATAATTTAAAAATCTTCATTGAAAGTTATTAAATATCAATAAAATACTCATTCATTTATTTTTAAATAAATCTGGCCTCAGGTCTTATTTAATTCTAATTATGAATAATAAATCATTCCTTTCTATAGAAGAAAAACCCAAATTTAGCAATAAAAATACAACCTCTTAGCGTATCTAGCGAGGATGCAATAGCACTGTAGCTGGGCAAATAGGTATATTTTTAATATTATATATCTATCCATTGCATAAAGTAAGCTCTCTTTTTATGTTAGTTTTGGAGCCTTTGATTAGGCAATAGAAGTAATGATAACTAATTAAATAAAAATGAAAAATATTTTAATAGATATATTAGCTTTTGGTACTTTACTTTCTAGTGTATTAGTAATAACATCTAAAAATCCAGTAATAGCAGTAATCTTTTTAATCTCTGTATTTGTTAATGCCGCAGGATATTTAATCTTATTAGGTGTAGGATTTATAGGAATATCTTATATTATAGTATATGTTGGAGCTATTACAGTATTATTCCTTTTTGTAATTATGATGATTAATATTAAATTAACTGATATATTAGAAACTGGTTCACAATATACAAAAAATTTACCTTTAGCTTTAGCAATAGGATCATTATTTATTTATGAAATCTTTACTATAATGCCATTTAGTTTTAATAATGTATCTATAATTTCTGTATTATTAGAAACTTTAACTAATTTTAATGGTTTATTATTTAATTCTGAAATATCTGCTATTAATACTGTTAATACTGCTTATAATCCTAATTTTGCTGATACTACATTTACTAATTTCTTACAAATTGAAGCTATTGGACAACACCTTTATACTACTGGTGCATTCTTATTAATAATTACTAGTGTAATTTTATTATTAGCTATGATTGCTCCTATCTTCATTTCTAAGGCGGGAGGTAACAATAAATAATTATATTTTATTCCCTTATTTTCAGGTTTATCATAAAGAGTATAGTAATTTCGACTATATGGTAAATTGACTTAGTAACTATCCCTCTCTAAAGCAAAGGGGGCCAAGTAAAACATTACCTTGCTTTAGCACAACCTCTGATGCTCATAAAATAAATAACTCTTATATTAGAAACCTATTTCAACAGTCTTCAATGTTTGTATTATGGTTGATTACTGGTGTACTAGGTTATGCCCATAAAATTCCCATTATAGGAAGAATAGTAAGCTTATTGTCATTATGGTACGGTAGAACAACTTGGTGGAAAATACTATTAACAATGAGAAAATGGTTTATATTATTTAATGCTATGATAGGTGTATTTGTAGTGTTTAAAACTACAGGATTTACTCCAGACCTTTTATTAAATAATGTAGTAATGATGGGGCATACTTATTTCGAAATCTTTACAAACTTAACTAAAAAAATATTCACTTGGTTTGTAGAACTATTCGATCATAAAGTAATACCTAATATTCCAGGTGATAAACCAATAATCCCCGGATCAAACGGTGGAATAAAAACTATTTATGATCTTAAAAGAAATCCTTTTTTAGATAATCTATCTTCTACATCAATGAGTGAAAGTCTAAGAGAATCATATAAAGATATGTTCAATATTAGAGTAGAACCGATTCCAACAAGTTGGTATAAAGATACTACAACATGGTTGTGGATAGGAGGAATTGTTCTTTCCTTAGGTGGACTTTACTTTGGATATAAATTCTTATTTGATCCTACATTTATTGATAACATGAATAATTCAGGTACGGCTACTGCAAAACCATCTCCAATAGACCCTAGTGGTAGTGGAGAAGGTTCTAACCCCATTCTTAATGGTATCGGAATTATTAGCAAATATGTTAATAATGGAATTAAAAAATTAAATCCTTTATATTGGTTTATGAGTAGTACAGATACCAACGCTCAATTGCAATCTTTTCTAGAAAATCAAAATGATATACATAGATCAAATATGAGATTCTATCCATTTACTGAAATTAATCCATATGATTCATGGTTAACTAGAATGAGAATCTCATATTTAGGAGAAACATCATTTGAATTAAGTAATAGAATGAAAGCAAGACAATTAGCTTTAAGTGGAATAGATGAAATTCTAAATAGTAAACCAATTACAGAATCACCAGTTTTAGGAGCTTTATCAGGATTTAATAGTGGATTTACAACTCCAAGAATAGGTACTGTAGGATTAAATAATAGATATGTATCTAGCGGAGCTGGAGTAGGCTTCTTAGACACATTAGAAGCCTCAACTTCCTTTCACTCTACATTTAATAAATTATCTTCATTACCTGCTACACCTCAAAACATTCCCACTTCTTTACCTGAAATGGACGTATCTGATATAAAACCTGTAAATCCTTCATGGACTGAACATGTAATCAATAAAGAGGAATTAGCTAATTATAATAATTAATAGAGTTAAGAAGGAATTGAACCCTAATTTGATAGACTTTGCAGGTCTACTACAGAACCATCTGTAAACTTAACTCTTTTATTTGATTTTTGTGAAACCATTCTTTTATTAAATAGTAAGTATTTGATATAATAATCTTTATTTTTATCAAAAAATATTTTAAAAGAAGTGATTAGTAATATATTTATAGGGAAAATTTAAACCCTATTATTTTTATTACAAAAAAAAATCAAATTTATAAAAATTTATAATCTAAATAATAAATAATTATAAATTTAAAAAAGAAATAAGTAATATTTTTCTTGCCGCACCGAAGGCAGGAGCTAATTTAATCAATGTTAAAAATCTAGGGCTAAAGTATAGTAGGCCAGGGCCTAGCAAAGCTACGCAAGCAGGCCACAAATCAAATTTAAAAATAAGCCTATAATTTAATGGTAGAATAATTTCTTGATGAGGAATCTGTAGAAGTTCAAATCTTCTTGGGCTTATAGCCAAAGTAATTAAAAAGTATAAAATATAAAACAAAAATAATTTAATAAATTAGTTATAGTGTGTAACAAAATAATAATTAAACTAAATATAATTTTAGGCCCGGCGCTTTAGCATCCTGGTAGCTAGAGCAGGGCACAAATAATACAATAACCTTAAAGTTAAATTATTAATTAAATTTGGACCCACAAAATAAATATTAATTTTTATCTCAATTTTCATTAATTAAAAATTAATATAAAAATATAATTATTGATAAATTTAATGTTCTTTACTTTACCAGTCTATAAAAGGACAAACTAAAAATAAATTATTCATTATTTAATTTTAATATTAAATATTAAACATAGTAATGTTAATTTTATAATAACAAAACAAAAAATGAGATTACTAAAATCACATGTTTTACTTAGATTATTTAATTCTTATTTAATTGATTCACCTGAACCAGCTAATATATCTTATTTATGGAACTTTGGTTCTTTATTAGGAACTTGTTTAATAATACAAATTTTAACAGGAAGTTTTTTAGCAATGCATTATCAACCTCATGTAGATTTTGCGTTTTCAT
>Ga0307512_10000839_pt1 | contig 45175 bp, 41 predicted proteins | sample 14_EM_MG_FD_200267 | JGI IMG/M metagenome (GOLD analysis project Ga0307512, IMG submission 200267) | Populus trichocarpa ectomycorrhiza microbial communities from riparian zone in the Pacific Northwest, United States - 14_EM | ecosystem: Host-associated > Plants > Roots > Unclassified | place... | reverse complement strand
TCTCTCTGAGATCGCCAGCGATAATCTTACCTATCAACTACTCTATTATATTACCATATCCACGTGTGCAACCGTATCTTCTCGTATACTCTCATACGCGGCCATATACGGATATACGGCCTTACACACAGGCACCACCAATTGAACTTAAGCGCCACTTGCAGTCAGTCCAAATTGATTATATATTAATGGATAGATAAATAGATACATAGATACAGAGATATATTAATGATAATGCAAATTGAAATGATGAGGCGTAAAAACAATTAACAACAAGTACTTCCTGAGATTTCCAGGTGTACAGGTAGTATTTTCAAACAATAAGTGGAATTATTTAGGCTAGTGTACAGCAATTTGATATGATCTAGGCTGGTTTTCTACATTTCCAGCGGCATTTAACATTGCTGTCTGTTTTCCTATATTTATTCAGATTTGATACCAGTTCTCCAGGGTGCATCTGATGTCAACTGTATAAGTTCATTCAACTCCAGGATTCGACTAATGTAAAATTTGAGTTTGATAACTCCCAGAAATGTCTGGTGACTAAAATACATTTTGCTTATAATTTTATAGTAGTATAAAAATGTGGTACTACATAGTCAAGCATTTTAAAATATAGTATAGTTGTATTGATATGAATTAAGTTGGTGATGTAGAGGATTACTAAGAGAGATTAGAACAATATGATAGAGTATAAAGAAAGATTCAACAGTAAGAGTAGAATGGAATATGCACAGGAACTGAAATATTTTGGAGAAATTGGTTTTCTTTTTTCTTTATTTCTGCTCCTTTTAAGAAATGTAACCAATCACTTTTATCTGCTGAGTATCTTATTGATTTGTGTTCAAGCAAGAATTGATGTAGTTTGAGCTACTCAGTTACAATATCATTCAAATTTCATTCCAGCAGTTGAACTGTTGATATATATATTAATATATACCTCAGATAACACACTATCAATTTGGACCTGCTGTAGACAGTATTTGTATAAATATGAATGTAAATCTGAGGTCAGTAATCCTGGATATATTGATAGGCAACTTGAGATACTGTTAACAGCAACTGGAGATAGATATCCAGTGAAAATTGCAGATGGAAATAAAGTAAACTTTGAGATGTACTTGAAGTCAGAATTAGAATCCACTGGAAGCTGAACTGTAATATAGAATAAGATTCATTTCAAGCTTGTAAGTTTCTAAATTGCCAATTGAGATTGCCAGGACTTCAAAATGGACTTGGAGGCAAAGAAATAGTGAACTGGATGGCGTATATCAGAATAGTAATTACTGTAATTAAATAAAAATATCAAGCAAAGTGAGTGCAGCATATGAAGGTAGTTATTGGGCAAGTACCAATACTGTTGTTATAAGTTGTAGCATATCAGCAGCTGAGTTACAATTAATTGGTTAATTTGAAATTATAGATATGTGATACAATAACACTGTTGACTATGTTGCTGCTGAGAAGATGGCTCAAAAATATTACTTTCAAGAGAGGTATATTATATAGTCATACAATAATGTTACTGTGGGAAGTGTAAGAACATTTGAAAGTAGTTAATCTGCTCAGCTACTATTAACAAGTCCGCATATTGTTTAAAGATTGAAAGGAATAACTGACAATTGAGTATTGTGCTGACAGTGAAGGTCTGGAAAATGCAGAGAGATGGGGAATAGTAATTGTTAACAAGTTGAAAGAATATAAGATTGTGGTAGAAAAATAGAATATAGCTCTCAAAATTGAAGTTTATATATACCAGATCTGGTTGACTAAATTCACTCTAATATACAATATTTTCTTAAGTTCCAGTTCCTTGCAATATTTTTTCCAGCTCAATCTCCAATCTGTTTCATTTTTATATAAAATTACATGATTATGTGTATACTTGAAGTCAAGTTATTCATTTCCACCTCTACATACACTAATAGTATGTTGTCACTGAGTATACTGATTATTAATCTTGAACAATTTTCAGTCTCACTATATTTTCAACAGTAAGGATGGATCCATAAATCAGTTTGCTATACTCTGTACTGCTCTCATGAAATATTAATTGTGACTGTATTTTGCATATGTAGTACTAAAATGTTCACTTACATTGCATTTACACAAATTGAGTTGTAGATTTCATTACAAGCTATGTTACAATTAACTATTCCCTATGCAATCTATTATTTTCATTCTAATACTTTCCAGTAAATATTCATGATTACTCAGATGCTATTTTCAACTGTAGTAGAAATCAGCTTGATGTAACCTCTCAAATGTAATTGAACTTTGTGATCATCTGAATCCAGATATTTATGTGATGTTCCTCTTAGTATTGACTGTAAGGTAGTCATAATCTGTTGTTAGTACTGTCATCAGACACACCAACAATGTCATACAGTCCTTGTTTTCCTGTATATAGCTGTGTTTGTATACTTCTGGCCTTATAGAATATCTTCACATTTAATTGTGTTTATTTTCTGGCAACCCTCTACTGGGTCTGGAATACACTGAGATATTACAAATAAGCTATATATATATTTTGACAGACCAGAAGAGATAATATACAATATCAACTTATTAAGTACTTGTTGTAATTGTATAACACAAATACCTCTAAAAGAACAATTTAAGAGTTTGAACAGCTTTTGGCATTAGAACTTTTCCTAGTACTAAGTGAATAAAGCATCCAGTTTGGAATAATCTGAAAGATCTGGACTGACATTCAATTAGCTTCTATTTTTGCCTAATCTATTAGCCAAATAGTACTTCACTCTGAAATTAACTGCACAACTGCAGGAGTATTTAGAAGCACCTAGAAACACTGCAAAAGTACATCAGCAAAAACTAAAATTCCTTCATTAAATTTATTTTGTTTATTGTACCCACAAACTCAAAAACAGAAATTGAGGTTTTCCTGAAATATGGCATTGCTTTAATGTTCCAGAGTGTTCTTTGAGTAATCACGATGCTGTTTCCAAGCGTCACAACGAGTGTACCCACTTTTGCGAATGTAACACCAAACACTTGACGAACGGTTCACACTTGCATTGGCAACATGACATATCATCTCTCACCATACTCCTATGTCGCCCAATTCAATTAGTCCTGGTGATGACGATAGTACATGCGCTGTACATGTAATGAAGCGTGCAGTTCTTGTCTTTAAAGACCCTCATGACTTAGTTTGACCAATGATAGTTACCATACAGAAGTGGTTCATGATATTTAATTTGTTGATATAGGATTGTACAGTTCCTTGCAGTTGTTCAACCATCACGGGAGGGTGATGCATCATAGTGATTATACTTTCAAGCGTTTGAGATCAGACTTCAGTAAACGATCAGTTGTATTACAGTTACTACTATTATGATATATCGACGACACCTAGAATGAAATAGCATACAACGGAAATCCTAAATCCAATCACTGACACTATTGCTAACCTCCAAGCGACATCATACCTTCTACACACATAGTTCCATCGACTAATCCTATATTCTCGACGTTGGTGATGTTGGTAATGTAGTAGCAGTTGCTGTCGCTATTGCGGAACAGGACGAGCTGGCTGCTGTGGGGGATGGCCGACCCGCACGTAGGCAGAACAGCTGAGAATCGTATGGAAGCTTCAGTAGCAGCAACAAAGCTGCTGACACCATTACGAGAATTGTCATGCTGCTGACTCTCCTCCTCCGGAACGTTATCAAGGCAGTCCGCATCAAAGCTGCCCTGATCATTGTGAGGTTGTGCCATTCCTGGGTCTGTACCAGTTGAGCGAATCCTTTGGCGAATCATGCTGCGGATGTTGTCTATCTTGTTGGCATGAACCTCTGGCGAAGAAGAAAAACAACCTGGGTTGAGACCACGAAATACATCTCTGCATAGAGTACAAACTGTGTGATTAATGTTTCATGTATCACAGGTTCGTTGTGCTCCACCTCCTGGACCAAACTCTGGTGGGACCCAAAACTCGCCAGTTTACGAGGCCAACAGACACTAGTGGATGGCGGTAGTGGTGAGGCCAATGAATGTCCAGTTGATTATATCACTCAATGATCTATCTTTCATTCCCATTTGTCGTATGCTACAGAAGTACGTCCGGAGAATAAGATTGTAAGGGCGCGTACGCCGGCGCTCGGCAGTATAGGGATATGATATGGTATACGGTTGCACACTGGTGCGCGTGAGATTAAGTGTAGAAGTAAGTGGTAAGATATTCGGTACGGAGCTAAGTCTCCGTCGTGATGTCAATATAAGGTTGGTGGTCACCCGGCACTGGACACCTCACGTGACCGTCCCCCAACCCTAACCACGCACGCTTGACAACGCCGTTACAAAGATCAACAATTTCAGTCTCTGCATATCGAAACTTGCGCTCCTAATTTGATCGTCAAGACAATTATTCAGCAAGAAGGGAACATTAAACATATCTCACGAATGTTTGTGTGGCATGTGAACCTGTTCTTGGACAATGGCCAGACTACCATTTTCCGGATCTCTGTAGGCAACTGTGTTCAAAATCCGCACATAGAGTCGATTGAAGTCTTGCAGCAGTATACCATTGCTGCACAGGAGCTGGAAATCTTCGCGAGAGCCTGATGCACAATGTCAGCAATGAAATTAATCATTGAGATGATTCATTTCCCACTGAATTGTAGGCATGTGCAGGGTCTGAGTATCTCTGGCCTGCATCAATCCTGGCAATTTCCTCATACCACCAACAATGTATCTGGGTGGTCTTTACAGCTTTCGTGGCAAAGGCATTCACAAACATTGCCTCATGGATAGCTATGGGCTTCACACATGACATGACCATCACCAGAATGCCTGAAACAGTTGTCTGGATGTTGTACTCCACACCGACGATGAGGCTTGTCACGTCGTCCACAATGGGATCATATCGCCACAGATTTCCAACTTTCCATGCAACCAATGGCTCACCGGCTTTATTTTAATCCGTCCTCTAGCAAATGAGTATACATTAGTGGGTGTATTCAATAATTTAGAATCTAAATCAAATACCTTGCTGGATGCCAGTGGCGCAGTGTCACGTTCATCCTGCTCCTCCAAGCCAGTATAGATCTCCCCACGGTCAGGATTGAGGGGTGGTGCTGACCTAGCAGGTAATTGAGTTGCCACAACTAGATTTCCAAGTGATGACATGAAGGAATCTTGTGATTGCCGCTGGCCAAGTGCTTTCCAGGATGGTCGCTGAAGAAGCTCGTCATCAGATTCTGAATTGCCATCTCGACGATCATTCAAATTAGCGGGTATTGTGCCGAGATCGTGACAGAGATCCTGGTTGTGGATAGATCGTCAGCTTCGCCTGGTGCTGGATGCAAGATCGGGAGGAGGAGAAGTGCAACAACTTGTTGTCAAGAGTTAAAAAGTCAGCAAGTGATATGTACGAAACAATAAAAGGAGTGACTAAAGGAATTGTCAATGAATGTATAGTTACTGAATCCAAGAGTTGAGTAAAGGAAACAAAGTGTTGATATAATTAAAAGCATCATGGTGATGTGTCTGTTGATCCTGTCGACAATTCTAGGATCTTAGATGGTTCTGCCACTCCCACATCCAACTCCTTCGATCCACCGCAACTCAGAAATTAGAATGGCAGGAGACAAGCATGCCGCAGAGTTGTTGAATGGCTGCCATTGATGACAATCACCACCACAATCAGCTAAACAGCATTCGCGTTTCACTAATCATTCACGCTAACCCCTGTTGGGTAATGATTTCGAACTACCTTTTGCATGATAGCCATACACTGAGTTCTATGGCTGCCAGTATGCATTGCCCGAAAACACGCCACTCGATGATTAATTCCAACATCGTGAACTGTCAACACAGCCCTTCATTGATGAATATGACCGATGTAATAATTCAATATACAAAACACAAAACAGAGACCCAAAACCTGACCAAAAACTGCAAATAATCACCCGTCCGTCCACCCTCCAAAGAGCGTGAAAAATATTCACCCACACTGCAAATCCTTGAACAACCGTCCAGCCAGTGCATTCCATCCTCACAACGACGAATCTGCACCTCGGTGGCGACCTGTACGCTTCCCAGTGGTCAAAGAGCCAGCAGCAGGAGGATTCACAATGTGATCGTGCTGGCGGAGCCGAACTACATTTTCATCAGCAACAACGCTTTGCTTGTAATAGGGAAAGAGACCAAGAGCACGCGATTGGATGACTTCAAGGTTCTCCTGCTCTCTGCAAATTCTCCTTTGAATATTCCTTTCGAACTTTTGAGAGCCTGTTTGCCTTGTCAGAAACAGTCAGCGATTGGGTCACTGAGTCTCAGCATAATCATATGATTCCTCCCTCATAACTTCAATTATATCCTTGGCCGGAGGTGTGAGGATTTCATCCACCGGAAGGTAGCTGTGGCCACCACACATAGGCATCTGGGCACCAGATTCGCCATAGGCTTGTCGGCTACAATAAATGACGCACAGAAGCATGGGGTTGTTTGATTTCATCGCAACCTGTACCCATGGGCAGCAGGGATACTGTCGATGATTGGGGTAACATTACGGGCCTGCAGACCACCATCTCTATTCAGCTCCTCCCTACAGCCCCAAAGCACTCGGATATTCTGGCTGGGGGCTAGCAGACATGCGATTGAAGCATTCATGATGGGCAAAATTGTCGTATCAACGATCGATGTAACCATAGGAACTATGGATTCATCATCCCCAGTCCAGTGCCATGACACTAGCTGAGTATTGGTTTCACCCACTCTCTACCCAGCAATGACAGGATCTGCATAGGCGATGGTAAAGCTACATGGCTCCACTTGGAAATCGGTCAAGTCATTGCAACCCACCTTCATTGGCGAAGTCCAGTGACCAGAGGTTTGTTCCTCGTCCTCTTCTGTATCTACACATGATCACGAAGTGAAAAGGAAGCATCGGGGCGATGAAATACATACCAAAGGACTCAAACATTGTCGTCATAGTCAGGGTTTTGTCCATTGTATTCTGCCTTCGGCGAAGGCCATCCTCCGTGAACTCATTTACTGCTGCCATGAGTTTCTGACCATCTAGGTTAGTCTTATCTGCCATATAGAATTTCGAAAGCAGCCATTTAGATGCCAGATTACCGATTAGACAGACACCTTGATCAATTGGGAGATCCCATGGCTTGGGGCCGGCACCTTCCTTGTTGCTGATGGTCATGGACTGGACAATCTTCTAGACATGCTCCCTCACTTTATCATCTTTCCATTGTGTTGTCAAGCCACCCTTTTACTGCCAAATCGCCACGGTTTTTGCTGCCCATTGGTTGACTCCAACACCCGCATTCTTGGCTGAGATGTGGACTTGTACAGTCGGCATCTGGATTGTATTAGTATCTGTGACAACTGATCACAGCAACCAGAAGGCATCACATTACACTGTGGGTTCGCATCGGTGGTCAATCATTCAGTGGTGAACATCAAATGCTTCTTACACTAAACACTCGTCGAGAGTATTCAATATATCATCATGGGTAATGTGATGCAGTAGCAGAGATGAGGAGGGAGCGTCGAAGGTTCTGGAGATTGTAAATATGATGGGCAGGCAAGGCAAATATATATATGGGCTTGGAAGGGTTTTCTTGATGCGGCAACATCATCTTGGCCGCTATTCAGCGAGGACACAATTTGCTCACCATGATCTACGTGTCCTGATTCGTTGACTGAACGCTTAAGTTCATCACAAAGACAGCTGAATGCATGCTCTGCAGTCATATCTCACTTCATTGCCCTTGCTCTAGTCATTGTACACCGCGATGGCATCGCTGGGTCAGTATCTCAGGAGAACGCACAGTTCACGTAAGGTACGAACTTAATGAACAGTGACAACCGTAATTCAGACAATGGGCATAGGAGGGTCGTGCGAGGGTGGAACCCAATCGCCACAATGAGCCGAATGCAGATGTGGCATGCTATTCGAGATGCAATGGATGTTGAGAATGAGAGAGCGATTAGACACTTTGCAAATGTGTCATGGTGGATGAGAGAAATCCTAGGAGAGTAGTAAGACCCCTTTTTGGAAACAGTAAATTGAGGTGTGGCTTGTTCTGAGGACCAGCTGGCTTCCAATGGAATGAATACCTAAGAAACTATCGAGGCACTTCTTAATATTGTTGCATCACATCATGTGGCTTACGAAACATAGAAAATTGACAACAGTGCCATTACTGCTCGAAGACGAACTCCTACATTGGCACTTACTTCACTCACCTCTGTACCAACCCCAAAGCAAAGATAGTATACATATGAGCCAAATAACCGCCAGATGATGGTTTTGGGATTGAGCACGATTGAATTCCAATTCAAATTGTTCACCAACCACATCGCTACCCTTATTTTCACCCTTCCGACAATGATACCAGCGATACTGAAGCTGATAGCAGAACTGTGTGCATCGATCCGGAGTAACCACTAGTTCGGACACACAATTTTGGTACTCCACGCCTGGCTAACTGGCTATCTGTCAAGCATATTAGTAACAAGTATTTTAATATCTTGGACAACGAAATAGACCTGTGGTCACCATTTTCTTGCTAGGAGGAGTATCAATCGGCGCACTAGTGCATTATGCACAACTTGAGAAACGCTGATATCATCGAGCATTTCAGGAACCCTACGATGGCAACCGTCAGCAACTTCGCTTCGTCCCACACTGTATACACAAGGTTGCACGCAATGTCCTACACGATGGGCATCCAGTCCTCAGAATCGGGCAAAATGTGTTACACTCATTTGGGCGATCCAAACAACCTTCCCAATGATGATTAGACACATTTCGTTTACTGCAATTCTGTTGAATGCATTTAAATGCTCATGCAACAGCCTGCACTCAGGGAACATATGTCGTATGCTGCAGCAAAGGATTTCAATTATGCTGAGCTAAGTATCTGCGGAGAGCTGAAATCAAGCGACTGGTGGTGGAATGAACATGTACTGTAGTTGAATTTCGTCATAGCTACAATGATGTTGACCAGTTCAATAGCTATGGCAGCCGCTTGAAGCTACAATTTTCTCATTATTTGGCAGTTCAGACCAGACACATCTTATAAACTATTCGGGTGACAAGAAAGATTGGCCAGCATATTTGAGTCTTGGATACATAGACTCGATTATAAGATCAAAGCGTTCGAATCTTGCAATCATCCTTGGTGCATTTCTTCCTGTTCCTCCGAAATATCACTTTAAATGACATGGAAAAACAACTGCCATGATAGAACAACAAATCAACAATCAACAGGTTTTAAGGAAGGTCTTCGAGCTTAGTGTTCACCCTCTCAACCCCCTTGTCTTCACTGGAAGGCCTATGCATTGTGCGGACGGTCAGATGCGGCAATGTTATCCTGTCATATCTGCCTGGAAGGCTGACTACTTCAAAAACATTCCCTTGCACTCGAATAAGCAGCCCCATTGGCTTGTCTGGGAAGCACTGAATTCATCAGTTCGAGAAGGGAATTCATCATTATGGCAATTGCGATACTATTGGCTATCCTGCCAAAAGATGATGCTCGCAACCTGGGGAGAGGTGGTGGAGAGACAGGACACTACACAATGTCTGGAAGATCGAGCTGTTGGAACCTCAGAAGGCATACTCTGGAATATCAAATCCATCTCCCCAATTGTTGAGCTGTTTGGAAGTACTGATATCACTATGCCAATGACTATGATGTAACTTGCCTCTTTTGAAGTTAGCGGCATGAGTCATCGATCGACTTTATGTCGATGCGACATGTCTCATTACACGATACAATAGACACACCTTCGCATACGCCTGCGCACACTCGACTCCTCGAGCACACGCCACCATACAACACCAAGGACTATTATCATACCATCAATGCTTCATGCAATCTATCTCGATATGCTCAAGCATTTGATGGACTGGGTGATGTTCTGCCTGGAACAACATTCAAGGATCAACATATTCAACCAGCTGTGGGGGATGATGCCTGCATATCCTGGCTTTGCTCGATTCAACAAGCCATATAGTCAGGTGACCCATTGGGGTTGAAAGGAGATGAAAACACTTGCGCAGGTGATTGTTCCACTTTCAGTGGCGACTCTTTTACACCCTTTGGCTAGCGAAAGGATTCCCTTCCCAGAAGCCCTGTTGCATATCAAGAAGTAGGTGTATTTTCATCTCATGGCACAGTACCAGCACCATATTGAAGCGACAATCAAGTACATGGAGAATTGTCTGGAGGAGTGTCATTGTCGAAAGATGTTTCAGTCGATTTCGCACCAGTACATCCACAAAGCAGGTCTCAGAAGCCCTGAACATGTAGCTTACTTTGGACTAACAGGAGGACTGGGTGAATTACCCCGCTTGGAGCAATCGTTCTGCGGCTGTAAAACTTCATTGCGTTGATGCAGATGAAACACAATTCAAGTCAGAATTTGCACAACATCTTGATGACAAATCGGATTTCAACTTTGTAAACACGCATCTCTTGAAGCACTTCTCTGACTGTAGCCGCCTGCTTGGCAACCTCCACAATGCAAGCTCTGAACTCCCAGAGAGAGTGATGATGGATCTTAAACAAGGGTACCGACAATAGAATCGTGATGAGGACGCCATCCAGATATCGTGAATGAAAACCTGAAAGGAGGTGTTTCAGTGTCGAGCGCTGAATCCAAACGCTGCACAGCACCGTCATGATGATGAAGCGCCTCTCACTGAGTCACCTATCCAGCGAATGATGAAAAACCTGTGACAAGACATTAATACCCTTGATGACAAGGCTGAGTGGTGTTCACTGCCAAAAGGGGAGCTACAGAATCACATTACTTTGTGTTTCAAGAGATTTGCCAACTTCACAGACTATGTCGATCACAATCAGTATTGCAGTCCTCTCAACGATGCAAAATACATTCGGCACAACTCAGTAGCAATTCCAGTGAAGTCGTTCCAATGTAAAGAGCAGGCAGTTCATTTGGTTCGTTTCACTGGGTCCACAAGGAGGAGAAACCATAAGCCACCAAGGAATGATACAGTGCTTCTCTGGATGGGGATGAGTCCAGATAGCCACATGAAGTCAACTGCTGGACACATTCCTGCTTCATTGAAGCGTCTTTTCGTCATCCAGGATGCTGAATCGTGAGTTCAACGGCTTCTCGACTTGGACCAGACATTTGCAACAGGGCCGATACATCAGACTGCTGGCATGATAATCGTTCAGGAGTGAGATCAACATCCGATGCAACCATTGCCCGATGGAACCTAAGATCGTAAGCCTCTTTCCGGTGTCAGAACCACTTTTTTCATCGCTATAAGGGTGATCCAAGGGGCTGTACACTTTCATCTGCTGATGCCGCAGCCTGATAGCACGTGGTGGTACTTGAGCAACAGGATAGGCTTGAATGCTTTCGATTTGTTTCACATGTAGATGATTCGATTCGGTGCTTGATGTAATTGTTGGAGCGATATATAGAAATCTGATCAGTGTTAACTCTGAATTTTTGTTATGGGAGTTGTGCAAGCTTGTGTATAATCGATATCTCAAGGGATTAAATAGTTAAGAAATTTGTTGAAATCGATGGAACAGTTCAAAAACCCATCGAAACAATTAAAATCTAGAAGACCAATGGGACACAATCAAGTGCAGCAAATCAGCTTAAATGACTAAAAATGACTTTGAAATGTCGTGATGATGCAATCACATCATTGAACGCTTTCAATCATGGTGGAAGATTGCAAATATGTCGCTCAGATTATTCATGGGAAATTTGGAAACTGATCAGTGTATGGGTTCCATTTTCGGAAATCAATTTCGCTTTTTGCTGATTTATCTGCAATCATCATCACTCGATTCAAGAAGGCCTGAATGCACCATCGAATATCTGAGAGTACTGTTGAAGTAGATCAAAGTTCCTTGCAGGTTCAAGTTGAATTTCCAAACTGCATTGTATTTGACTGATATTCTTATTCCAGTATAATCCTCCTTTGCATCTGATTGTAGTATTATCATTCTCTATTGTTATTAGATATTAAATTAATTAAACTTCTCCCATGGTACTGTAATCCAGATATATACCTACATAGAAGGGTTTTGCCCTTCAATCAGAATGGATATCTGGAAAGCCACACTCCACTGTGCTAACTATATTTGTGAATGTACAATATTCTCTATAATTATATCCAATATGTCTAGCCTAATTGGTATATTTCCAAAATTGGAACAGTATATTACTGTATACAATCAACTGCAAGTCTCCAAGTTATAATATACCCACTACCAATTACAAGTATATGTTGATGGTAATACTACATTTATTATAAGAATGTTATGGTTTCAATATGCACCTGTTCAGTTCAATAAAGTAATACAATGCACAATACCTAACTTGAGCTGTACTGACATTCACCTAGCATCAACCTGGCTCCACTATAAGATTTCTTTCCAAAACTACTGGGTAGCTCATATAAATCTTGAACATACTGTGGTCAATATGAGGATGAGACCAATAACTTTCAATGTTCACGAGTAACTCCTTGACTTCAGACTGAGATACGGTTGAAGAATATGTTGGAATATATCTGTGTAAAGCCCCACTGTATACCTCTGCATAAACATTCAACTTCCAAACTCAATTAGATCTATCAGCATATCTACATATTCTTCAGATTAATATAGCTTGTCTACTTGAGTTGGAAATATACCTGGCTACTCTTGGAGTTGATTCTGCAAATCTGAATAGCCTCAGCTTCAAACACTGTGGTAGCACTTGTTGTGATTTCGCCTATCTGATGGGTTGTCATTGTAAATGCAAGATCAAAATTGAATAATTTAAAGGTGACAGAATTGAATATTTTTGAGATTTACAGGTAAATCCATCTGTTGATGATGTTTCAAGAGACACTCCTGACATGTCATTGGAAAAATGTATACAGCCTGATGAATTTCTGCTGTAGTGCCTGCCTTAGTAATACTCTTTTCTCTATGTATCTACCACTTTATAGAAAGGTGGTACACTATTGGTATTAAAACATCCATGGTTGCTTGACTGGCAGTCATGAGATGCATATTCCAAATTTGCCTCTGTTCACTAGCCTTCTACTGCAATTCAAAGACCTACCTGCCACTGGAGATGTATTTGAACTATCGAAGAAGCTAAACTGACTGCCTGATGGCTGCTTCGTAATACTACAGCATTTCTATATGATGCAGCCTCAGTGGCGTAGATATCCAGTACCATTTAGAGAATATACCAGAAATCTGCCTCAAATGGAATCTTTCTTGCAGCCTTGTAATGTCTTTCATTATACCCAGCTGTTGCTAGAGGTACTAACAGAGTGCGGATAGTCTTATTGCAAGCTTCAATGCTACAGAGAAACAATTCTAGAGGTCAATATATTTTCTCATACAGTTGATTTGTCCAGGACTAGAAGGCAGTCAACATCAGTTGTCCGGTTCTGCAATATTCCATTCATGCTGTTCTATATATGGGATATAGTCATGATATTTGCATTCTTTATAATCTACTCCATGATACTATATAATGCAAATCATACAAAATATATATTATAAGATTTTAACTTCTGCAGATTGTATTTCAATTCAAAATAATTGATTTTTGTATGGTATTGCTATTTTCTAAACAATATTTTTGCAGCAGTTATCTTCAGCTCTAAGACAATATCAATTGTCACATAATCAGAATGTATACTATTTTTTCAAACTTCTATAGCATCATAAGCAATATAATAACATTCTATATTATATTTCAATATGAATTTTCATCATATTTGATTTTGAACTATAAGTGAAAATAATATATCACAGCATACATATGTGTCTAGGCTGTATAGCAATATGTATAGGCAGAGAAGTACTTGAAAACCAGAGTAAATTACAGTATGGAATAATGTAAGTAATAAAGAATTTATTACTAATCTATATACCATAAACATAGTGATAACTATTTGATATATCATTATCCAGGCTGGGATCACATACTACTATGAATCCAATCAGCTTGTATCTTGCTGTGACACAATTGCAGTTTCACTATGTATAAGATATTAATCATATAAAGTTTAAAATATAAATTCTATTTGTTTATTACCTTTACTATGCATAAGAAATAGTCTATATTAGGTATATATTTCAGATGGTATGCATTTAATACCTCTCCATAAGATTGAAACACATAAAGAATTACTGTTTGAAATTTTGCATAACTTTAGTATATATTAGAATATGTACAATTGCATTTTGAAATATTATGAATATTGTTCTAGTTAATAATCTTTATTCTATTCAATAAGTCTTTATATGGAACAAGTCAACATATTGCTTAATATGATTGTAAAAAATAGTTGTCAGAATCATATTAGTCACTCTACCCAACATTATTATCCATTTCACATAATTTTGAATAATTATTATATTACTATTATACTCAATTTGCAACTGTCGTTAAAAACATTATTATATTATATTATTGTATTATGGAGATTTACAATTTACATTATTGTAATATACACTGTTATATAATTTAATTTTATCTGTCTTCAAAATTGGTATAATAGTACATTAGTATAATTACAAAGTTGTCAACTGAACTGTACAACTATACAAAGAAACTATTATTGTTTTGATGTTAATGATCATAATAGTTTTAATGATCTTGATGAAGAATATTGTTTTATGCAATATCAAATTATCCAATATAATTGAAATTTGAATTATGTGAACTGAGTATGATATTATTATCAATTTAAAACTATGAGTTATTCATGTACAGTAGTATATCTCACAATGAGTGCGATTACCCACCACATATAATATTGACCTTTGCCTATACTATTCAATAATTTAAATATTTCAGTTTGGTACTATAATATACACTTTGGGAAATAACATAAGCTTGAAGTAGGTTGTAAAGAAATATACTATACTGGATGATGAAAATATATTGTAGCTGAACCAGATTTCATTCTGAGGTAGAGTTGTTGAGGGTATTCAAACTATTCCACAATCAATATATCCTCGAACAGATAGATTCATATCTCTACCCATACGTCTTTCCAGTATAGTATCCAATATATCTAAAAAGTAGTTCAAATCTGAGTTGTTCAGTTGTGAGTATCTTCTACTGCAGAGTTGGTTATTAGAATTTTAATTTCACTACGTCGAGACTTAACTTTATGTTGATTTCTGAGTCTATATTATCTTTTCAAGTGTAATCAGCAATTAATGGTAAAATCATTTCACTTTTCAATAGTGATTTCAACAAATACTTGATATGCTGTATTTGACCATGGGGTTGAAGCGATAACTATATGTAGAGAGAAGGATACAGAAAGCGACAACATGTTAGTGGTGATTGGTTCTATATATAATATAGTATTCTTCAGAATACAATTCAAATCAGATTCCATTTAATTATTGTTTATGCAGGGAGAGAATATAGTTATTTTATATTGAATACAAGGTATACAACAATTCTATACAGTTTACCTGATACTTACTCAAATATATTTATCTGATATTGTTATATTGAATATATAATAGCAATTTTTACATTACTATTATGTTGAGTTTATTGATTAATTTACAGTTAATATTAATGAATATTTGCAAAAGTTTATATCAATACAATATTAGGAGAGTGTAAGTTAGAGTGTATAAACAACTATTAGTACCGTGATGATACTGTATTAATACTTGATTGACGATATAAATCGATATAAATTTTAATCACAGGATACAGTGTGATTGTTACATATCTCTGTTGGTCTGGTACTTGGTATAAATACAAATGTACAATTATAAAGGGATCAGATAACTAATAGTATATCACTAGCCATCCTATTGCGTTCTAACTCCACCAAATGGTCAGATTGTTAATACTGTGAAAGGCAACAGTTTATCCAATAATATCAGTACTAATGATTACTATGATCTTACAGTTATTTACATCAACTCCAGCAATCAATATGCATCAGTCATCAGCTTATTAATGTTAGATTAATAATATATTGATACTGCTCTTAGACTGTATTTCTGAGCTTTTAACATAGTGCCATGTAAAATACAATATCATATTCAGACTAAACAGTAGTTATTATAAATTGTCATTACTGGACTGTAAATCCAACATACCATTAGTAAACAGTAATATTTTGAAAGCTGATTGAAATTATAATTTGTTCTTTATTGATATCCATACCAAGTAGTGCCTAAAGTTAATCGACATTCTCAGTACCAATCACTATCATAATGAAAAAGGACTCAGTTTAAGACAGTACTTTATCACTACAACAATTGACTTCGAAAATTCAAATAATTGATTACTGTACTGCTCATAAACTCAGACTGAAAATTTAGATAATTTAATTAAGTTGCATCGCATCCAGATTCAACTAGTGAATTGAAGATATTACAGTATGCACTGTTGTGATATAAGTGTAGTTTACATCAGATTAGTATGAAACAGTTAATATTACAGATATATATCCTACTCACATGCAATATCAATGCAACAGCTGAAATATATTACTCACTTTACTTAGTATTATCTGTGTGATAATATATTTTATCAAGATATGTATATCCAATATAGCTGTTTAAAAGTTTCTTACTCTTTATAATATAGTCTTGGCAGTCTACCTTTTCAATTTGTTGCATGCTGTGACCATAATGAGAAATTTAATCACCACCTATTAACTGTTGTGCAGGCACACAGTTGACACCAATAAATCAATATTTCTATCTTGGTGACAAGTATTAGGAATACTGGTTTTCAGTTTACTACTTGGAACACTTCGCAGTTAGCTGAGGTCTGCAAATCTGGAACCTGTATACATGTAAATTTAATTGTTTTTATGCTTCTTTGAGGTCAATATCAACTATTTGGGAAATTTGAAATTTTACAATTATATACACTGTAGCTAATGTATATAATCTACACAGTACTTGCACAGAGCTATCATGAACTTATATATACAATCAGACACATTACTCATACATGGTGAGGCAGTTGGATTGTATCCACTTTCAAATCATTTTCTTGCATGTTTGCGTTTTGGCTTATAGGGTAATTCTATATACATTCTACAATTGATTTGAACATTTCATTTGTACCTATTTATGTCAGCATGGAATTAACTGCAAGTTTTATTGTACATGAAATATCTAGAAAAATCTGTGTTAATATACTGTAGATGTGAATCTGTATAGCGATAATCCTGAGTTATAAGATGCAAGTGTATCAGTATAATGGTATAAAGTCGATTGTATTTAAATAACCAATTACTCTTGTGATACAAGCTGGAAGCCACATTATCAAATCAGAAATAATGCTTTATCTTAGTTAATATATCACTTTATCCTTTGATTTATACCCAACCACAATAGGCTAATGGATCCTTACCCCATTCAGTTGAAGAATTACTGTTACATCGAGATTAAAGAATATACTAATCAAATTGTGATATTCTTGAAATGATTTAACTCCGACAATTCTACACTATGGAATTTCTTAGTTGACTCTGGAAGTAATATCAGGAACTATTGTAGCTTATGCAGAACTTTATTATATACTACAAACATTACTTTCCATGGTTGTACCACCATCTAACAAATTATAGCTACATGCAATACTGTATGCTGAACGGCTATAAAGTCTTGTGGTAATTCTATTTGTCAATAAGGCAATATCTAGCTAATTTATTTATCAACATGGATAGTATGCATGATAAGAAGATCAATTCATTTAGAATTTAAATATGGAGGTTTTTAAAAATTATGGAGATGTACTATTTCAATATTGATATCAATTTTGATATATTTGGTTGAAATGAATTGTACAATCCTTGGATGCTGATAAGAGAGAAATGTGCTACACACTGAAATAGTATTGGAAGAATCGAATATATTATTACCAATTCTGTAGAAAACACTTCATTAATTCTATAGGAGCTTTGATTTGGTATTAGATATGTTGTTACAAGAATTATCATTTTACAGATATACTGAAAGAATGATAACAAGCACAATAGCTTGTTTTACAGTATAAAGGGAAACAGAAAGTAATCATTTCAAATCATTAGCTACACAGATAATTGAATACTATAACTAAAACTGTTGACCAGGTAGATTAATTAGATACACATTAATTGTAATCATTGTAGTACACAGCACCTTCTGAATCAATCTTAGTAGTTAGAATTAGTATATAACAAGTTATTTTGAAGTATTCTATCTCACTGTATTTCATTGCCAATTGCTTCCATATACTATGTAGTATAACCTATCTTATTTTTCTTGAAGCATTATAGCTGTCTAATATTTGTTATACTTCTGAATTCGTGCTTGCTGTAATAGGAAAGAATTCATACATCTACATCTTGAGTATAACAAGATGCGAACAGTATTTAATATCTAGTTATGCTGACAAAACTAATATTACACAGAGTACTATATATGTAATACCCAATGTGAAATGAATTGGTTATATAATTCCTTGAAAGTTATAAGGTGCAGTCAGTTGTAAAATTATTAGTCTGTCTCAGCTGCCTGTGCAGCCGAATATTCCAAGTTCGCTGGGTTACCTATATGACTAGTTGTATGGGCACACATGTCTGTATCCAGCTAGATAACAGAATTGCTTCAATTCATAGAAATATGTGTGCAAGTTTGTAAGAGTGATCATGAGAGTTTATGTAGGTGGTAAGATTCACACCGAGGATCATGAGTCTCTCATGTAGTCGATTTAGGATTACAGCTTACCCAGCCACATAATGCGTTGGCATAGTAACTCTATTCTGTACCTTAAGCCCATGCTACTGCATTATCCCATCTCTGGCCGCTGACCTTCTAGGTTGCACATCCACATATACTGTGCAGAAGGCCAACATGCTATAAAGAAACGAATCCCATGATCATCTTGTGGATATGGCATATGTGGCAACTCCACCACTGCTTTACTGTAATACAATGGTGGTGAAATCTGTGCCAAGGCCAGTTGTACTGGTCTGCATCCAATCAAGAAAAGAAAGTGGAATATATTCCTTTCCTATAATCATATCTGGCTCAACTTTGATATGCTTCCACTTGTAACGGGCGGGATCGGGCGCAGGTGATATGGATGTTCGCGGAACTGAACTCGAAGTGCGTATCGAGAGAATCAAGAATCAGAATATCTTTCAAAGTCGTGCTATTGCTTGCTATACAAGAGAACGAGTAAAGAGAGAAGAAAAGGAAATCCTCCAACACCATCGACACTCTCTTTATATACAATTCCCCTGCCACCTCTCGAACCATTCTCCATGCTCTAATATACCATCCGAATCTTATCTCATGATCTTACACACCACTCCGTTATTCCTTATCATAACAATCACGCCACATCATCCAACGTCGCAACACCTCTAACCACTTCTTTATCTTCCTAAATTATACCGCCACCATCTCGCCGCTTCCTCCACGTCTTCCAACATCTCCGCCTTTCCGTAACACAATTCCTTCCGCACCACCCGTATCTTTCTTCTATCATTCCCAGGTATCACCGTACCTGCCTGTACCGTGACACCACTATTGTTGCATACAAGGATGACGGAAGTAACATTTGCACATCAGCTCCTAATCAGTTGTGGGGTGTTCATCTGGCTTCTAGCTCACACACACATATTCATCGGTGTGTTCAATGAGGGAATGGAGCTTGCGATATTGCTGTTTGGAGTCAGTACTGTGATCAACATCCAACTGTTCTGAGTTACTGATAATCATCAGGTGAGGTTCATTTGGTGTTTAACAAAACACCGGAGGTGTATACGGAGTGAGTTGTGAGACGTTGAAATTGTTGTGGTTCCACAATGTCATCAGTACATCGAATATTTCAGCACTTCAGTGGGTAACTTCACTCGCAGTGTATGGTGTCAGGGGCAGGGAACTGTGTTCTTTGCATCGCCTCTGGGTGTGGAATCGCTTAGTTGAGAGTCCCTCTTAGTTTATAGCATTGAAAGTAATTTCTCTCCTGTGGGTGTACTTTGCCTGACACTGCTGGGCTGGGAAGAAACGTTAGCCCAATGTCTGATCAGCATCTACCGATCGGTCCAGCACAGCATGCACTCAGATGACCGACTTCATATGGGATGCTTGGGATGTCTTGAAGTGAAACTGAGGGGTGAGAGGGTTCTTCGTCCAGAATGGGTTATTATAGCCAAGGCATACACAGAGTTGTTGTATGCCAATTCGGCTAGGGGAAGCAGTTCTACCCAGTTGTCTCACTTATCATTGAAGTAATGATCAGAGGAATTGTCACACAGTCCAGTTCCACCAGTCAGTGTGGCAATCGGTCAGTGGGTAGTGTGCTGTCAATTCCCAGTGGTTCATCAGCGAACAGCGATAATGGTTTCCGAAAATATACCCCACACACTGATCCTTCTCCACATTCTCCACACATAATCCAAGCGACTTATTTGCTATCTTCCAGCATTCTTTGAAGTGTTCAATGATGTGATCGAGTCGGCACGACATTTCAAAATCTAGTGTGGTCATTTAAGCTAATTTAGTGCACATATTTCTGACACATTGGTCCATTGAATTTTGATCATATCGACGGTTTTTTCAACTGTTCCATTGATTTCGAGAATATTGTTAACTAGTTTATCCCTTGAGACATCGATTATACACACACTTGCACAACTCCCATAACAAACATTTGGAGTCAATTCTCATCAGATTACTATATATCACTGCAACGAGTACATCAAGCGTCGAATCGAATAATCTACATGTAAAACCAATTGAAAGCATACAATGCTATCATCTTGCTCAAGTACCACCATGTGCTATCTAGCAGCGGCATCAGCAGAAAAAGGTGTACAGCCCCTAGGATCACGTGTAGAGGGATGATATGGGTGGTTCCAACACCGAATGGAGGCTTACGATGGTAGCTTCCATTGTGCAAGGGTTGCATCGCATGTTGATGTCTCTCCTGGACAATTACCATGCGAGCAGTCTGACGTATTGGCCCTGTTGCAAAGGGCTGAACCAAGGCTGGAAGCCCTTTCACAATTGATTCAGCATCCTCGACGATGAAGAGACACTTCAAAAGTGCAGGAATGTGTCCAGCAGTCGACTCGAAGTGACTATCCTGACTCATCTCCATTCAGAGAAGCACTGTATAATATCGTTGTGTCTAATGCTTTCTCCACCTTGTAAACCCAGTGCAACGAAACATATGAACAGCCTGCTCGTCGAATTGTAAAGATGTCACCGGAATTACTCCTGCTTTGTACCCAATGAAGTTTGCATCATTGAGGCAACTGAAATACTGATTGTGATTGACCTAGTCTGTGAAGTCGGCAAATCCCTTTAAACACAAAGCAATGGGATTCTGTAGCTCCCCATTTGGCATTGCACACCACTCAGCCTTGTCATCAATGGTTTTGATTTCTGGTCACGGGTTTGTCATCATTTGATTATCAGGCTCTTTGGTTAAAGGGATATCATCGACGCGACATTGCTTTACAGCATGTGCATTCAGCTCTCGGCACTAACACACATCCATTGGGCCTATGTTTCGCAAAATCTGGGAGGCAGCCTCCTGACAATTCGATTGTTGGAACCCTTGTTTAAGATCCATCATCCCTCTTTCTGGATGTTAAAAGCTTGCATTTATGAGGTTGCCAAGCTGGCAAATATGGGCAGAGAAGTGGTTCAGGAGATGTATCTTCACTAAGTTGAAATCCAATTCACCAACAAGATGTTGTGAAATTTCTGACCTGATCTGCGTTGTATCTTCATCAACACGATGACGCTGTGCAGCTGCCGAAATATTGATCTGGACGGCATCATTCACCCATTCTTTCGGTTTGGCCAAAGTGAGCTGGGTTGTCAAGGCTTCCGAGACCTTCTTTCTAGATGTACTTGAGCCGAATCAACAGAAAACATCCTTCTGACTATGAAACTCCTCCAGACAATTCTCCATGTACTCAATTGTAGCCTCCATATGGTGCCGGTACTGTGCCATATGGTGAAAATACACTACTTTCTTGGTGCACAACAAGGCGACTGCGAAGGGAATCTTTTGGCTTGCCGAAGGGTTTATAAAAGTTGCCGTGAAAACTGGAACAATCACATGCCTGAGTGCGTTCATCTACATACCACTCCATTGTGTCACCTGGCAATATGGCTTGTTGGATCGAGTGAAGCCAGGATATGGAGGCATCATCACCCAGCGCAGGTTGAATTTCTCAATCCTGGAATGTTGTTCAAGGAAGGATGTTACCCAGTCCAACAAATACTTAGGCATACCGGGATAGATGGTATGAAGGACATTGCAGACGATAATACTCGTTGGGTAGATGCATTTCGTATTCCAGAAGACACATACTGAGGTTTGAACCGCTTGAACTTCCAGATATTGTCTTGCTTCCCATCTCTCCTTTGCATCTCCCTGAGTTGCAAGTATTATCTTTCGGAAGTATAGCCGATAGTCTCGCAATTGCCACAACAATGAATTCCCTTCTCCAAACCATGATTTCGGTGCTTTGCACACAGCACAATGGGGCTGCTCAGTCGAGTGCAAGTGAATGTTGTTCAAGTAGTCAGCCATCCATGCACAGATGACAGGATAACATTGCCGCATCTAACTGTCCGCACAAAGCATAGGCTTACCAGAGTTGAAATGCGGGTCGAGAGGGTGTAAAACAACCTCGAAGACCTTCCTTAAAACCTATTGATTGTTGGTTTGTTGTTCCATCACGGCAGCTGTGTTTCCATGTCTTTTGAAGAGATGTTGAGGAGGACGGGGAAGAAGAGCACCAAGTATGCTTGCAAGATTCGAAGGTTATGATCTAATCATCAACTCAATGTTTCTGAGACTCAAATATCCTGCACATTCCTTCTTGGCAGGTGAATGGTTTGTAAGATGTGTCTGGTCGGAACTGCCGAATAGAGGGATGATGGTAGCTCCAAGCGGCCGCCATAGCTATCGAACCGGTCAACATCATTGTAGCTATGACGAAATTCAACTACAGTACCTATTCCTTCCACCACCAGTCGCTTGATTTCACCTCCGAGTACATATGTTACTCAGCATCTTTGACTTCCTATGGTGCAGCATACAACATATGTTCCCTGAATGCAGGCTGTTGGATGAGAAACTCAATGCTGTCAACAGGATTGCAGTTGAGGAAACATGTCTAATCATCGTTGTGATGGTTGTTTGTATCGGCCAAACGATTGTATCACAAGATCCTTCGTTTCCAAGAGTAGATGTGTATTGTGTGGGGCATTTTGTTCAACCTTTTGAATGGGGTGTGGGACGAAGTGAAGTTGCTGACGGTTGTCATCGTAGGGTTGCCGAACAGCTAGTTAATAGTAGCTCTGCTCAAGCTAGGCATAATGCACTAGTGCGCTAATTCCTACTGATCCATGCAAGAACATGGTGACCATGGATGTATTTCGTCGTCAAAGGTATGGAAATACTCATTCCTAATAAGCTTGGTGGCTAGACGGTTGTCCAAGTGTGGAGTACTTTAAATCCATGTCCGAACAGGAGGTTGCTCCGGATCGATACACATCATTTTGCTGTTGGCTTCTGTATCGCTGGATTTATTGTCAGAAGGGTGAAGAATCAGGTCACACTGAGGTTCATGAACAAATGGAACTAGAATACTATCATGCTCGATCCCAATACCATCATCTGGCAGTCGTCTGGCTGATCTGTATCCTATCCTGTCTCTGTCGTTGCGGCAGAGGTGAGCGATGTAAGTGCCAACATAGGGGGACATCTTCGAGGGGTGTAGACACTGTTGATGGATATCTATGTCTCGTTAGCAAATTCAATTATTCCGACAATGTTAATAAATTCCTCAACAGTTCTTTATCTACACATACCATATCAATGCAGCTGGTCGTCAGAACAAGGCACACCTCAATTTACTTTTTCCAAGAAGGGGTCCTACCACTCTCCAAGGATTTCTCTCATCCTCCATCACATGTTTGCAAAGTGTCTAATCACTCTCTCATTCTCAACATCCCTTCAATCTCGAAACGCATACGACGTCTGGTTTCAGCTCGTTGCGGCGATCGATTTCAATCATCACAAGACCCTCCTACTCCCATTGTCTGATGTATGGTTGTCACTTTTTGTTAAGTTCAGACCTTCCATGAACCATGCATTCTTTTTGGATACCAACCCAGCAATGTCATTGCGGGGTACATCAACTAGAGCAAGGACACAGATGTCAGATATGACTGCAGAGCATGCGGTTAGTTGTCTTTGTTACAAACTTAAGCATTCAGTTGACGAATCAGGGCGCTTAGATGATGCCAAGCAAATTGTATCCCAGCTGAATCACACTCATGATGATGTCGTCGGATCAAGAACACCCTTCCATGCCCATATATAATTTTTCTTTACCTGCCCACCTTACTTACAATCTCCAGAACTCTTGACACACCCTCCTCACCTCTGCTGCTACATCGCATCACCCTTAATCATATATTGAACACTCCCAAGCTCATTTAGAGTAACCTTCTTTTGATATCCAGCACTCAATCATTGACCACTGATGAGTACCTACAATGTAATGTGATGCCTTCTGGTTGCCGTGATCAGTCGACACAGATGCTAATACAATCAAGATGCCAACTGTACAAGTCCAAGTCTGGGCCGAGAACACCTGTGTTGGGGTCAGCCAATGGGAAGCAGAAACCGTGGGGATTTGGCAAGAGATGGGTGGCTTGACAACCCAATGGAAAGATAATAAACTAAGGGAGCATGTCTGGGAGATTGCCCAGTCCATGACCATCAGCAACAAGCAAGGCGCTATGCATGACCAATGGGATCTTCTAATCAATTATTGATTCTCTCGAATTGGTGATCTGGTGTCTTACAGGCTGCTTTGGAAATGGTATATGGCAGACAAGAGTAACCTCGATGGTCAGAAACTGAAGCCAGCACTAGATGAGTTCAGAGAGGTTGGCCTTTGCCAAAGGAAGAATAGAATGGACAAAACCCTGAGTTAGAAGAGGAAATTCATGCGCTTTGCTATGTATTTCATCTCCCTGATGCTTCTGTTGCGCTTCCTCATCATGTGTAGATCTCGAAGAGGACGAGGAAGAATCCTCTGGTCACCGGTCGTCCACTATGAGGGCAGGTTTCTATGCCTGGACTGATTTCATTGTTGAGCCATTGTGCTGTAATCTCACCTATGTGGATCCCGACATTGCTAGGAAGAGAGTGGGTGAAAATGATACTCAGCTCCCCTCATGGCACAGGCCTGCGGATAATGAATAGATACTTCAAATAGTTACAGCAATTGTGGATACAATCATTGTGTCAATAGTGAATGCCCCAATCGGTGGTCTGCCAGACCTCAGCCGGACAATCCGAGAGCTTTGGGGGTGCTGGGAGGAGCCTAATGGTGATGGTGGTCTGCAGGCCACTAAGGTTACCGTAATCTTCGACAACAATACTGCTGCTGGATGGCCAAATGCTGGGATGAAATCAAACTCCTCCACTCTTGTTTCAGTCGTGTGTTGTAGCCAACAAGGCGACAGCACATCTGTTGCGCAGGTGCCTATGCGTGGTGGCCACAGCTACCTACCTCTGGAATACATCTTCACACCTCCAGCCAAGGATATGATTGATGAGATTGGGTAGAAATCGGATGATAATGCTGAGTCACTGCACCCAAATCGAAGAAGATTCCCAACGATGAATACAGGCTTCCAACAGTTAGAATGGATACTTCGGAGGAGGATTATCAGCCAGCAGGTATACCTTGAAGTGATCCAGAAGTGTTCTCTTGGTCTCTTTGCTGATTAAGAGGAAAGTGATGTTGCTGACAAGGATGTGGCATGGCTACGCGATGATGATCACATTGTGAATCCACCTGCTGGGGGCTCATTGGTCATTAGGAAGTGTAGAAGTTGCCACCCGGCTCCGAATTAGTCGTTGTGAGGATGGAATGCACTGACTAGATGATTGTTGAAGGATTTGTGTTGTGGGTGGGTATTTTTCATGAACTTTGGTGGGTGGATGGATGGGTGATAATTTGGAGTTTTTTGGTGTGGTTTTGGGTTTCTGTTTAGTGTTTGGTTTATTTTATTATTACATCGATTGTATCCAGGCATGAAGGGCTGTGTCACCCGTTCATGGTGTTGCGATTAATCATTGAGAGGTTGGGTTTCGGGAGAGGCCTAGTGGCAGCGATAAGACTATGTGTATGGCTATCTTGTAATTGGTAGTTTGGTATCCTTACCCAGCAGAAGTTAGCTCCAATGATTAGTGAAACCTGAATGCGTTTTAGCTCATTGCGTTAATGAATTTCTTGAAAGGAAGCCAATCAACAACCCTGCAGCATGCTTCTCACCGGCCATTCCTAGTTCCGAGTTTTCGTCCATCAAAGGAGTTGGAAGTGTGGGTGGCGGGACTAGCCAAGATCCTAGAATCGTTGACAGAATTAAAAGACACACCACAATGATGCTTTCAATAATATCAACGCTTTCTTTGCTTTACTCAACTCTTTAATACATTTACTATTCATTCATTCCAATTTCCTTTAGTTGCTCTTTGAATTGTTTTCTACTTTGTGATTGCGGACTTCTATAATTATGACCCGAAGGCCCCGCACATTTCCTCCTCCTGATTCTCCTTCAAGCACGAGAAGAAGCAGATGATCTATCCACAATGAGGATCTTGGTGACAATCACGGCACGATACCCGCCAATCTCAATGATGATCAAGATGACAATTCAGAGTCCAATGACAAGCTTCTACGGCGACCATCCAGGAAAGCAATGAGCTATTGGCCATCAACAGATTCCTTCACGTCAATACATAGAAACTGAGTCGTGGCAACTCCATCATCTGCTAGGTGAGCACAGCCAGTTTCACCGGAGTGTCAGGAGGTCTATATGATCCTGGAGGAGGAGGATGAATGGGATCCTGCGCTGCCGGCATCCGAGAAGATATTCAATTGAGCGTTTAAACAATTGCATTCGCTCACTAATGTGTATATGTACTAGAGGAAGAATTCAAACGAAGCTGGTGAGCGATTGGTTGCACGGAAAGCTGGAAATCTGTGGCGATATAAGCCCTGGCTTGACGACATCACAGGCCTCATTCTCGGCGGAGATTGAAACCCCCCGACAACTCTTTTAGGCATTCAGGTGAAGGTCATGGCACGTGTGAAGCCTATCGCTGTCAATGATGGGATTTTTGTAAAGCCCTTTGCCATGAATGTCGTGAAGACCGCCCAGATTCAGAGTTGGTGGTAGGAGGAAATCGCCAGGATTGATCCAGCCCAGAGAAAGTCAAACCCTCCCTGTGCCTACATTTCAGTTGTAAATGAATCTTCTGAATGATCGATTTCATAGCTGACATTGTTCATCATACTCTGTCGTAGATTACTTGCTCCCGTGCAGCAATGGTGTACCACTGCAAGACTTCAATTAACTCTATTTCTGGATATTGCACCAAGTCATCTACAGAGATCCGGAAAATGGTATCCTGTCTATTGGCCAATGACATATTCACATGCCCAGGAAACGTTTGTGAGATAAGTTCAAAGTTCCCTTCTTGTTCAATGATTGTCCTGACGATCGATTTAGAAGAGCAAGATTTGACTTGCAGCGACTGTAATTATTGATCTTATTCACCGGACATACTTCTATTGCATACCACGAATGGGAATGAAACATAGATCATTGAGTGATACAATCAACTAGACTTTCATTGCCCTCACCACGACCACCATCAACCATTGTCTGTCGGATTGGAAAACAGGCCAGAATAGGGTCCCACCAGAGTTTTGTCCATGAGGTGGAGCATGACGTAACTGCGATACAAGAAACAATAATCACACGGTTAATAATTCATGCAGAGACATATTTCTTTGTCTGCACATGGATTTTTGTTCTCCATAGCCAGAGGTTTGAGAAAAAACGATATACAATATCCGCAGCATGGTTTGGCAAAGGATGCACTCACCTGGTACAGACCCAGCAATTGCACAATCTCATAACAATCAGGGAGGCTTTGATGAGGACGGCATGGAATACATTGCGGAGGAGCTGGGCGAGGTGCCAGACAATTCTCTCAATCATCACATCGGCTTGGTTGTTGCTACTGAAGCTAGCAGGCGATCCTCAGCTATTCTGCCTATGCGCGGGTCTTCCATTGCCAGCAGGAGCCAGCCCATCCCCTGCAGCAACAGCAACACCAACAGCAATGACATCACCAACATCAACAGCGTTGAGAATACAATATTAGTCGATCGAACTACAATTGTACAGGGTGTGTGGTTGCTTGGAGAGTAGGAATGGTGTACATGATCGGATTTAGGATTTCTGTTGTGTGCTATCTTATTCTACGTTTCGTCGATATATCATAATAGTAGTAAATGTTATAGAACTGATGGTTTACTGAATTCTGACCCTAAATGCCTGAAATCATGATTGCAATGATGCATAACCCTCCCACAATGGTTGAACAACTTCAAGGTACTGAATGAACTTGTATCAACAAAATAAATATCGTGAACCACTTCTGCATGGTAACAATCATTGGTCAAACTATGCCATGAGGGACTTTAAAACCCAGAACTACACGCTTCATTGAATGTACGGAGTGAGTACTATCATCATCGCAATGACAAATTGAATTGTGCGACGTCAGAGTTTGCTGCAAGATGATTTGTTATATTGCCAAAGGAAGTGTGAACGGTTCGTGAAGTGCTCATTGTCACCTTCGCATGTGTGAGTACACTCATTGTGATGCTTCAACACAGCATTGCGACAACCCAATAAACACTCTGGAACACTAAAGCAATGGCATATTTCAGGGAAACCTCAATTGCATTTTTTTGAGTTTGTGGGTACAATAAACTAAATAAATTTAATGAAGGAAATTTAGTTTTTGCTGATGTTGATGTTAATCATAGAGCAGATTCGATTGCAGATTCGCCTTGTGAACTGCATTTCACGATGGGTGATGACATTGTTTGACAGTCTGTGAGTGTGCAGCACATGTTTGAACAACATTCTTGCCTATTCTGGTGAGTTGGCATCCTTTCGACAGCGTATGTAGATCGCCATCTTTGTTATTCAATTGACTATGACCACGATGATAGTGTATTCACACTCCGTTGACCCAGTGGCAGATCAGAAATAGATTCCACACTAAATCCATCACACGGGTGGTGTGGTGGTAGCAGCTGCATGGATTCTGCATATCCTACATGGCACAGTATGTTGGTTCGATAGCATACTCTGCAATTTTCGACATACTGCCATAATGAGGTGTTTGTTCTAACTAATCAATACCAATCAATACATGTTCAGCTGTTATAACCAGTCCGTAACGACTTGATCTGGTGTGATTGTGGAAGAAGCTGATAACTTGCTTGCTGAGTACCTCATGCACAAAGATTCGCTTTTCATACGTATGGGATTTTACTAAGACTTTCCACTGTCTATCTTTGTCATGGTTGCTAGATCTCTCTTTTTTACTGGGTTTGGTCAGGCTAGGGTGACCAATCTTTTCTGAATGACAAAAGCTAGGGGATCGGTATCCTGGGGTGCATCAATTGTTGGTTGGTGACCATTGAATGGTGTGATGGTAGTGGCTGCCAGGGTTGCCATGAGTTGTATGATAGGCCATTGGTAGCATGCTTTGTGATCAGGTTGGCATGATCATCCATCTGCCATGGATTTCTTTCTTTCCAAGTATTCCATAACAAAGTTGAAAGATGAGAGGATCCCAGCCCATTGCACTTGCCTTCGTGAAAGCATGTTTAACATTGCGTACTAGCTGAGAGTCGAAGGGTGGCACAGCATTAGAATCTTTTCATTCACACTCTTCAGATAGTGTTACAATTGCCATATTGTCTACATGATTGCTAAGAACTCCTGATCTTATGTATTATCATTTCTTTTGGCAGGGAATTATCTTTAGGAATGGATGTTGTCCAGTCTGAGATTGCCAAAACCTTTGAACTGGGTGGGACTACCAGTGACTTCAAAGCAACATGAATCTGTGCAGAGCGTAATTCGCTTGCGAGGTTTGAAATGCCTCAGGGTTAGGTCTTCCGAAAAGCCCTTCTCAAATGCAGAAACTTAGAGTTCGGCCAGTAAGGCCCATTCGGATTTTACTGTGAATCTCCATTATATCACCGACATTCGTAATTTCAGCCAGTTATGTTTGTGGATGAATTGTAGGTAGACGATACTGAATCCTAAGTGGACATGTACATTGCAAATGCACTTGGAAGCAGGCCAGTCCTCAATGGTCGATATACAATTTGATTGCATCTCAATTCTCTGTAAATTGCTGATTCACCCAAAAAAGGCAATTTCCATTTCCCCGGATGAGCACTATTCAGACTTGCGATAGAGGCCATATTGGTGTAGTCTTTCTTCCAGTTCTTGAATCCATTCCTGGAACTGCTTCATCAACATATGGCCATAGGTAGTCACCAACGTAGACATGTAATGTGGCTAGTGCATGCAACAACCTTAAGGGCATATCTACCTATTTGAACTAGCCGACCTAGATAGAGACAGTGGTCTTACGTTTATTGCTGTCTTTAAATCGGATCAGATGACAGGCATTGTGGCAGTCCAGATAAATCTTCTTCTGGTCTACATGCATTTCGTTGTGCATCACCAACGCCAGGAGCTGGTGGTACGAGTTCTTGACTGTTACTGAAATTAGTGCCTGGTTGTCCACACACAGCCATAAGCTGCTATTTTTCTTCTTTCCAAATAACACCAGTTCTGATTTGGATAATGATGACAACTGCATGAAGCTGTGTGCTACCTTATTATTGATATATGCCATGACGGCTCAGAGTTCAACTTCTGAGCAGTTTTTGATCTGTCACTGTGGTGTCTGAAATTCTGACTCGATATCTATTTCATGGCTCATTGAATTGCGCAATATCTGTGTTTAAGTATTTATGTTGCTAATGACATCCATGGATTCAAAGTACCTTGCAGGGATGTAGTATCTGTCATCTGTAGCTACTCTCTTGTCTGCTGCACTTGATCTGCATTTGTCAAAGTGTTCAAGAACAAGGAGGTGGAGATGAAGAAGTAATCCAGGGGGTGTTGCTATTAACAGTTCACTCACCAAAGAGTCTAGTGTTTCTGTCCAGTGTTTCATTCAGTGTCATACCAACCCAGTAGCACTCATTGAAGTGTCTCCAGGGAGGGGTGCTACTGTCTCATTATTCCCCGCTGCTCCATGCTTACTGTGTCCAGTACTTGCATCTGTCATTCCTGGCCTGTTCGAAGTGATGCCATCTAAAGTCACTCCTAACAGCTTTGTGCATTTCCGAATTGGTAAGACAAATACTATAAAAATGTCATTGTGAGCTAGGAGATGGTTGAATGGAGATGCTCTAAGTGTCAGTATATCCAGACCATTCCCCAGCAGTGGGGCATTGACACTGTCACTATTGGCTTCTGTGACATTCTATACCGATACTGTAGTGATTGACATCATTCCATCCACTTCCATTGTATTTGGAAATCACAAGAATCTGAATTCACAGTGTGCCCAGGGCAGGTCTGAATTGGGTTTGTCGAACCAGAGTAAGCCCAGAACTAGGTCATACGACTTCAATGTGCTGACTGTCAGGACTAATTTGTCAACTAGTCAGAGATATGCCAACTACACAAGTGAGATATGTGTTGTATGGCTGTGCATTACCTATTTCATCAATTCTGCATGCAGGCAAGGGATGGAGATGTGTGCATCCTGATGTCAGTTCTTAAGTCCCTTGAGAAACTTCGGTGCCATGAAGATGCTCCTGGCGCCATAGTTGAAAAGAGCACAGATGCATTGCATCTTGCAGTTTTTATCATGTATGTGAATTGTGTATACTATATATGCCAAATCTGTTGTTTCAGTGCCACATAGATACTAATTTAACATTAGTGCCCCCTGGAGCTGAGTAAGAACACTGAATTCATATTCAATACAATCGGGTTGATCTTCATACCGAGGCAACATGAGTGTCGGTGCCCCACTGTCACCATTCCTTGCTTGTTTTGATTAATTTTCCCCCACCATTCCGCCTACCAGACTCGCTCCTACTGGTATTTGTTTGCTGGGTGTCAACGGATTAATGGTGCTTGACCTGCCCATTGCTGGCTCCATTGCCTCAATATTTGGGTTTGCCACCTCAGGGGTACCTTATCCTGGGAATGCTAGTTGAAAGACTTTTAGGCATAGGAGTGATTACTGATTATCTCCACTGCACCAGGAGTAAATTCAGTTGGCTTTCTGCAATTTATCGATGTCTCCAGTGACTGATGGTGATGGTGGTAGATTCTTTCCACCACTGGATGACTTGTTGGACTTATTAGGCTTGGATAGAGTCTTTGGTATTTCCATCTTATTGGAGACTGAAGGTCAGATATACACTTGCTGCAGCCCAAATGAGATGACTCTCCCAGTAAATTCTGTAGCTACTGGTTGTGATACTACTGCAGTGGGATTTCACCATCAGCTGCATGTTTGAAAATGTTCTGCATCGAATGGAACATCCTATTCTGCTTGGTAAGTGGTGGAAGGTTCCGCTGTTGATGAGCCATCGAGACTGCTGAGACCATATTGTACAGTATTCGTTCATTATGCAGCACATTGAACTTAGCATCTCTGCAATTTCCCCATAGTAGTTTTGGACATGCTGGTACATTCTTAATGGCATTGCAGTCACCCTGGAGAATGTTATAGTGTGAAATCCTATACAGTTTCAGTCTCTGGTGTATATAGCATTCCATATTCTGTATTTCTCTAATGAGAAGGTTGAAGTTGTGAAGATGTGGTATGTTGTTCTTCTGCAGGTCTTGGCCCTAGAACAATATTTCAATCAAAGTAGCCATTGGCATAAAATGATCAGTATGGTACACCCAGCTTTCCAGCTGCGCCAGTGTGTACAGAATATATTCTGTGGCATCATGAGAATGCTGTGTATGAGTCCGACATTTCGATCACTGTGTGCAAAGGTGGATCTACACCTTCCCAGCACCTCTACCGTAACATTTTAGCTGTGGCATCTTGTTTGTGCTCTTTGAGTGGAAGGTCGACCATCCAAGTCTTGACAGCACTCCAGTGACGTACTGTAAAAGACAGTCAAATATCTTGTGCTGCTGCTGCACAATCTCCTCCAGGATGATCTTGGGGGTGTATGGGGTTCATAATATTCTGTGCAGAAATATCAGATCCAGGAGTCTAATTGCAGTGGTTCTCCTCATCATTCGATATTTGGTCCTTACTATTGTTCCATATTTCGCTGCTGAGATAGAAGTCTTCCTCGAGTTACAGTTCAGGTTGAACTGTTCAGGTTATAGAGCTAGAGGTGATTTGACCGTCAAGACTCAGAGTATCATAATCCAATATTGCAAGAATTGCCTCTGCTCCTGCACACTCATGTGCACTGTGAAGTGGAACTGTATTCATTCTTATAGAAGACTGTGAGTGTTCAATTGTTTATATTGCTGGCAGGTTGGGCGTGTATCGGAACACAGCTAAATGAGGGGGAACAGTAGGCATCCCGTGAGTGAAACATATACAGTAACTGAACATCCAAACATAGCACAATGGCATGTATACCTGTGTTTAGCTGGGTACTAGACTAGAATTGCTTGGTCTGGATATGGTGGCAACTGCATGAGAGTGATTACACATTGTTATACAGATGGTAATATCCTTGGTGAGGATTATAATCTTCATAAACAGCCAATTTATGGTTAGTATTTTCCTGGCCTTATCACATGCCAGCATAGCAACACTAACATCTAGTATAAGACCTTTGCCATTATACTTTATCAGCAAAATGTAAAATGGTTGGGAAGTTATGCCTGTACAACCCAGGACATCTAACCAGCCATACTGATCCCCCCAGGTATTTCCAGATACTTCTAGCCAGGCTCAATATATTGGGAAGTCCTCCCAGATACTTCTAGACTGCTTTGCAGTGCTCTGCAATACTTCTGAAGGTTAGAAACTGAATATAGGCTTATTCTGAACAGTGTTAAGTTGCTTTCAGAATGCTACAAAATTAAGTTATTAGATTGTTCAAATTTGGGAGCTATTGGGAGTATTGGCCTCGTCCAAAAGACTATTCTGGTGCATGTCAAACTGGGATCCACACCCTCCAGGAGTGATTTTCTTGTTTTGTACTCCAAATGGTACAAATGGATAAACTATCTGATTCCCACTCCTGCACACCGTGAGTTGAACTATCACACATTGTGGTAGGTATTGAAATGCACATGATTATAAACGAGCAATAGACTATTAGTGAATTCATCTGAAGCCACCTTCAGTCACACCGAATGAGGCAGGCCACCAATTGCTCTGATGGGTACATGATGTATCTTATTAGTCAATTTGACATCATAGATGAGACCGACAATGTATTCAGTCCAAAGGCACAGATCTTTGCACTTCGTTGGGATTACCACTACACATTCTGGAGCTCCAGGATGCAATACACATCGTTGTACCTTGTGACACTTTTTAAAATAGCTCAATGTTGTATATCTGGCAGGCATATACTCCTGACATTGGACGGGGTAAGTCAATTGAGTCCTGGTGGAGTATGATACAGGAAAAGAAGCAATGCAGCCTTGGAAGGTATAATGTAGAGCATTCTCTTCTCATGCTGTATATTGGACCCAGATGTTATGAGAATATGATATTATCCCCTCATTTTTATGGTATATCCTACCTTGCAATCAAGTTTCAGATGCTTAACAGAAGTAGGGCAAACTGTTTGATAGTAGTATAACAGCCCATTCTGACGATCTATGCATATAGCTGCTAGGAGTATTTTCTGATCATAACTGAAGACTAATCTTCTAACTTCATATCCTCAGTAATCTTTAAATTCTATGCGGAATGGCTGTTTGAAGTGGGGACTTCCCAAATCTACTGATGCCTCTCTGAGAGATGTTAATATAATACCTCTGCAGATTCAACAGACATGTGTTCTCTTAAATGATGTACCTGTTGTGATATGTGGCAGAAAGATGCCTCTTGCTAACAATGCTGGAGATATAAAAGATTTGTTCTGGATGTATTTCGCCACATATTGGTAGCAGACAGTACATTCAACACTGTTGCAAAGTCAATAATGTACCACCCTTCAGTGGCTAGAGTTGACAGTGTTTCCACCAGATAGTCATGACCGGTACACTGATCATTATGCCTAAGGATCTGTCAAATGTGGTGTACTTTGTTCATAGTGCAATATGCCTCTTTGACATTGCTGATCTGTGGCAGTTCAGAAATATCAGTGGTATACTTGTCGACAGAACCATTTCACCAAATTGACTGTGATATATGGCTTACAAGATGTATCGTTGGATATCAGAAATGCATTATATACTGTGCATCAGCGAAATGTATGTCGGTCACGGGGTTCCTCTGCATGAGTGTGAGAGTTGTCAGACCACTATTGCAGAGAGGTTAAAAGCAGGATTTGACTGGACTGATGCAGTGGTATTCAGGTGCACCTGGAGTCCTTGCAACAGTCTCATTGAGTTCCCTGGACCAATGCGGTGGCCTACTGGTGTACCTGGGATCACTGACAACAAGGCTGGCAGCACCTCCAATCACTGTAGCACAGTCTGGGAAAAATGACATCTTCTTTGGGAATGCCACAGCTGCGCCTGGAAATCATAGTCACTATGTATCATTACATGATTTTCAAAACTGATGCATCTGGTTTGTATTCTCATCTACATATCTGGGTAACTATATAGATATCCATCAATGCATGGTATATCTGGACTGGCTGCACACAGCGCTTGAGAGGACAATTTGAAGTGTGCCTGAAGATGGCAGTCAAGTGAACTTAGATTGAACTGAGAGCCCAAGATGGAATCAACTGCAACATCCAATTACAGGCCATGATTGACGAAGTTGAGTGATGCACTTGGAGGCCCAGATGGTGCCGGTTTGAAAATGCAATTAGAGCCCTGAATCAAGTGAGCTGAGAGATGCATGTGGAGGCCATGATTGAGCCACTTCAGAGATGCAGTTGGAAGCAATAATCAAGCGAGTTTGGGGATGGACTAGGAGCGCAAAGTTGTGGGAACTGAGAGATGCACTCGCAGGCAGTGATCAAGCGAGTTTGGAAATGCACTTGGAAGACATAGTTATGCAAGTGTGGAGATGGACTTTAAGCCCATGATCCAGTGAACTGAGGGATGCACTTAGGGGCTGCGATCATGCAAGTTTGGGGATGAACTTGGAGGCTGTGATCAAGCAACATTGGAGATACACGTACAGCCCGAGAGTGTGTGAATTCGGTAGATGCACATGGAGGACATGATCCTGCAAATTGGGAGATGCGCTTGAAGCCTGTGATTGAGTGAAAGTAATGGTTGTTAATCTGGAGGTGGTTGATTTGGAGGGAGATATGGCAGGACCACAGGTTTTATTCAATCGCTAACTTACAATTGCGGTGATGTGATGAGAGTTAATATTTCCTATCAGCTCAGGGAGATTTCGCTTGAGGTGGTCGATCTGTAGGGTGGCTTGCCACAATCCGAGGCTGCATGTTGGAGTTTCCCTGACACAGTGAGAATAATGGCAGACTGGTTGTGAGGGAGAAGCTGTTGATCTTGGGTTGAATCTATACTCAATGTTAACTGAAGATCATGGCATGGAGGGATAGAGAGTGATAACTTAACTTAGTATTCTCAGGTGATGGTATGATTAGATAGGAGAAACACAGAGATGAGCATGAAGATGCAAACGATATGGGATGATACGGGAGAATGGAAGACATCAAGGGTACAATTTGCCTTATTTGGTTGGGAATCCATTGTATCAGTATCATTCCCCCTCTGATTGGAAGTTGTGCCTGCTGGATCCGGGCTGGAAAAATTAATCCCACACCAAATTCTCTTACATTCCAGTTTCTCATAATTATATCCCTATTCTCCTCATATCCCTTTCTTTCTCATCCACAATGCTACCATCACATGAGAACACCATGTTTATTTATATTCTTGGTCTCTCCCTTCTATGATCATGAATTAACACTAATTACAGAATCAACCCAAGATTGGCTCTGTCCCACTTGCAGCCAATCGAATCTCTTAGAGTACCATTGTAGTATTGTCTCTACATTCCCACATGTACGAGGTAATCAATGAATACAGTCTGAGCTCAAGTTGCGCCCCCCATCTTATTTACCACCTCCAGATTGACCATCACTATGTAAACCTCCAATTGAGCTCAATCACTGCATCCAAACAGAATCTCCTAATGCACTACATTGCAGCCTCAAAGTGCATCACACAGTTTACATGATCTCAGGTTCTATGTGTATCACCCAACATGCTTGTTTACACCATCCAAGTGCATCTCTGCACTTGCTCAATTGTGGCCTCCAAGTGCATCTCACAATTAACTCAGTGTGGGGGTCTATGTACATCTGCAAACCGTCATGATTTCGGCATCCCGGTCCATGTCCTGGGTCACGTGATCTCTAGCACTGAGCGCATCTCCCAACTCGGTCGCTCACAGCCTCCATGTGCATCTTCACAGTTCACAGAATATCAGACCCTGAGTGCATCCCGAAATGGGCTTGATCATGGCCTCCAATTGCATCTTCTCAGTCCACATCCTCTTGCGCTCTAAGTGCATCTCCAACTTCGCTACATCATCGCCTCCAAGTGCATCTCTGAACTTTCTGGATCACTGCCTCGATGAGGATCTCTCAGTTCACTCGACATTGGGATCCAAGTGCATGTCCAAGCTCTCCAGATTATGGCCTCGATTTCCACATGCTCACAACCTCCAGTGGCATCTTTACGTTCAAACAATCAGTGAGTCCATGCGCTTCACCAATTGCTCTTGAATACCATCTGCAATCAGATTGTCTGTTTTTCAATATATTGATAGACTTATATAGATTATACATGTCATATGATAATATAGTGAAGCTTCTTCTGATTGGTGATTGTGAAACACCAATGTGAAACAGTGACAAATATGATAGCATTAATGTCTTGTTGGAATGAGACCCCAAGAACTACCATTGTGAGAATACCGCACCAAGTATAAAGTCTCACGCAGACCTTGCACAGAACTCTCAGTCGCTCTCTTGGCCTCCGGCTCATGTGTGCAGACATTTTAGGAGCTCTTGAAGTTGATGATCATATAAGCAAAATATCGTAGCATCTTAAATGCACCTCCATTACTGCAGGTGCTTTTAGGCGCACTTGAAGATGTTCTTGCAGCATCTGAGCGTGCTTTGCTTGGCCCCAGGGGGGCATGGGAGCATCTGCAATTACTGAGGAGCACCAGTGAAGATGTATGGAGTGTCTGCGGGGTTTGCATGTAGCTTCAGGACCGATTTCCATTTTGCTGATGTGCAATCATTTCGTAATGCTGCTCAAAAGCCATACGTCTCCAACCAATCTTCAAACTACATCAAGAGGATGGAAAATCGCTTCTTGATCTGCTGTGTCTAGTATGAGGGTATGCCATTAATCTGTTTCGGTTGACAGTCTGTTATGAATTCCATAATAGCAATATCCCAAGGCCTGATTTCTGTCCCAGCATTAGATAGAGAGACTGGAAGGTGCACATGCTTTCTCACGTCATGTTAGCCTCCTGGAAAACCTGTTCTTTAACTATTATTGTGATTTGCAACAGTCTTTTGGAGAATATGCTTCTCAGACAGGTCGCCTTGTTCCTGACCTCTTGCATTTCGTTTCACTCTTACATGAAGACATTGTAAAACAGCTTGAGTGGATTAAGTGTTACCTTGTGTATTTCATCTTCCAATTACACTTGTCCCTTCTATCGATCCGCAACTGACCATTTTGTTGCCCCTTGTTTAATTCTATACAGGTGCACCTGAAATTGCCTATATTTTGATCTATTAACCTTCTCAGTACCATGAACATGGACCGCCAATGCAGCACAAAGTTTATCAATGTGTCGTTCTCGTAACTGATGGAATTCTGTAGCCAACAGTGCATTCGCTTTGGCCTTTGCAGACTTCAACATTCCTGTTCTCAAAAATGCCCTTCTTCTTGCAACATTGCTTTGGTACAGCATGTTATATGGGAGTAGTTGTTTAGAGTGATATTGTTGGCTAACGAGTCGAAAGAATTCAGATAGTACGTACAATGCACCAATAACAATTTCATCATAGGCAGTTTCTGCTGCAGTTTTCCCATTATCCTTCAACCATACAAGAGTTTCTGCACAAGTCTCTACAGGTGTTCTGATCATGCCACTGATCGGCATGATTTATTCAGGAACCAGTTTCCGTCGCATTCAATTGTTTTGAGATGTGAAGGAGGTCTAGATATTGAGGTACCGATATCAATTGATTGTCAAATTGGTTGTTCAGATTTCTAACTTTCAGATAATCAAACACCCTGTTCAATAAAACTTTAACAAATCCCAAGAGCAGGTGATGCAATAAATCAGTCTGGCAAAGCCAAAAGACATTGCACAGAGGGTATTGCCAAAACTGTGTGTAGATTGGGTGAAAACCAAGACTGTGCAGAGCATCAATGATAGTGTTAGCCAGAAGCTCTAAGTAATCATGATGATCACCTGAGTTATCAGGTGGTCAAAAAATTCAAAGTCCCATCGATGCACCATTAGGAATTTCACACATTGGGCATGAGCCATATGAGACTAGAGCAACAATAACTTGTTCTGGATACTCCCTCACTCAGGCAGCCCACATAGGGTATCATTGTCTCAGGAATCCATCAGCACTGTTCCTTTTGAAGCTGGGACCACTTATGTCAAGATTGCTCAGAGGGGATAGCACTGTCCATATCACAGGTTGCCCTGCCTCAGGAATATTGTTGGTATCTTTCGGGGCACTTGGGATCAACCAAGTGTTAACCCAGGAACAGGTTTTAGGCATCCAGTGGATATCATTTCAAATAATACCTATTGTGAGATATGGTGATCAGGCATGCTGAACACATTAAAATTTAATCACGCAAGTCTAGTATCATGCACAGACAGCTGACCCAATTATCACAAGAGCAGGAAGTTCATAATATGTATCCCACGGTTCATCGCTGCTGTGCATCTCGCTGTCTCCTCAATGACTTTCAGGGTTAGAATGACCCACCCGTTCAAAATGGAGGTGCTCCTGACATGGGAGATATGGTAAGAGGATCTCTATATGTATGAAATATGCCTGTAGTATAGGCTTCAAATGATATTAAAATTGACTTCATTGCAACTATTATCGTCTAGGCCAAAATCGACTCCAGAGAGGAGGTTTTCCAGGGTATGTGCTAATTGCAACAATTCAATTGTGAAGTTGTCCAGTCCACACCACAGATGTTGATCTATCCCAGTTTTGGTTTGCTGGCTAAATGATTCAACATGTTGTAAGTCGTGTGGGGACTGAAATAGATGCCATAGATTCTGTAGTTCTGGGGACTTGTGAAGTGAGTTGTATAATCCGGTTGCTGTGCTGTACACTTTCCCTTCAGCTGTCTCCACTCCAATAACCTCCCTATGAGTCTTTGTCTGTGTTGAATCAGAGGTACATATTAAATCAGCCTGCTGGTGTTGTATGGTTTCTTGATTAGAAGTGTCTGCAGAGGGTGGTGCAATATGTACATTGTCTATGGGTAGATGATATGTTGAATTGCTCATTGATGGCCATGAAAGTGATAATACTACAGTTAAATCATGAAGGCTTGGGTCGATCCAAGCCTGCAGGTGCTAAAATTCAGTTCCATAGTTGCCTTTCATTCATCAATATTGGGTGATATTGTTTATAGTGTGTCTTCAGTCAGTCTTTATTGAAGAAATGTTTTTTCCAGATAAAGCATTTAACATATTTCCTGTGATGATTGCCCAGATTTGAAAAATCTGAAAGTAGGTATTCAGACAAATCTGGCTAATTGCATGTTGAGGTGATTCTTTGTTGTTGAATATGAGCCTCAGACATGATTGTTTAAATGCAAGCAAACTCAGAATAGGATGACATTGTCACAGCTACAACACCCGCTACCAAATGTGAGGGTAGGGTACAAAACCAAAGTCACCTTATGCACAGTGTTCTTCATATACTAGGATATATTTATCATATTTTGCAAAATACTCATGCACATCATCTGCTGTACATATTTAGCAGAGAAGAGAAGATTTCATTTGTCATCTACTGTAATCAACTTTTATATACTTTATCAGGTGCTGCTGTGATTACCACTGTTAATCTAAGTCATTGTGGCATTGTGAATTATACTTACACTCAAGCCTCACAGCAGCTTTTAATAAACGTAGATCATCTTCATTCGAGGAATATGTGGGTTTCAAAGCTAGTTGTATGTGTGCTTAACGATAATCAAGAACTGATTGGATGGTATGCTGTATGCTTCAGTAACATTCCTTGACCAGTGGGTGGATTCTACGGAGTACAATGCAGTTTCCAAAGGAGCCCAATAGGAAGCCATCACTGTTGCTGCTCGACTCACATGCCTTCTATTAAGTGAAGTTGCATGGTCTCACAGACACATTTTAAGTGTAGAATCCCCAGTCATGCTACTTTGAAACTTGATATAATTCTTGTTGGGTTTCTGGAAATATCATATTACATCTCTGCCATGACCTGTACAGTTATGAACCTTACAAAGTGACCATCAATCCAAGATCTTAGTATACCAATTTTAGCATTCAACAAAGATAGGCAGATTGTGCGATTAAGATATCTTTTTCTCAACCAGGTATTATTCATCAATGGTACTGTGATACACTGCAGTTCGTGGCAACAGAATGGGATATATGTTGCATTCATTCCACTGAAGGTCACTTGCTAGATTCAATCTACTCAACCGTACTGCTGATCTAGTCCAAATAATACAACACCTCTATATTCAATGACCATTTGGTTTAGCTCACAGCTGCGCATCCACAAATTGATCACCACCAAAGACAGCAATTATGGCCTGACCAGATGTCATATTTCACTGTGAACATCACCATGATGACAATTTGGGCTTATGAGGTAATTGTTCTCCCAATGTCTCTTGCGAAGATAGTGTATATGGAAAACACACAAATTAATTTCATCCCATGCATGGGTATGATTACCCTGCTTCACAGCACCCATTTCAAGGTGCTCCTTCATTCTACCACCATTCACCATTCCACATGATAACTACTTTGTAACCAAGCAACAATGTACGACAAGGATTGCCAAGCTATGGGCCAACATGACAAGGCTAGAAATTCCACTGAGGTGGTTATGGTGGATCATGAATGTTCCACCCTCCATAGTGCCCCGGACATGGGCTGTCATTTCCAGGTGCACCTGAAGTGTCTATAGCACTACATGGAAAAAAACAAGTCACCCGGCTGACATCTTGCAGCCCTACTCTGCCAGGATCTCCTACTGGCCCACCCGGAAGCTCTCCCCATACTCCAGGAAATGACACAGTTTCAGCCAGCAACCAAACAGTGGTAAATGGACATTGTAGGACCTGTGATCTTAACCCCTTTACTAGAGTTGTCCTACAATGAATATGATGCAGATGATGAGTGTGATGATTTGTTGGACATTAGTGGAGCAGATGGCAAAGTACCAAATAGCCTGATGTAAAGGATATTCTCTCTGAAGAAATTAACCCATGTGATACGGCAGCCCAACTATATCTGATTTCACACGTGCGAGAATGCATGGGTAGCTGGGTGTCTGCAGAACAAGCATCATGGTATTGTCCAGGAGCAGAAGAGATTAAATGAGTTTCAAGATGGAGCCATGCACTGGAAGACAGTGGTTGCAGACATGGTGAAAACATTAGAGAAATACCTGCCTTTGGAACATGGTCATAATGCCAAATGTATTCTTCAAAGGTGAATGAAAATGTATTTGAAACGATGACTGACTGAGATTCACGAGTAAAGGAAGAATGGAAGGTAAGACAACACGTGACTGGTAACTGATTTGGGAGAGCACCTGGGCAAAAGTGAGAATTAACCTCACTGAGTTGCCAAACAGAATGTTCATGGATGTGATTCACATCAGCAAAATGTATTTTAATCACTGGAAGCGTCCAGGAGTGTCTGACAGGATGCAGAGCGTAAACTTAGACCCGTCAATTTCAGGAGAGTATCAGACCGTAGGAGGGCATTCTGGCCGGCTTTCGGAGTAACTGAGATCTCTGCTGACTGGTACAGGACTGCCATGGGAGTAATTGTGATAGGTTTGAGAACACCTCTGAGCACTGGAGAGAACTTTGGGTGCACCTGGGAGCACCTGGGAGCACAGGCGACAAGTCTGGAAGTGCCGGCGAGAAGTCTGGGAGCGCCGGCGACAAGTGTGGGAGCGCCGGCAACAAGCCTGGAAGCGCCGACGACATGTCTGGGAGTGCTGAGGACAAGTCTGGGAGCGCTGATGACAAGCCTGGGAGCGCTGACAACAAGCCTTGGAGCACCTGGGAGCGCCAGCGACAAGCCTGGAAGCACATGGAATCACTGTAGAGCAGTCTGGGAAAAACGTCATCTTTGGGAACGTTGCTGGTGCGCCTGGAAATCATAGCTACTACTTATCGATGTATCTATATAGCTACCCGTCTACACAGTATATCGGGACTGGCTGCAGGAGCGGTGCTTCAAAGGAGATTCGATGTGCACCTGAAAATGACAATCGAGTGGATTCAGAGATACAATCCGAGGCTGTGATCGAGCGAGTTTGGCATGCACTCAGAGGTGGTAATCGAGCGTATTTGGAGATACTCTTGGAGTCCATGTTCAAGTGAACCTAAAGATGCACTCCGAGATCGTGATCGAGCTAGTGTGGAGATGCACTTGAAGGCCATGATCGTGCGAACTTGGAGGGCGTAATCTACGGAGTTTGGAGATACACTTGGAGGCCGTGACCGAGCGAGCTTGGAGATATGGACTTGGAAGACCATGATTGAGGGAACTTTGGAGGTCGTAATCACGCGAGCTTGGAGATGCACTTGGAGGCGGTAATCCAGCGAGTTTGGAGATACACTTGGAGGCGGAATCCGAGCGAAATTGGAGATGCGGTTGGAGGGCATGATCGTGCGTACTTGGGGGCCGGAATCTTGCGAGTTTGGATGAGTACCTATAGGCGGTCGATCGACAGCGCACCAGGTGTTGAGACTCTTTTCATCAGTAAGTTAACTCGCAACTGTAGGAATGTGACAGATGACTTTACCATTGAGCTCTCATGGAGAGCGGGCTAATGGCGGTCGATTGTATAGGGAGGCAGGCCGGAAGCTGAAGCTACATTCAGGGGTCAACTCGTATTCATGAAAATGAGGGGAAGATGAACAATCCTGGGGGGATCCTGTACTCGGTGTATGCTGTACTCGGTGAATGCTGTACTCGGTGTATGCTGTACTCGGTGTATGCTGTACTCGGTGTATGCTGTACTCGGTGTATGCTGTACTCAGTGTCAACTCATGATCATGTCATGGAAGAGACAGAGCGCAATGACTTAACTTTCTGTTCTGCAATGATTGTGGAGTTGTGAACGAGGAAGAGAGAGATGGGGATGAAGTTGAGAACGATGTGGAGGATACGAGCAGATGTGACTAATTAGGGGTACGACCAGCCCGAATGGGTTGGAAAGACCTCGTATCAGTGTAATTGGACACTGGATCGGGACTCGTACCTGAGGTATCGGGGATGGTCTATTGACTTGCACACGAGGTTCTCTGAAGTCCCAGTTTCTGACGATGATTTCTCCCATCTCTTCTCCACTCCATCTTTCCCATCCTCAGTTCTACCATCACCCAAGAATACGAAGTCAAGTCATTGCTCTCTATCTTTCCATTCCACGATCAAGAGTTAACACCAAGTACAGCATACACCAAGTACAGCATTAACTGAGTACTGCATACACCATGTACTGCATCATCCCAAGCTCGACTGTCTCCCGCTCCCAGCCAGTCTCTCATCTCTCGGCAGGCCATGTGTGTACTCAATTCTCTACATTCCCACAATTACCAATCAACCAATGAATAGAATCTCAGCTCCCGTTGCGCCTCCCTCCCAAACTACCACCTCCAGATTCACCGCCTCAAGATTCACTGCCTCCAGATTGACCGCCTCCAGATTGACCGCCTCCAGATTGACCGCCTCCAGATTGACCGCCTCCAGATTGACCGCCTCCAGATTGACCACCTCCAGATTGACCGACTCC
>Ga0307512_10000837_pt1 | contig 45265 bp, 36 predicted proteins | sample 14_EM_MG_FD_200267 | JGI IMG/M metagenome (GOLD analysis project Ga0307512, IMG submission 200267) | Populus trichocarpa ectomycorrhiza microbial communities from riparian zone in the Pacific Northwest, United States - 14_EM | ecosystem: Host-associated > Plants > Roots > Unclassified | place... | reverse complement strand
CCCCCTCCCCTACTAACTCCTCCAGCCCGGCCGCACCGAAATAACCATCAACAACCTCACCCCTCTCGCGGACGAACACAGCATCAAAGTCGAGGGCCATGGCACCAGCGCAATAGTAACGGACATGACCGTAGATCTCGTCCCGAACCGCTCCGTTCCATCTTCCTCCGACGTATCCTCAGAAGACGAATCCTCCTCCGAAGACGAAGAAACGCTCAAACCCACCGAGCTCACAGCCGCAACCGCAACCGTGAAGCAACTTGAGTCAAAAGTCGCCGACCTTTCGCACGCACAAGACTCACTGGTCGCCAGGACCGAATATCTCAAGAAATCGATGGACCATTATTGCGACAACGCCGTCGGCTTCCCCGATCTCAAGGCCTACGCCGAGACCCGCGAAGAGCTGTTTATAGAGCTGAAGCGGGTACGCGCGGACCTGGAGGCGGAGCAGACGCGGCTTGCGGCCGCAAAAAAGACAGAGGGGAAGCTGAAACGGGCGTTTGATCGTGCGCGCCGCGCACCCAGGGAAGCGAGGCGACAGCGGAGATTGGCAAGGGCAGATAGGAAGGCGGAGAAGGCGGATCAGAAGCTGGAGGTGCCTAATCGGGTATATCGAGTGCGGATCACGATCGAGCACGGCAGCCTACCGCCCGAGACGCAATCGGTGGTTTCCGACGTTGCACACGGGAAGCCAAAGGCCCCAACGCAAGACGCGGAGGATGAGGAGCAGTTGAAGAGGAAGGGCCCGTATCTGAGGATCTCGTATATCGCCGGCGGCGCGTCATGGACCCCCCACTACGATCTCCGCCTCGACACCACCGAGCAATCGGGTGCGCTGACGTATCGCGCAAATTTCACGAATCGAACCGGAGAAACGTGGAGGGATGCAAAGGTCACGCTGTCGACGAGCCAGAATACGTTTAGCGGCCTGGAGGATAAGGTGCCCTGGATGGCGTCGTGGAACGTCTCCTTGACTGCGTCCACGTATAACCATCAAGATGGAGGCCTGTTTTCACCGATGGAACGGCAGCTGCGAGAGGTACCGAAGGCAGCAGCGGTCGAACAGCAGGCGAAGCACGGGACATGGACAGCTCACCAGTATCGTGCTGTGCCCGCCGCACCGTTAGCTATATCTGGATCCAGGCGACGAGATAGCATGAGCCGATCGCGATCAGTTTCCTCCGGCTTCTTCGGAGGAGAATCCAAAAAAAAGAGATCTAGCGAAGCAACTCTATACGAAGTACAATCTGACCAGGGCTCAGACAGCGAAGAAAACCTCAGCTTCATGCTCAAAGACGACGGCAACTTCCCCGGGGAACCCGAGCGATCAAACTCACAATCCGCTGCCTCCGAAGTCCGCCACCGTCTCCGCGTCGCAACCGCAAACACCGAAAGCCACGGCATGACAACAACCTACGACCTCCCCGGTACTCGCACGATCACCTCCTCCAAACTCGTCCGGCGCCATGTAATCACCGAAGTCTCTCTCCCCAATGTCGAGTTCTCGCACATCTGCGTTCCAAAGCTGCGGGCCGCCGTCTTCCTCAAAGCACGCATCCACAACAAATCCGCCGTTACCTTCCTCCAGGGGAAAGCGGGACTGACACTCGATGGCTCGTTCCTCGGTAGCACAACGATCCCGCTGTGTGTGCCGGGGAACCACATCGACATCGGCCTTGGCGTCGACGAGAGTATCCAAGTTTCGTACACGCGGCCGAGTAAGAAGTCGAGTTCCCAGGGCCTGATGATGATGAAGGAGTCTGTCGTAAATTACTACCGCAGCATCCGCATCCGTAATGTTCGCTCTGGCCCTGTGAGGCTTCTAGTACTCGATCAGGTCCCTGTGAGCGATGACGAGAGACTCAGGATCGGGATACTCCAGCCCCGCGGATTGCGCGTTGAGAATGATTCTGTTGCGGTGAAGGGGGAGGGCGGAAAGCTGGGTACTGCGACGCTTCGGAAGAATGGTGAGATCTGGTGGGAGCTGAATATGCTGAACGGCGGAGACTGTGTTCTGCCGGTAGAGTATGAGGCGAGAATGCCGCAGGGAGTTGCGGTGAAGGTTAAGTGATTCTATGATTGAATGAGCTTATGACATAATTGCGTGGTGTAATATTGGGGGTTGATTTTGTGGATTCTTTTTTTTTACGGATGGTTTTCTTTCTTCTTCCAGTCTTGCACGTATAATACAGCCCAGTTTGTATCACTACGGTGTGTAGCGGGCCCCCAGAGCTCGGAGTACATATGGGGCCGCCGAAAATGCCAACACTGCCCGCACTCTTGGGTAGTAAATTCCGTGGTGGGAACTATTGTGAAGTCTCCACACAACCGTAACCTCCGACCATATGTGATATTAGTGGAGAGTACAGTACAACGATAAGGTTTGGTAATATATCCCAGATCTCTCAGTGCGAACCTCCATTGATATGGCCCAGGTTTGCCCACGGGAATTTATTCTATACCCCAGATACCTTATCTACTGCTAAAAATAAGCGCAAAGGTTTTGTGTTGTACCCTCGTATCATTGCAGTTGCTGACACAAGTCCGCCTGCGTTTTTTCCATCAGCCACCATAGCCACATTAAGGTTTCAAAGTTTTATTCCTGATAAGCGAGAGATCTCTGCGGATCAGCGGTGCGCGGGTGGGGAATCAGGGAAAAATAAAAAGGAATCGTGCATCATCTGAAGTTTCTAGTCATCCAGTGGGGGGAGTGTTACGTACTCAGTACTGGGATTTGTAGAAGCACAGCACAGCTCCCCCCTCGTAGAGGGTAGGTTATCTTCACATATCTATTGTATTGACAAATCAAGCACTGCCAGAACCGAAGTATGCAGGATACATACCATGGGCATGTCCCTAGACCGTTCCTACACAAGATCGGCACTAGGTATTTACCGAATTTAGCAATTGAGGTACGTCAATACGGATTTCCACCTGTGCTTTTTTTTTCATAACTGTGGATAGTGAAGGGGTTGTTAACATATTGCTTCTCTACACCCCGGTACCGAGTGCGCCATGTACACATGAGGGCACCTGCATTGTTTTGCTACGAAAACGGAACCACTGAAGTACCGGTATCAGACTAGTACAACATCGCCAAAGCCCATGTCGTAGCACAAACGGCGATCATAGTTCTTTGGTTTATATACAACAAGCTTTCTTTCCTTGTACCGCGCATAAAAAAAAGCAGACCCGAGAATCTATAGGGGGGAGAAAAAAAAATACAACACCAACAACACCTAGGTATTTGCGCCGATAGAAAAAGGGATATGGATACTTGAAGGGAATAAATGAAAGTTAGAAAGGAAAACACCAGTCCACCAGGGAGGTTATGAATAGAAATGGCTTTGGGGGCGAGGGCTGGGCTGTCGATAAGGATTCGGATTCAGTTGAGGCGTACTGGGGTTGAACTGTCGATATGGATTTGGGTTCAGCGGATGATTGAACTGTCGGTGGTGATACGGATTCGAGTTCGGTTCTCTGTGGTGGCAATCGGTACACTGGTGGCTGTGTATTGAGGGTGGATGATGTTCAAGGTGTCGATTATCACTGCCACTGCCCTGCCAGTATTCCGGCAGCATTGTTGGAGCAGCATCATCTTCTGGTTCCTCACCGCCCTGGAAATATTCCCCCAATAATTTCTTAGTAGTAGCTGCCTGGCTCCTTCCTCTTTCCTCCAGCTCCACCTTCTCCTTCTCCCGCTTCCGCTTCTTAGTCCGCTTCCTCACCCTCTCGTTTTCGCCGCCCTTACGCAGCATCCGTTCGCTGCGACGCTGTCTTGCGACGCGATAGACTTTTGACATCCCGGCGTGGCGCTGGGTACGTAGCGTGGTTGAAGTCGAGAAGTCTACAAGGAGCTCCTCCTCCTCCTCATCGTTGTCGTCGACTTGGATGCTCTCGAGGCGGAGAGAGAGGTGGTCGCCGTCATCGAAGGGGAATTCGTGAACGTATGTGTAGTAATGCGTGTATGGTTCTATAGTTGTGGTGGTAGTGGGTTCTATGGTGGTGGTGGAGGATTCTGTGGTGGATGGTGTGTTGTCGGTCTCTACTTTGAGGTCAGGCATGAGGCTGCTTGCTTGCTGTTCATCCAGCTGCCCAGAATCCTCCCTCCCCAAGACGCGTGGGGTTCCTCTCGAGGGCTTAAAATCTTGATGTGAAACGAGCGTGCGAAGTGAACATTGGCATCAGCATTAGCATTTGTCGGGGTCGAAAGTCCCAAAGCACGCGCGGGAACAGGAGTCGTTTAAAGGAAGGAAGGGAAGGGAAGAGGTGATTCAGCTGGCTGGTGTGGTAGAAAACATCCCGAGGAGCTGGGTTGGTAGCCTGTACCAATTGAGTTTAGGTCATGGGTGGCTACCGGTAGGTAGTCTATCTACCCGCACCCCTGAAGAAAAATCTGGTGAGTTGTGCTTTATCCGGGATGCCGGGGTTGCTGTGATTACAGGTCGGGCGTGGTTTGGATTAGGTGCGTTTCAGTGAATCGGCCCGCGAAGGACGAATGCTGATCGAATCGATAACGGCTTGGAAGAGATCTTCTGGTAGCGAGTTCATCTGTGGAGCTCGAGGTCCTGCCTTTTCTCCTGGCTCCCTCCTCCCCCTCTTTGGTGGGATATTACCGAAATCTAGCGAAAAACCAGCGATATGCATAGCACAACCGGCCATCGCATGAGAACCACCGATCGGGATGCCGGTATCTACCCGGTGGTTACACTACTTGCACGTACTCGGGAATACTCTCTTCTCTAACCGGGACTTCGGGATAGCATATGATTGGTGTTCGCTAGGAGCAGTAGGTGACAAATGGGCTTCTGCGGTGCTTTCCGCTTCTGTAACTTGTCTCCGAGCGAATAGTGCACGGTCCCATGGTTCAGTTCGAGATTTTGGTTAGCGCTGATTGCGGGGTTTATGAGGTGGACGGTGGTTGTTTTCGATATTGCATGCATTGGATTTTGTTGGCCAGTGGCGCTCTGAAGGAAACGAGGGTGGGCCACGTTTGCCGGGCAGGGCTTCCAGCGCGACGAATTCAACAGTCTGGGCAGGAAACTAAATGTGCATACATGAAACATGAGGCGCTCGGCCTAGCCGAGTACTCCTCATACCGCCGCTGCCGCTGTTGTGCATTCCGAACCTGGTGGTCGGGATCTCGTTATCGCTTGAGTGGGGTCAGTCAGTAGTGGATTCCTCAGCTCTAGCGCTTTCTAAGAAGGGGTCCTTTCATCGTGAGCCACATTCATTTAGTAGCAGAAAAAGCAACTATTAACACATGGCTAGATTTATGCCGAGGGAAACCCTTCTAGGTAAGTTGGTACTGTACTATGTAAATCGCCGAGTACTAATGATTTTCATCGTAAACGAGGTATCCACCCGGAATATTCTAGCGACTATCATACACTTTCTAAGATGCGATCTTGTAAAGTATGAAGAGGTACCCACATGTAATATATGTGTTGGCAGGAAGTTTACTCTCTAGCCAACAGCGTCTAGCGCTCGCGCGCGAGTGGACATAACACCAACTAGCGCTTGCGAGATGAGAAGAAATAACAAATAGCATATCTCCAAGTTTTTTTCTTGCTACTCAAGACTGGACGTGCATACCGACCCCATCAGTTTGTTCATATTCCCAAAGCCCCGGAACTCGGCAGCCTGGCTAATGACGCAGCAAGCTCATAAAAAGCTCAAGTATTCTATTATACCTATATCAAAGGACCTAAACGTGGTTCATTGCCTGCATACCACGTTTCCAGAGACCATTTCGAATGTAGCGTACGCGTATAATCTTCCTGAGAAACAATTCTCCATCCGACGGTCGAATAAATGAAGCGAAGGGAGAGGGTCATACGTACCCGTTATACCTCGTAGGCTTTTCGATGAAGTCATGATCAACTCTACCGGCCCCATACATATGTACCTTGTCTACCATCCTTATTCTCGGAACAGGGAATATGTACTCAGTGGCTTCCGACTGGCTGACGGTGGTTCGCATGTCCTAGTCCCAGTGCCGAAACAAGCCACACTTAGGCTTGGTTCTGGTGGGGCTTTCATCATGTCTTTGATACTCAGAATCAGGGGTGAGACTGAGAGCAGTGTCTATATCACCAGCCCAGGGATAATAGCAGTTCTCCAAGATTTTGCCTGGTCAATTTGTGCCCAACAGTCCAGTGTTCGAGAACTATGTTCAAGAACTATCAGTATGTTTGAAGTCGTTGGGTAAGTTTTTCCAAATCTCTGGAACCCGACAAAGTTAGACTGTCGGCATGTCTCGGCGAACCCGTGAAAACTTAAGTGCTCTGATATACCTGTGTGTGGGGCATGTAGATACTTTAGGGAGTCGATCACATTCATGTCAGGGTCACCGAGGACAAGTAGCCTCATATAAGGCTGACTCACATATATGGAGACCTATAGTTAAGGTACATTCACGGATGAAAAGGCATGAGCAAGTGCAAAACCTGGCGGCGGATAGACCTAAGCGTCACAGTTCTTCACCTGCGTACCCAGAATCATAAACGTTTATGCAGTATTACGTACCTAGGTACCTAGCGCACGAGGAATAGGAAAAAAGACTGGCGCCATCCGACAGTGCGGCGTAGGTTGGAGAGACCGAACTTGGACAAGGAAAGGGGGATATTAGTTGGTGGGAGATACGAAATGCTCCACTGAGACGCTATTTACCGAATTTGTGCTTTCTAGAGTCCTTCACAGGCGGGAAGGAGAGAGAGAAAAGATATCAAAGAACGTCGAATTGGTCTATTCATTCGGCCCGTATATTCTACCATGCTCCGGCCTAGGTCTTTGTACTCGGGCAGGAACATACATGAAGAAAGAGGTATTGCTAGGGTCGTCTTCGGACATTGGATCCGGAAACCTGTGAGTGAGACTTGGTGATATAGATAATTATCCACTTTAGTAATTGCATGCTTCCGGTACCCCTAAGGTGCCAATGCCGACGAAGAAAATTAGGACCTGTAACTACATAATAGTTCCTTTCGTCTGTGACAGCTACTTGCTACATGGAATCACCCATATAAAGGGGTGAGGGTGAATACCGCTACACTTTTGATGTGTAAATTTAATTGGCTGGTTGAACGTCGCTGCGGAGCGTATCTGGTACTTGATACCAGCCCAGTGGAATGGGTCGCGGAACGGAACGTTAACCCGATGGCGTGGCGGCAACATACTGAAACGAGAAGTATATAAGTATAACATTGGCATTGTGTACTCTAGTGATCATGATCGGCGGAGTAGTTTCAGATGTGCAGCGGATGGGGCTTATCTCATTTCTATAGGAGGTCTCCAATGTTCAGAGTCTCGGAAGGGGTGTTTGTTGGAGCGGTGAGCGGGAGACTGTTACTACGGGCAGCTTTAGGTCCAAAGAAACAATTCACACGTTTCCAGTGCATGAGTAATGTCTGAACTTTTTGATGCTTTTTCATCCACATGCCGCTGGTATAAGGCATCTAACAGCAGGCAGCACACTAGAGGGAAACAACACCAACTTAGCTTGCGAGAATAACTTACTCTCTCCGCTCAATAATGGCATAGCTTGTTCGGTTTGTTCGACATTGATTCACCGGAACCGGACACCCCTGAAACTGTCTGGAACTCGGCATATTAAGGTAGAGCATGTCTTAGAAAGCCTTGGAAAATCTACTATAAACCTAACTAATGTGTACCGGTATCGCATGTGGATACATTCACAGCGAAAAAGCACCACATTCATAAAACCTGACCACAGAAAGAACACGAGGGACCGAGTGTGAGTTCACCATCTGCGTTCTACACGATGGGCCCGAAATCCACAAACGTCAGACGCAGTATTATGTATTTAGCTTATAAGAGACGCCACCCAGTAGTGCATTGTCGGTGAAAACCCTCCAAACCAGTTGGATATAGCAAGAGCCAGCAAGGAGATATCTACTCTAGTGAGTACGAGTGCCCCACTGAGACACTGTGGGACCTCTTCACAGACGGAACACCAGAGGAATACCAAAAGAAATCAAAGACCCCGGAAATCCGTTCCCTGTGTATATTGTACACCCTTGTACTCGGGAAGGAAATATATAAGATAGCTTATAATTAGCTTACCTATTTTCCTTTTGTTCTGTCGGTAAGGGGACATCTATTGCACTCCGTCACCGCTGTAGCCAAGAAAATAGCAATAAAAGAACGACAAAGGGGTTTGAACCCGATGTTTTCAACACCTGGTGGTTATGGCACTGTGCTCTACTGATCTGCACAAGAGACTAGTCTTTGTATATACCATTATTTAGCCGTTATCATATCGGGGAGGCTACCCTGTACACCAATGATAACAGATATTTACGAAGACCCAGAGGATACGCGTCATCACCTGCGTCCTATGAACTATGTTCAACGGGTCGCAGAAGTATTCGAGCTATCACCATAATATGCTTGATCCACAATCAGCAGAACAATAATAAAGGAGCACAGCAGGTTTTGAACCCGTGTTTATAGAACCATGCTCTACCAACTACTCCAGGCTAAGCGATCAGTTATTTACTGGAAGATATGAACATTTATCACGTACACTATCTAGCTCGGGCAAACAGCTAACGAGGTCGCCGGGAAAGTGATCTTTACCGTGACTTCCTGATTTCGGGGTATGGACTAAAACCCATCTAGAGTACATAAATGGTATATGGCGTCTATCACTGCTCAATCTTCATTCTTACGAGGAAACCGCTCTTAGCGAAGCGTACAACAGACTCTTAGCTATTGCCGGCGGGCGAAGCTGAAGCAACCTAGGTACTTGTTAGTATGAGGTGAGGTTGGACCGACCATTGACAGTATAAACTGTAGTGAATTATATGCAGGTCTTCAGCACTTAAGTATTACTAGTGGAGGGGATAGATTAATTCGTATCAACCTCAAGTCAAACGGTCGGAAGTTAAGCTATATAAATTAAGGCATTCTATCTTTTACTATCTATAATCCGTATGCGGCCTTAGCTTCTTAGTCCGCTAGTTCCTGCCTCGTCATTCATTCCTCTACTAACTGCTCGGACATCTACTCTACTCCTCTGCCATCTACTGCTGACCCACCACTCACAGACACTTGCTCTCCACAGTTCAGGCCGCTGTCCCACTGCCATCTAAGCTCTGGACTAACCTAAACGCTGTTGGCAGTCGGTCGAGGTGTTTCTATCGTCGTTGTTATTGCCTTCGCGCCGTGAGCGACCGTTCTCCGCCGGATTCGACCCGAGCATTGCAAGTGTAGCATCGTTGCACCCGTCAAAGAACTCGCATTCATATATCGACCTGATGATTCTCGGAAAAGCCCCATAACTCCCACACATTAGACGGAAATAGTTCTATCTGGCGATGTCTATTCACTCTAGAATAACGTGGATAGAACGTGCTGGAATAGATTTTGGGATATAGCTTTGAATTTTAGGGACGGGGTTCTTCGCATTAAACTTTGTTTTAATTAATCCATTCTACCAAGAGAATTAGGTCCAGGAAAGCGGATCGGCCTGAGGCCACTGGTGAACAAAGATTCTTCGTTCCGTCGTTCCGTGGACGTCGTTACAGCTTCTCCCTAGTTGACTTGTGAATAAGGCGTGCGCCTTATTCGGGTTCTACGGTAGTCAATTCCAATAGGGCTCTCTGAAAATTCCGGCGCTCGTGTGCTACGCGTCCATGCGCCGCCACCCCATCCATTGCCAAAAAGCATTGCCGTCTTCCCTACTACAATGGCTCCACGATTTACAAGGAGGTTGACGACACGTTGGTGGCCGTGATAAGTCGCCACTTCGACAGCGGCGCCGTATAACCCAGGTTCGGCGTCAAGATCTGCTCCTGCATCAATGAGCAGCCGCACCACCTCTTCACTTCCTGCGCCAGCCGCTGCTGCCTCGAGAACATTTCCGTATTCCGAGCTAACGGCATTGATTTCGGCACCACGTTCCAAGAGCACACGGACGATAGACATATGGCCTAGATAAGCTGCAAGGTTGAGAACGTTTCCATGCTCCCCACCGGTTTCGTTGATATCAGTTACGGGACCGTTCTCTAAAAATAGTCGGAGCGCTTGCTCGTTTCCAAGTGCAGCAAGTGACAGGAGAACGGTAAACGATTTTGGGTCATTTGTGGCTGCAGTATGTACCAAGGCCAATACAACGTCTACCTTTCGTGCTTGCGCAGCAGTGATGATTAAACCCTCGTCGAACGCTATCGGCAAGTCTTCGTCATGTATCATCGATGACTTTCTGTCAACCCAGATTGAACAACCAACGGGTATGTGTCGCTTTGAAAAAGAATGTCGAAATATGCACCGCATATGCCTGAACGACGGCTCGTTCATGTTAACGAATAGCTTATGATACAATTCCATAGCTATACGACCACTCTCGACGTCGATGCCAGTTCTGTCCATGTGCCATGGTAGATATTCCAGCGCATAGCGAAAGAACCGTTTTTCACCGAGGTAGGTAACAAATGCTTCGATATCAGCGTCGCACCAACCATTGATATCTGCGTCATTATCCAGAAAGCCTGCATGCGGGGCCGTTTTGATGAGTTTTTCTACAATAAGCTGAAGGTAACGAAGGCAAATGATTGCTAGGACTCCATGGCAGGCCCGATCTCGAAGATTGAATCTCTTGGTCTCTTTCATATAGCCATTAGGCCGTAACAAGAATTCGCGTGCGCTGTGATGCATTAACTGCACAATTCCGATATCGTGCTCGTCCGAATCGGCCACCGCATGCACCAAGGAGTGAGGGAAAAGCTCGTCAACTTTTACGTGATAACTCGTTTCTATGAGATTCCTACCGCGACACAAAACCGGTCTTTTGATGGTGGGTCGAATAAGATTATCCTCCAGGTCCTCTTCGGTAAACACATGTGGGGAATAATTGGCTGGAACTGCCATCGCTTGGCTAAATTCCGCCACGGTGAGCGGTCGTGCAGCAAAAAGAACCAGCTGAAACATCTTTTCGCTCTTCTGGATCTCGCCATCGTCCTCTTCCGCCAGCAGCTCCCTGATGATTCGCTCGTAAACACCGTAAAGCTCGAAAGGCAAACTCTCTAGTGTTTGGCGAATCTCGCGTCTTGAAAGGCCTCTTCGTGCTTTCTCAGCAAGTTCTTGAACCACAAAATGCGTCCATAGGAACACACCCTGCGAATTTTCTACAATGTACTCTTTCGCATTGAGATACTCCTGCTCCTCGAAATGTAGGTCGTCGTAGACATCTTTCAAGTAGTAGGAGACAAAAGCACCAATATCATCTCTATTCTCATCCTGGAGCCTAATAAGGTGACAGTCTCGCAATATGTCCTCGACCTCGACATTCGGGCGACTCGCCATCAATACTTTGGTGACAACCACGGGCCCCTTGGTGGATGATATTTGCCGGAAGATATCTAGAATCGATCGCCTGCCCTCTTCGTTGGACTCATCCAGTGCGTCAATGATTATATAAAGATGGACGGTCGTCTTAATGATCATCTGGTGAGTCACCAACGACAAAAGAATTCTTTTGAGAGATGCTTCAGGCCATTTAAAGCTAGCACCGTGTTGTCGTCTCAGTAATCGATATTCGTCCAGAAAACATTCGAAAAACGAGCCAGCTTGGTCCAAGATTTGGTATAGAAGTGATTGGAGCATCACGGTATGACTTTTTCCAAGTTCACCACCCCTGTGGCTATAAAAGAAATCCGCAACAATGCAAAAAGTCGAGCTGGTGCTGGGAATGATATGCTCTCGAAAATACTTGACAAGTGTGGATTTACCACTTGCTGGTTTACCTTGGACCCATAGCATGCTTGAATGATGGTGCCTGATCCATTTGCAATACTCCGGGTGAACCCGCAGCCATTGCAGCGATCCGGCATGAGCATCCGCTACTAATGTACGACGATCAGTAACGCCGGTTACTTGCAGTGAGTTTAGACATTCTGAGACAGTCTATTAGTATTATTCATCTAGAGGCGTGTATGAATCAACGCACCTGTGCGCTCTTGGGCAAAGATCATGGGGGTGACTTCAACACCAGACTTCTCGATCGTCATCTCAATCCCAAGATCATATCGGCTGATGAGCAGCATCCTTGCAGCTTTAAATAGTGACTTCCCCTTCACCATGCGTTGGAATAGATTTAAGACGCTGGTCAAAAATTCTTTCCGTTCTTTCTGCCGGTTAACGCTTTCTAGGCCTTCAATGAATATCGTCAACTCCAGTCGGGAGAGTTGGTCCCGTGAATATTCGTGTATAGATTCCGCCAGAATATCAATATTCAAAGTAATCGGTTCTATATTGTATGGTGGATGGGAATTGCGATAGACAACTTCTTTGTAAAATTGCCGGCAAAATGCTGATGATACAGGCTCGCTGCATGACGCACAGGTAAATTCCATTATAATTCTAGTATCTCTGGCGCTCCGTGCAGCTAGACCTTTCTTTAAGTAATTTGATATGTGCCCTGTTCCGTTTCCCTGAGGGCCCGTTAGCCAAAGAATCTTGTCGGTCCGGAATATGGTAATATTTTTTTTAGGGTTGAATCTTGTTGGTACGTGGTGCACATCGACCTCACCGCCTACAGCCTCAGGCACATCTTCAAACGATGACACGCTCTCTGAAGCGGACAGCCATGTTTTAAACTCCTGACGACTGAAAAATTGAGTGTAGTCTGCTAGATGTATCGAACTGGAAGAAATGTTGGTACCCCGTTGCTTAGTAACAACCTGCATATAAGTCTCAAATCCTTGAATTCCAATCTCTAGATCTTTTTTTTTTGTATTCGCGCCCACTATTGATCACAGAGAAGTCAGTAGCCGTCTGTGAAGAGAGCACAATGCCCTTAACCACAGGAATTGATTTACTATTTTATGTGCAAATTGCAAAGGGCATTCTACATACATTTCGCCATATTCAGAGGCACCACTTGGCATGCCCGCTCATAAATCTCTTTGATATTCCTCCCTACCGTCTCGTAGGCGGGATCACCGGGTTCTTTACAGAATTTGCACAATTGGGAGTGATCGGCGTTGAGGTCTAACAGGATTTCATCTGGAGAGCCAAGTTTTGCAGATGTGCGATCCACAACCTGTAAGCAAATGAGGTCAGCTAAGAAGAAAGTATTGTCCCAGTGAGTTACGGATACTAACGAAAGCTGACGTCAAGCTGCGAGCCCACCCCCAGCTCTTCTTGAGAGGCGTTTTTTTGCTCTCGTAGAAAGTCAACACCTTGTAGTCATTCAACTGAGGTCGGAACTGATCTGTAGTTGCCTCGTTGAGAAACGATCCTCTGGAGAGAGCCTTAAGTAATGTGTTTTTCGTTTGTCCGGTAATCACACTGAGAACGCTGGCAATACGATCTGCATGTGTTGCACCATTGCCGCCCTGGTGTGGTGTGCCAAAAAACACAAGTCCAAAGGTGGCCTTGCGAATCTCTTCGTATCGTTTTTCGTGGACCGCGTTTATCAAAGCCTGCCTGTCGAAACAAATTTCAGCGACGAAACCATTAGATGCCAGAAGATCTACTTTACGACCAGGCCACCAAGTGAATGTGCAACAAATATAATCGGTCGGCACTTCTATTCTTTGAAGTTAGCCATCTTGTCCGGGGTCACTGCTTTCTAGCACTAACGTCTTCCGACCTACAACCATAGAGCTTATCGAGGAGGGAAGTTGCATGATGGGTGATAGATACATTGGCAACATCCACCACCACACTGGAATTGTAAGAGAATTGCATGATTCGGGCGCTTGGTATCGACTTGGGAAGGCGATCCTGTGGCCAGAACGTCCCATCGTCATGTGTCCATGTGTTTCGTGCATGGTCTTTGACTCCATAGACGTTCAGCCCATGGACAAAGACGATACTGAAGATGTCATCGCGTTAGACGGGGCGAAATATGTGAGCTAACCGACTTACTCGATTTCGGAGGGGCTGGTACTCTTCCCGCTTGCTGGAACCGGATGGAGTATTTCCAGCGAAGACGCCTACGCAACATGTTAGCATCACGAATTATCGGTAAATCCCACAGGTGGAATCGGAATAATCATGGCGGATGGGCTTCAGACCATATTCTTGTCGTTGCGGTGACCTGGACAGGGCTCTGACAGTCGGGTAACGGTAAAAGTGGCAATGCAGGCGCCACTCTTTTTATGGCAGCTACTTTTTTATTGGCCTCGTACCCCCGGCCCTTGATCTCACGTGATTTCATACTAACCGAAATGGTGAGTCTGATCCAAATTGAGATCATGAAGAAAAGTGAGGTGAAAGGGCCTGGAGATATCACCCCACCAAAAATTCAAATTACCTCCAGAGAGCTGAGCTTTTGGGGGGTATTAGTTTACATCTACCTGAGTCAATGCCGAGTTTTTTTTAAAGAATTCCACCACATTTGCAGCTTTGATCCGAAGCTGATCCAGCTTGATTCGGATTGTTGCCAGCTTGACCCGGTCGCTCTTGTTCACTTTACACCACAAATTTTCCCCGACTTGCTTAGTGCCCCATATAAAGTTTATTTCTGTTCCCTTAAACTCTTCTTTCCATGCAAACCCAGCTCAAACCCATGGTGTTGAAATATTAACCGGGTTGACCTGCGAACTTTGTGTGGAGCGAGGTCTCCAGGCTCTCTCTCACAACTTTCTTCCCTCGCCACACTATTCCCTTTTTGTCACTTCCATTTTCATCTTAGTGCAATTGAGAGCCTGATTCAGGCCACTTTTTTATGGTAGCTACTTTTTTATGGCAACTACTTTGGGAGTTGACTCTACTTCAAGCCGTTTGTTTGTTTGTTTGTAATCATATTGCATTCGGCCGCTGGCGGCCATGGCATATACTTCAAGCCGTTCGCGCGTTCCCCCGCTACTGTACCAAATTCAATTGCACCAACCATTTCCCGGTTGCTTCGGGTAGCTATTACTCAACATTCTCACCTGTCTAGGGATGAGGAGATAGTAAGAGAGACTGCGACTTGAACTTTTCCTTTTTTGATTGGATTTGGAGCAGTGGGGATATTAGGGAGATAGATGTCATGCCGCAAACGGGCGAATGCAAAATGATCACAAAAAAACAAACTCTTACCTGTCTGGGAACCTGTCTGGGATTTTGATGGTCCTGGCCACGGGTTTGGCATCGGCCATACACGGTCTGAAATAGGTAGGTCATCTGTTGAGTTGATTTGGTGGGCATCCTGTCTGCTTCAATTAGTGTCATTAACCCATCTCATCCCTGGCTTATAGACTTGCTATTATTCCACCCTGCAAGTTCTCCATATCACCAGCACCATAAAGGTCCGATTCCTCGGTACCATGGTTTTATAAACACCAGTATCTCAAAGACTCTGTGGTCTCACCCAGATGGATATTCCTTAACAAGACACCAAGTTTCCACTCGTGATGACCTGTGACACTTATCATGAGAATACTCGGTACTCTTGGGCTCGGAGAAACAACATGTGCACTTTTGAAGTTCCTTTCCTCTGTCCAAATGCAAGGGGATACATAGCGGTATCTTATGCTATTGTCCAGTTGTAATACCCAACACAATTCATATCACTGAAGGCGTTTGGGTGTAGACGTGCTGAGCCTCTAATCTCGAAACTCCGCTGATTTCTCCATCCGAAAAATCATACCCTCCAGGATAATATGCAGCCCTAAAATATTAATATTGTCTGGTTTTGAGGCGCAAGCTGAGAAATCGCGATGATGTCGCGCATTCCCCACCGGAGAATAATCAAGGACGTCATGAAGTGCGGAGGTTACACCACCCCCGCACTTTTAAGTATTAATCAGCCAATTATGCAGGACGACATGACCAGTGAACACACCACTTCTGAGCGGTCGTCGTCCGTTGCTGCTCGTACGGGTTCCGGGTCAATCTATTGGAATCCCGAGAAGCAGGAACCCGGACGAGAGGAACAGCATCAATGTATCCTACTTGTACTTAATGGTGTGACGCCGGATGGGGAATCTATGAGATAACGGTATCGATCCTGAGTGACAACATTTTTGCACCCCAGGATTAATTTATATGTACTCGTACTTTGCTTCTACAACTATGTCCAGCCCCATTCAAACGGTGCAGCATGTTGCATCGGGTTCTTCCCTTCTTTTCAACCCTCCGAAATGAAACCCACATGTCATAATCGAACCTTACACCAACTCCGAACTTCAGGATTCCTAGCACTCTGCATCATCCACACTCCGCACATCCACCTCTATGCCAAGTGTATCTCGCGTTTTGGACAGATCTGAGGACAGTAAAAGTACCAAATTTCTATCCACACAAATTCTTTCTAGCTAACTCCACTACATACCTATGTTTGGGATCAAGAACGTCTAGAACCGCAACGCTCTAGATCTACACCACAATGCTGTTTCCAGGCCCGTATGATACTACCACTAACAATGTAGGGTTAGGGTCACCCAACGTACCTTACCTCTCCCCCAGGGCCTCCATTCTGTGGAGCATAAGCATATCTGATTCAACCTTCTTCGGCGCATATACCAACCATCTAATTCTCGAAGTGTGGCACGACGTCGATACGACGTTCGAGACCGCCTCAACACGCCCTCTCCGGGACGGCACAATATCCGCGCTGACCGGTGACCCTCGGTGAGGTTCTGCATGGCATACCCCGCCCTCATCCCTACGTCATCAATATCTTGTTCACACGCCATCACTCCGACCCACTACCACTTTCAACACCAAAGGTAAACGTCAAATAGATAAGATAGATGCATTTCCGATTCTCCATTGCCACACATACATACATACAAACATACATACATACATGCCGCAGAACAAATCGCAATCCCATGCGTATCTTTCTCCTTCTGCCTCATCTCGAGGCCTCGCATCCATCGTGGGAAATCCGCTAGCGAATGTCTGTATGTTTGTCGTGATAACATACCCACCGTACAAAGGAACGTTGCAAACTCTCTTCATAAAAAAAAAACACTTAAGAGTTCATATAAAAAAAACGGATCCCACTTCACTCCACTCGCGCCGAAAAGCAAATATCCATCCAGCCGAAACCCATAGAAAAAACTCAAGGAAAAGCATGAAAAACAAAGAGAACAGGAAACCATAAAAAAACTGAACCACACCAACACGCTGAAATTGTTCAAGGAGGCCCCGCCTTGCATCTCTAACATCAGACAAGAAGAATCATTTCCCATCCCATACATCCATGATCCAACAAATGAGATAAATATCACAACACCCTCCAGGAGAAGGGGGTTAAATCAAAACCCCATCTTCCTCCCCAATCGTACCATGCCTATTCGGACCCACACGATGAATCCTAACCACCGTTTCTTCAGGCTGACATGTTTCTGACTGCTGCTCTCTTTCCGGCTCTGCTCAGCACTTAACACGCTCCACTTCTTCCCAGTCGCGTTCCTTTTCCTACCGCTGCAGCATGTTGGGTCAGATTGTTGTGATACCACCGGTGTCCCTCGGCCAGTAAAAACCTCATCGTCGTCACTGTCGTCCAGGTTTCTTCCCTTTTCCCGATAACCCGGCTCTCGGCCCTCCTTAGTATCGGCATCCCACACTGTTTGCGCACTTGATCCGGAATTCCCGCGGTCTCGACACGAGTTTTGGGATACGGTTCTTCGCTCTCCTTCCTTTGCTTCCGATCTTCGCCGCTTCTTTTCCCGCTTCTCCTCCTTCTTCTCTTCTTTAGCCTCCCACGCTAACCGCGCCGCGGTTACGGATGCCGCGAAGGATGGCGATGCTTCACGCCGCTTGGAGTCCTTCGATGTTAGGTGGCGCCCGCGCTGCTTCTTTACGGGTAGTTGAGGGGTCGATAACGATTCAACGGGGGAAACAGGTGTGACGGGGGATGTAAGCTGTGAGCTCGGTGTTGGTATACCGCGAGAAAACGAGTGTAAGTCTGTCATGCTTGTGGTGTTGTTAACCAATACGGGCGTCGAGTGACTTTCATGACTCGTGCTTATCGTGAGGCCTCGGGCATGAGCAGCAGTGGCAGACGCTCTTCGGCTAGAACCAGAGAGCACTATACGTCTGGTTTCCCGTTCGTCTTCAGAGTTGTCACTCGATTCATTGCTGGTGCCGTCACGCGATAGGTCAGGGGTGTAGACGCCTCGTCTTGGAACCTGTCGTTTAGGGTGGGCGAAAGGCTGGGTGGGAGTCACACCCGGTATCAGTGGTGAGTTTGCGCTAGCTACGGAAAGGCCAGAGACATTCCGCTGGTGTCGTTTCCGCGGGTGTCTAGGAAATGCTGTTTCGAGGACTTCCTCATCCACACCACTTGATTCGTAACCTGGTGGCGTGTCGAAAATACCCAGCCCAACTCCGTTTGGTAATCCTCCATCTGATCGCGAAAGGTCAAGAGAATTGTTGTGCGAGACCGAAACTTTCTTTAGTAGTGGCTTGATTTTGTTTTTTGACTTGATGGGTTTCGAGAAGATTTCGGCGGGAGGCGGCGAGCCCGGCCCCGAAAAGAACCCCTCGTCAAACATCTCGTCTGGTATCTCTTCTGGTGTCTTGGTCCCCGACCGTGCTCGCCTGTGCAAACGTCCTGTAGTGTGCTTGGTAACGTACTGGGCCGCGGCCAGTCCGGCGTTTAATCGAGGAGATGCTGAGGATGTAGTAGAGAAGGACGAGGAGGGACCGTTCGGCCAGTACGAGGTGTGCAGCGTTGAAGTCGACGAAGCGGTATAGTAGCTTGCCGCCGTTGACGACCTTGGTATCGGCGTCGGTGTTGTAGGGGCGATTGCGTGCGGATGCCGCGGTGGGTGGTAGGTGTGTACTGGTATCGCGGAGGTCATCGTAGGTTTGTCGTCTGTTGCGAGACAGAGTTCGACGATCCAGCTTCGTTTTGGGGGGGTGGCGGTAGTGGAGTGGGGTTGAGTCGATGAGTTGAGGCGAGGCAACGGTTGAACAAAGTGTTGGCGTTGCTGAGAAGAGGGGCGACAGTCAGGTTGCACTTGTAGTGGTGATGGTGTGTAATCGAGTGAGGCGGAGCAGGATGGAGTAAGGAAAGGCGACCCAGTGATGACGACAAGACGATGAGTAGGTGTGCCGATCGATTTCTCCACACTTGGTCGCGAGAGATGAACGAGATGGCGGAGAGAGGGTGATTTGCCGATGCGACCGCCGCAAGGTTCCGGAGAGCTGGTGGATTTGATGGCGCGAGGGTGTGGTCGTGGCAACACGGTGCGACCGACAACGAAAATCCAGACCAGATCTCAACCTTCTTCCCCACTCGACGGTAAGACTATGAGTGACAGGAGGAGAGAGGGCGTTGCAGGCAGATAAAGACCACAAAAGGGAAACAAGGAAACAGTGAGTCTCACCGAAATAGAAATAGTAGCACCCGGGAATGAGCTCTCAAGCCTCAACTCAAGTGTGGAATCTAAGCCCGAGATGAGATTACAATATCCAACGCGGCTACCCTCATAGCATCCTCTGTTGGGTTGGCTGAATTTTGCTTGTGGCTGGCGGTTCGTCTCTCGTAAGTTTGCTCCGCAGCGGAGATGTGCTTGTCTCTTGTTTCCTGGGCCTGAGCAGGGGTTTGATTGCTATTCGGATCGTGGCGTGTCCGACCTCAGCCACGCACGGATTCAACTTGGAAACAAAGAACGAGAACAAGAACACGACGACAAGAACGCCAATCAACTTGGCCCACAAAGCAAACTTAATCTGGACATGACAACACCGAGCGCGTGAGCCAAAGTTCAAGAACAAGAATAGACAGCGAGAGGAAGAGGAGAACATATGCACTGACCGTTGAGTAACTTTGTCGAGTAAGAGTATGCAACAACAAAGACTATGTTGAATTGAAGTGTCGCGCAAATACCAATTTCCGGCTGATAGAGCAGAAAGGCACGGAGTTAGTTAAAGCCCCGCCTTCTTTCGATGCCGCAATAATAACGCTGGAGAATAGGTGTTCTACCCCACTCTGCCTCGTAACGATAGGATTGGCACGTTGACGAGTCGGAGGAGAGGAGAGGGAGGGGAGGGGAAGAGGAGGAGGAAGGGAGGGGTGAGAATACGAAGTATGTAGCAGAGATGTAGAAAGAATGTCGGAAAGGCGAACCTCTCCCAACCAGCTCTACCTAGTCTTTGCGCAGCCGTGAACACAAACGAAACGCACAGCGCAGCGCAGCCGCTGCCTGCTGTTCCTCGGTTGTAATTATCTCTTTTCTCTGTCGTGTCGTGTCGTCAGAGAGCGTGTGTCGGATCCTCGGTTTTGTCGCCGTATTGTTTTTTGTGCCTTAAGCTTCCTTTCCGCCAGCCCCAACGAACAGTCCGGACGTCCTCCCAAGAGCGTAAGAACTTGTTAAAAGACCCGCCAAAGTAGTTAAGTTTGGCGACAGTGATCGTTCCACGATAGTGCGGCTGGATTACTGATGACGGATGTTTCGTGCAGAAAGTCTCGCTCCAAAAGCAAAGCTTCACCGAAGTATCCAGGATGTATTGTATGGGTACTCTACATATAGAAAGTGGGGGGGGAGACAGTCCAAAACATAGCAAAAAAAAGGTCGCAAAATTCAGGAACTCACGATCATTCGACAATCTCGCGCTGCCGCAGGACCCAAAGAGACACGGTAATGTCTTGGTCCGATGGTATCGCGGGGAACCTGTTGTTCTCAGGGCCAACCATTTACCCACTCCATCAGCTCAAGCGATGTTTGGCACACATTTCACTCGGGGCATGTATGTCTAAGACTTACTTTTCACTTACAGCTGTCTGTGATTGCACTGCTGCAGCAGCTAGAGTAGGTGTAACTTCATGCTTTGACTTGCCTTATACGAGGTCGGATACCTTGGAACCATCGTATATCTACAATTTTTAGCCCTGGCGTGAACGCAGGAACAGCTCAATTAACGCATCACCTTTCCTTCCGCAACGTAGCTTGAAATAGTTGTTGTCCGCTGTCGTTTCCCCGAGATGCATACTGGAAGCGATAACCCTTCCGTTGACCCGCTGTATCTACCATCAATCAATCTCATATCTATTTGTGCAACTCGACACAGTTTTTTGGGGTATCGCAGCCTTCCCCGCTTTTTTATGATGGACATATGCAATGACCCCCCAAATTTCCACAAGAACAAACAAAACACCGCGTTACAGATACAGAACCCATGTTTCCCTGCTTCTTCTCTGCGCTCTAGAAAATTCCACGCTCAGTCTACAAATTTTATCTTCATTTGCGTACTAAGACCTCCAACAGCAACAACAACAAGTTAGAGTACAACAGCAATCTCGGTGCAAATTTCGCAGGAAAAACCATCCCATCTATAGCCCTAACTAAGTGCCAGGGCCCCCACAATCTCCCCGGTGCATTGGAACGGTACGATCCCTGTGCTAAAGTGGGAAGGTGACAAGACAACACCCGTGGCGTGCAGTGGCTAGGGTTGGATGGAACCCGATACGGCTAGAGTTTCAGGCTGCCTGCCTTGCCAGCTCAAGTTGGCTACAAACGGAAGAGTGTGGAGTAACTTTCAGTCCGCCAGCGCTTAGGATAATGTACTTTACAGTTGTCACGATACATGTTACTGTGCAACTCTATGTATTCTGCGAGTGCCCAGCTGTGCTGTGCTATGTTCTAGTGTCAGAGGGAATGATGTGGAATTTTCCACATCTAGCAGACCCAGCTAAGGATCGAACCACCACCACAATAACTCCCATATTCATCAGAAAAATAAGTTCACGCTCGAGCGAGGATTTTCCACGCTCATATGATCCTCGCTCAGGTTTATTTGTGTCGCTCAGACTTGTGATCCTCGCTCAGATTTATTTGCGTCGCTCAGACTATCACACCTGTACTGGTCATAGTGGTTCGGACGTAGGTGGGTGCTGACAGGTATTTTCTCATCGGACAGTTGCTGACGGCAAATAGTACTCTTGGGCGTTTTAGATAGAACAAATACCATCATGATACCAGTGCTGACAGATCTAACTCATCGGACATTGGGTTCCTGACGCTGACAAGTACATATATTTGGCTGGACGGACACCCTTCTGACTACTGACATCCGAACCACTGTTACTAGTACAGTACCCAGTTTTTGAGTTTCAATTTCATGATCACGAAACATTTGTAAAAATGATAATATGACATCTTATATATACATACGCTCGATCTGGGCTGGTGGGATACGGTACTGAAGTTCACTTAAAAGCACATTTGCAGACGGTGACCGAGCGCCTTACAGATGGCGATCGAACGCACTAAGAGACGGTGATCAAGCACACTCAGAGGTGCACTTGGAAGGTGTATCGAACAGGCTTAGAGGGGGGTGATCGAGCGCACTGGGAGAGGATCGAGCACACTTGGAGGTGCATTTGGAGATGGTGATCAGGCAAACTTACAGATGGTGATTGAGCACACTTGGAGGTGTATATGGAGGTGTATATGGAGGTGCACGTGGAGGCGGTCGATCTGGGATAGCTGCTCGGAAGCCAGCTGGAGATGGTCAATGGAGGCTGGCTGGATACGGTGCTCGGGAGCTGGCTGGAGGTGGTGCTCCGGAGCTGGGTGGAGATGGTTGATCTGGGCGACCGAGAGCCGGGACTGTATTCAGGGGTTAACTCGGGATCGTGAGGAGAGAAAACCTAACTCTCAGAGAGCTGGCTGGAGACGATCAATCGAGATGGTGCTCAGGGCTGGCTGGAGACAGTTTATCTGAGACTGCATTCGGTGTTAACTCACGATCCTGCCATTGGCACAGGTAGAGAGGGATGGCCCAGCGCTTAGGATAATGTACAGCTGTCGCTATACATTTTACTGTGCAATTCCATGTACTCTGCGAGTGCTTAGCTGTGTTGTGCCATGTTCTAGTGTGCGCTGTTCCTCTGGCATGCCCATATCCCTTACCCTAAGCCAAGGCTCACAGCCAAGCGACTGACAGTTCAAACTCCATCCTCTCCGCAGCCTTCGGGCCGCTCATTATCTCACCAATCATATCCGAGCTAGGCGGAAAATCACACTCCAAGACAGGCTCGCTAGCTCCCTTCATATTAGTCAACACTGCCTGCCGAAAATGCCAACGCAAAAGCTGATCCACAAGCCCGACAAGGATCCTCGAGAAACCGTTGATCAAGATACCTACCTGCCCACGATGCCATGGCCATCGAGTCTGAGGTTCCGGTTTGCCGTGAAGTCGTACGAAGCAGGGGAACCTCATCAGTGACGGCGATGGAACCTATTCGGACGATTAGCGGTCAACGATAAAGCGTGAGATAAACCTACCACTGGTACGAATGTAGTAATTCCCTGGCTGGAGTGCATGCTGAATCTCCAGTCCGCTGTCGTCTCGTAAAAAGAAACTGGTGTCGAAGATGCAGATAATATCCACTATCGAATAGAGGTTGGCGTTACTCACACCGTTCGTGAGGATGAGACCTCCGAGAACCATAGCGGGATCATTCGCATCGTGAATGTGGATGTCCGGCGGAACGATTGGCAACCGACATCGCGTTATGGAGAGGGTATCGGTACGTGAATCAGTTCACTAATCACACTCTCTTAAGCGAGAGTGATCAGCAGGGTAACGCCATCCGCCGATCGTTGTCACGTCACAGATTCTCACTACGTCCGTAACACAAACAAGTTTGTGCGACTTGTGCCAGCGTTTTCTTGCGGCTCCAACCGCGGCGCTTAAAATGAAAGTTACAAGCTCTGCCATACTTTCTTACAAGTACTCTCCGAGTGATGACATTTGACGTGCTATGTTCCAGGCGTGGCGCCATTGTGACCATCTGTTGACGTTGACCGCATTGAAATGAAAAGTGAGGGGCAATACCCCTAGGGGAATGTTAACTGGGGGATGGAAACGAAAAAAGCAAGGAATACGCGGGGTGGGATACAGCGGATGCAGGCTGGTAAAGATAGAAGTCAATGGCGTGGTGTTGTTTGCTTGATACCCTAGTCTCGCAGTGTGGTACACGCAGGGTTCAGAGACTAAAGACACCCAGGGCTGAACTGCGGATAAATTGAATGGATGGGGGTAAGCGACGCCTGGGGTTGCACATCCGGAAAGAGTGAGTGATGGTTAGTGATGTGCATGTGTCAGCTGTCAGACGTTTCGGGAGCGGCAGAGGCCGGATGTGTAGATTTCTAGGAACAGGGCGTTAGAGTGATGAAAGGTATATATAAGGAGAAAATCCCGCGGTTATCCATCCACGCATGTCGTTTGAAGTCGCGGCAAGTCCCTGGTCATGTTTCCCCCTTTACGAACGGGCTTCTAACACTAACACTGTAACCAGACTCTGCTCTATTCCTTGCCACAACAGAAGAAACCAGTCCAAAAAGAGTGCTATTTCCAGGCCTGTGCCACTTGCGTAGTCGTGAGAGGAACTCTCTTTGCGACGCCGGTGCACATAGACCGTTTTGGACCGCAACCTTGAGTAGCAACTGCTTGTCTCCTCAGTTCTCGGTTTTTTTTGGTACTCTCTTTGAGGCACTCGCTCTTGCAGAGTTGTTTTGATGCTGGGTTCTGGGGTTCAGGAATTCTGCCAAACGCTGCTCATATAACTCCCTTTGTACCCTCGTCGAGTATGGTTTCCGGCTGATCCGCCTTCTCCAAGGTAGAGTACCATCGAACCGCGCAACGGAAAAACCCATTAGATGCAACACTCAATTCCTATCGCTATGCCCTGATGCTGTAATAGCCGGTACTTTAAAAGCGGAAAAACCATTCTTGAAGCCATGGGAGGGCACAACGGTACCTGACCTTAACCGCATCCACCCGGATAAAAAACACAGAACTGAAATCGACCTCCCGCTTCTAGCGAGCAAATATGTTCTGAATTTGGAGGTTCAGGTGATCATGTCGCAGATCAAGGAGATGGCTCTGGACCTGGGGCTATTTACTTCGGCCAGATCTAGCTCCATGCTCTTTAGCTCCTGTCGTGTCTCAGTAGTAATACCTCACAACGCTCGCCGGTAATAGGGGTTTTTTAATATTTACTACTCCTGTCCTAAGCTGCCAGGAACGTAAAGTTCTATGGTTTCTATTTGAGTGGATGGGGTACCTGACGCTTGTAAAGCTCCTGTTCTGGTAATGACAAGCTTCCAAACAACTCTTCGGTGCGGCTGTGAGTTGCCCGTCTGTGGTTGGTAGTGGGAATCAAAGATTCGAGGGTGTTTACGACGGGTAATCGAGAATTGGGAAAGAGAAGACGAAATCCGATGCCGCCCGTAGAAGCGGGATTCAAAAATAAAGCTTATTCTGGGAGGATTACGGTCGCCGTCACCACCAACAGTATCGATATCATTACATATTGTATTGATGAGTTACTGTGTTTAATGATCACACCCAGGTTATTCTTCTGAGGTCAAGGATCATTCCAATACCCCCGTAAGGCCCTCAGATCTCTAATCCGGGAAAGGGGTCGCTACCTTGTTCCCCGATCGCCGTTCTAGAATGCTAGATCCCGAAATTATTTTATCGCGGTTGAAAGTCTGGAGTCAGGTTAGATGCTTAGGTGAAGTATTCCATTCGTTCCTGGTCATTGCAACTGCCAATGGGTTTGTCAGTTTTGTAGCTAGTTAGTTAGTACCATAATTGTTGGCAGCGATTGCGCAAAAGTTGTCTGGATAGCTGTACCGATAGTTGAGATCCGATATTCGGATCGCGTGGACGTCATCTGTCACTAGCAATGTCGGTACAAGTTTTAACATGTCAATTAAGACCTACCCAAACCAAATTTTCCGATTATCCCGCCATATATATTAATAGGGGCTCTAATGTAGAGTATAATGCTAACTCCCGCTCTCGTCCTCTGCCATACTCTTTTCATTGCCCTACTCTCAACCTCGTTCCTCATCTCAAGGCAGTAAAGTGCGCCGGACCCTACTTCTGCAATTCCAGAAGTGCAATAGCGGAGAGAGCTCGCCGCGGGACATCTTTGACATTAACACTACTCGCCATCCTCCCCGGCGTGTATTCAATATCTCTCGTTTGCAATTGATGGCATTTTAGCTTGGTTCGATACTCAAAGCTGTCAATTTATCCTCGTCCAAAGATGAAACCCATCATTCCGAAGGTCTGCCAGAACCTCATTTGTGGGTTCAGTACTTAGTCGCACCAACCAGCACTCGCACAGCAAGTTCTGGGTCTCGGGACAGGCAATTCTTGCAATAACTTCGACTAACGCACATAAAACAGAACACAATACATATTTCAACCCATGGTCACTTGCGCCCGCGCACTTCACAACCCCTCGTGCTTGTAGCCTTCTTCGCTTGTTGGGGAACCCTATGGGCCCCCATGGGCTCCCAAGGTTTCCACGCCTTCGCCTGCTTTATCTGCTGTTCCGGGGGGTAGGCAGCAAGGTTATCTTCGAGCCTGCTGGCGGTGGCGCAGCTTCAGTTCTGCGCTGGCGCTTGTTCTGCCATGGTTCTCTCGTTGCCACCTCATGCGCTAGGGCTGCTGCACGTAAGGGGAGGCACGTGGCGGTGTGTAGTTTCATTGTGACTAGGCAAATCGTGGGGGCAATTTTCCGGTCAGACTGTTATACTGGATCCACCTTGCTTTGACACATGAGGATCCAACTGCCATTGCCCACCGTTTTAGGTGCTAGAGTCGAACTTGAATGTATGAGGACCCCTTCGCCCGAAGTTGGTAAGAAATAAGTGACAATGGGCTTAATTGGATGCGCGCGCGATTTTAATCCGCCGGTTATTAGGATCATGAACAATCACTCATGTAATTCAAGACTAAACTTGTTACAGATGTACAAGATGTTACAGATCTGATACACGGCCGCTGCTGCAGGGGATAATTCCTCCTGTATATATCTCGAGTCATTTTCCTTCTCTCTTCTCTGTACCATAGTCTATGCACACGGTTCTCCCCATATCGTAACAAAACTGATGGAGGGACTTGAGATGTCTCGCTCCATGGTCACTTCTAGTTTTACCAGCCTCAAGACCTAGCCCCGAGAAAGAGTCTCGAACCAACATTATGCTAGCCCGGCAAAATAACCCATTCCTTGTATGCAAGGGTTCACGGTTCGTCAATTTCGACAATCAGACAGCTTATCCTACATCAGGGACCAATTGCTGAAGTCGAACTACAATTGTCAGTTGTGTCGTCCACGCGTCCTAATAGCGCTCGCCAAACCGTAAATTCTGCCAAAAATCCAGGGACAGGTATTTTTATAGAGAACCTCTAGTTAGTTGATTTGAGGACATCAGAGATATCTCACTACCGTCGATATGATCTAAAAGAGCCGGCCATAAGAGCATAGTGATGACTCGCAGCACGTAACCTATACAAACAGCGTAGTAAGAAGCGTATGGATCTAGATTGAGATCGTAAGTTGCTTGTTGTATCAGCTCGAGGTGGTAAGAGATTCCAAATGTCCCTCCTAGCAGCCAGCTTATCTGGGAAGGCACCCTGCTCACCTGTAGTTATTTTTGTTGTAATATTCGGACTCGCCTGCGGTGTTGCACACGAGTCCGCCCTCGGGGAAGAGGTGAAAAGAGTACTTATACCATGATCAGTAATGGTCAAGTGCATTATGATTACAAACAAACACGAGTTCCCCAAAGACTAGACCTGCAAGGGGGCCCAGGACAGCCCATCTCGTCGGTCACGTAGTCTCGGGATAAAAGAGAGGTCTTACTCGAGATCTTGGGTAAAAGAGTAAAAAGGGATAACTGTAGGTTCTAGCCTGAGGTCTTGGTGTTTACCTTTCGATCCTGCATCCCGGCCACATGGTGTTTCTAGCAACATGTTTAGCCTGTTAAGCCAAGGGATTTATTGTGAATTGGATGGTTTTAGCGGTGCCCATGCAAAGCTCATAGCTTTCATCCGCGGCTGCTTTGTGACCCGAGTCATGGTTCATCATTCACAGATTCGAGCGCTCTCGATGTTACTTTATGGGAGGAACCGTGTGCGTGTACATTGTGATGCATCGATGGGATAAATAAGAGAGGACTTAAGACTATCCACAGTGTATATGTGTGTATGTGGGGGCAGAAGCAGTCATAGATGTAAGTTTCCTCGCCAACAGAAGAATCCCCTTGGGAACTCTTTGGTGCAGCGTTGTTTGGTTACTATCCAAATAATCTATTGAGATCACTGGATTGGATCAGATCGTGGTAAGCCGGGCATGAGTCGCTCAGTCTTGGGAGGAAAAGATTTTCATCACGGGATGTCTGGCTCTGTCTCTTCTGCCTCATACGCGGCGTCTGCAGTAGACTTAGTTGCCTTTAAGACGCTAGCTTAGGTCCTCCACAACGTGGGGGGATCTTCTCATATACAGGAACTGATCATTTGGCTTAGCTAGTGCTCTGAACATCAGGTACTGCAAACACCAAGGTTCGAAACCTCTTGAAGCTAGAAACTCCCGGCCATGAGTTTTCAGGGTTCTAAACCTCAAAGCGCTATAAACGCCAGGCTAGGTATTGTAAACACTCGGTTCAAAACCTACGGCGCCTGCTCTTTTGTCGGCCCTGCTTTTTGTACTTTGAGATCTTAGCGTAGCTGCTGTGTAGGATGGTAGAAATCATCGCATATGTTCCGTTCGGTTGGCGAACCTGCCAGTTTGCGAACTGCCTACTTTTTATGCACATTTGGACGAGATGGTATGGGACTTGATTAAAGCGTAGAATATCTCGTCCCGCGGCCACTCTAGCCCCATCATCTCAGGACTACAACATGGTCTTGCCCGGGATTCTAGGACTTTTGAGTGTACTTAGAGTTAAGACACCGTCGTAGCCTCACGGATTACCTAAAATGTTCTGGTACTCATCCGTTCAGGGGGTTTAACGGTACTTAAGGGCTTTCACTCTGTGCCATTGTTTTGCTGCGTTGTTTGTCATTGCTGGCTTGCCTTTTAGGGGAATACAGCAACTGGGGGAGTATTTGAGTATAAACTAATGTGGTGCCATGCCGCAATCCTGTACAGAGGAGCCTCCACCCACTCTCTTTTTATCTGCTCAATCCTTAATTGTTTTGGCGCATTTTTTTGGTATCTCACGTGTTGTTTGTTTGTTTGTTTATTCATACTGTATTCACTCTTACTAGAGTATGACAGAGCCCACTACCCCCTCCGCCTCCGGGCGAGCCGGCTAGATGGCGGAGCTCCCACCCGCTACCCTTCGTCCCCGCTGGTATCTCACGTGTTAGCGAACTTCCTTGCTTCTGCGCAGATGAATATATATATTGCAAATGTAACGCCTTTTCTACCATACAATCGCCCTGCAACCGCCTCAACGCTCACTTATGAGTAGTCTAGACAGCTATCGCGTCCAATCCGTATATAATCAACTAACAAAACCGCCTTTCTCGCTTCTATCACTCATATTTCCCCTCAGGACCTTACATTTGAGAAGACACCGGCGTCTGATAAATTCTGATGCGTTGCGAAGCACGGTACCAAAACGTGCAAGGAGTGAGGGGTTTCCGATGTTGCGGGATTTAGGGGTGAAAAGAAGGATGGATCGGCCGGTGGGGGTGGTTAGTGTTATGGATGGGATCTTAGGTTTGGATGCCATGGTAGGGGGTTTTGTGGGGTGCGTGGCCAGCGGGATTTATAGACTGTTTCGAAGTGTTCGTGATGAAGGGATATCCGAGGGTGCGCGCATGACGTTTTTGGGAGCGAGATCCGTTTGGCCGTTTAGATTATTGCTTTCGGATGAAATCGGTTCTGCCAACGGTTGAAGCTGGTCGGAAAACCAACCATGGACGGCTTGCAAACGTTTTGGGCAGATAGTGAGGGCGAGTGATATTCCATGTAGTGTCCTGACGAGTGAGAGGATGTGACAGAAAAGAGTGGTATTCTTTCAATTGATCTCTAGATCTAAGTATATAAAATATATACAGCTATCATACACGGGCCCTCTGTCTATCTGCCACAGAGTATAGTAAAGTACATTCCCTCTAATCCTTTCCTACCTCCTGCACTAATCCTTCCATCGCCTCTGCAACCTCGCCCAGCGCTTCCGCGACGACATCAACCCCAGCTTCGACCGCCTCAAGGGGTAAGGATAACGGCGCTTCTTGCGGGATTGAGGATGTCGTTTCTTCTTTTGCTTTTGGTTGCTCTTCTGCCGGGGCTGGCGGTGATGCAGGGGCTTCAACTGCCTCCATAGGCTGTGCTAAAATTTCTTCCTCATTCACGGCTTTCGGTGTCTCCACAGTCTCGCCCGGCACCTCGGCAGTTTTCTCCAATCCTTCCTCGGCCGGCGCCTCCTGGTTGCCTTCAGATTCATTCACAGCCTCCCCCTCTCTCCACACCGCTGAGTCCACAAGTTTGGCAATTTCCTCCATTGATTTCTCGGTCGGTGCCTCTTGAGTGTCTTCAGGTTCTTTCACCACCACCTCCTCCCTCGCCATCTCTTCTAAAAGCTTAGCAACTTCCTCAATTTCTTCATGAATTGGCGGCGGCCCGTTGACAGATTCCTTCTCCTCACTCGCTGCCGCCTCGCCTTCCTGGCCCAGCCCCGCCAGCTTCTCGCTCAAACTCTCCGCCAGCTCCCCGACCAACTCGTTAAGTTCCTGTACATCTACCTCTGCGCCCCTATTCCACTTCTCCTGCTCCTTCTCCTTCTGCTTCTTCTGCTTCTTCTTCCCCTCATCTTTCGCTTTACTCTGTTCCACAGCTGTCTGTTCCTCCTCCTTCTTCACCGGTTTCTCGATACCCTGGTTTACCGCCCCCCGCAACCCACCAAACGCCATCACGTCCGCGATCCGGTCCTGACCCGAGAACAACATGACCATACGGTCCACGCCTAGTCCCCAGCCAGCAGTCGGGGGCATTCCCCACTCAAGCGTAGAACAGTAAGATTCGTCGATACCTTCTTCCAGTCCTCCCTCCTCCGTAGGGGTATCTTCAGTACTCGCCGGACGCTCGCTCTGCTCGTTCGCCAGCTGGAGTTTAAACTTCCTCCTCTGTTCCCGCGGCGAGTTTTCTTCTTCATACGCATTCACCAGCTCCTGTTCTTGTATAAATAACTCGACCCTCTCACTAACCACCCTTCCACGCCTGACACGGCTCTTTGCAAGCGGGCTCATGCATGCAGGATGGTGCGTGATGAACGTTGGGACATGACACAAGGGTTCCAAAAAGTGCTGCGCAAGCTTGTCGAGGATCTTGGCGGGGGTGTTACTTTCCACGGGGACCTTGTGGCGCTCACACAGTGCTCTCAGCTCCTCTCCTGCGTGCTTCCCCTCTAGGTCAGGAAGGGGCTCTCCCAATTCTGCTTCGAGCGTGGGGATGAACTCAAGCTGTTTGAAAGGATGGTTCAACGCCTCGGCGATATCGGCGTCGAGCGGAGACAGCGCATGACACATCCCCAATGGCTCCTTAAGTTGTGCTACCATCCGCGCGACGTCGCGAAAGAGATTCTCGGTTAGCCGGATTACGTCCGCAAGCCGCCCGTAGCTGATGTATGCTTCGCAGGTGGTGAACTCGGGATTGTGAGTGTTATCGATGCCTTCGTTTCTGAACTGTGGGCCAAGCTCGAAGACGCGGTCGAGGCCGCCGACGAGGAGACGTTTCAGCCAGAGTTCTGGGGCGATGCGGAGGGCGAGTGTGCGGCTGGTGCTTGATGCTGTGGTGAGGAAAGGTTTTGCGATTGCCCCACCGGCGGAGGAGGACAGGATTGGTGTTTGGACTTCGGTGAAGTCCTGGTTTGTGAGGGTGTTGCGGATCATCTTCAGGATCCGCGAGCGGAGTTTCAAGGTTTGTGCTGCCTCGGAGTTTACGAGGAGGTCGAGGTGGCGGTGATGTTTTATTTTTTCCGGGTTTTCGAGGGAGTCCGGGATTGGGTGGAGACATGGGGCGAGGAGCTTCGGGTGTTCTGTGGCGTAGATGGAGAGCTCACCAGTATTGCTGCGTCCCGGGAAGCCAGTGACGCTGACGATATCGCCGATACGCAGCGCAGTGGTGAGTTCGTAGAAATCTTCTTTTGTGCCGCCGATGAGGGCATGGCTAGAGACGCCCTGCAGCTTGCGGCCGTCCTGGATGATGTCGTAGAAGATGAGTTTCGCCGAGAGGTCGCGGTAAGAGCGGATTCGGCCTCAATTACAAACTGCTACTCAGCACGTGTATAAAAGGAATATGTTTCTATTGCAACTACGGATACAGGCGCACACCTCGGATCGTAACCACCTCATTCTTCCGCTTGTCATTCTTTTCCAGCGCTGGGCCATACTCTGCCAGATAATCTATATGCCGCAAGAAACGGCCGTCATGCTCCCGGTCGTACGTGAGCCGAGGGTACAGCTCTGGGTGGGTGATGAGCAAGGTATCTCGCCGCTTCAGTGCATCTTCTGGCGGCCGTCTTGCAACTGACTTCTTTGAACTGTAGAATCGACATCCCGGATGTAGTCCTAACCGCGGCAGTCGGCGGAGGAGAGTTGGAGACATGGTTTCTAATCTACCTCCAATGCAGGGTTAGCATTGACTCACGCGTCAGGAATACATGCAAATGTAGAGAAAAGGGAACGATCAGAGAGAAGATTTAGGCGGTTGTAGTCATTGGTGCGGCGCTCCAAGGAGCCCGCATCCTCATACGCAGCGGTTCGATACAACTGGTTCTCATCATATCTGGGACGTGGGAAGGGTAGGGGAGGTGGGGTATCATTACCTGTTATAGCAGCACTATCATTCTGTCGTTACTGTTCGTGTTGATCGTTAGTACCTGCGTTGTGAGAACCTCAAGGAGAGAGCAAATGAAGGTTTGGAGATGACATGACGTTGAATGAAAGTGATCAGAAAATTTAAGCCTCCGCATTGCCAAGCCTCCAATCAATTCAACCGACGACCTTGCTTCACATCAGCCGTCACCAGCTCACCTACTGCCATCACCCACTACCACCTCTCCCACAACAAACCTACCGTACCACATACATAATGTCCTTCCTCGGCTTCGGCGGCGCGCCGCAACCTACATCCGCACAAAAAATCGCTGCTGCAGAAACGGAGCTCGAAATGGTCACCGACATGTTCAACCGACTCTCTAACTCGTGCACTAAGAAGTGCATCCCAATGGATTACAAGGAGGGAGAGCTTAACAAGGGCGAGTCGGTGTGCTTAGACCGCTGCGTCTCTAAGTTCTTCGAAGTAAACATCAAGGTATCTACATCACATTGCGGGGGAGAGGCGGGACTGATGCATTGCAGGTCTCGGAGCAGATGCAGAATATGCAGCAGCAGGCGCGAGGCGGCGGAATGGGTGCTAGTGGTTTTGGCGGGTTTGGACAATAGTCAGCCTGTTGCTCTGTTCTGTGGTGGATTCATTTTTGGGGAAAGGGTCTGTACGATTTACGAGGGATGGATACGAAAGAACGGCACATTGTACATTACTATACTCAACGGCTACAGTGCGATCTATCGCTATGAAACCCGCAATTGAAGTAAATTGCGGAAGTCAAGGCTTAGATATCTATACAAAATTTATCCACATCTATTCCACGACTAGCTAAATAACGGAACTATGAGCAAGGATATGCAAATGAAACGCCAACTTCAAGAGGGTCGACGCACGCCGACAGAAAAAGAGTGCATACAAGAAAGAAAATAAGAACATATCCGACGCCTGATTGTGTATATGCTACCTCCCCCAAATCCATGAAAACCATCCCCTTTTCTTTACATCTTCCTCGTCATCAAGTGCCTGTACCTCACTCTCGACCTCATGCACAAACTTTGCCAAATTCGCCACTGATTCCTCAAGATCCACCAACTTACTTTGCACAACACCCATCTCGTATTGCATCCTAGCACGTAACACCTCCGCCTCCCTAATCGCATCCCGCACTTTTTCTCGTTCTGTATCGAGCACCGAATGCCCATCTCGCTTGGTTCGTCCTACTTCTAACCTCTTGGCATCGAGTACAGATTGGATTTGCGCTACATTTGTGTCGAGTGTTATGAACGAGTTATCCAGGCGGGAAAATTGGGTTTTATTCCATTCAATAGCCTCGTTGCACGATTGCTGTACTGGGTCCGCAAGAAGTGTTCGGTCTGGAGGCTCAAAGGGAAGATTCCATGTTAAAACTGCCTCCGAGGCGAGAGAAAATGAAAGTCGATTAGGGAAGAAGGCATCATGATGGTGGCGTCGGGTTTGTAGATCGTTAAATGACCTCCTACGGGTGGGCCTGGGGGATTCATTGGGATCAACCCTGGTCGAATTTGACTCCACCGATCCAAGATCCCCCACGGAAGACCCGGCTGAGGTTCCCGCTGTTGCGACCCCTAATGAGCCTGGTGTTTGTGACATATCTGTGACGATTCTCTCGTTCAATGGTGAGATGCGGACGAGCAGGGTAGGAGGGCTTCCCGATGTAGCACTCTCCGTATGCATCCCACTAACACCTCCATCCCTCTTTGGGCTCGGCGGTACGGTAGTAGCTTTCCCTTCTACCTTCGCGGATCCTGAATTACTGGCTAGGGCTGGGGAGGAGTGAAACGGAGGCTGCTGCTGCTGCTGCTGCTGCTGTTGCTGTTGATAGACGATTGGGGATACAGATATCGAGGAATCATCCTCCCCGATGGTGATGTTGAAGTCCTTTGTAAACATCCTTTGGTGTCCACCACGTCCTCTCATATAGTCCGCACCTGCACTAATGTTCGACGCCACATCCTTCATTTTCCCAGTCATGGATTTAAAAACAGTTTTTCGAAGATCTGAGACGGTAGCATCTCTGCTGGTTTCAACGGAGGAGAACGTGCTGCTTGATCCGAGGTTCTGAAAATGGTGTCCCATGGATCCAGTTATGCCTGTGGCAGTTGGAGATTCAAAGTCTTGGGTCGTCCTACTGACTATCCCTGAAATGACTGATGATTCTTCGTCTCCACTCAAAGATCCTCTTCGTGCATCAAAGCTGTTTCTTCGAGAAGGTGTATTGGAATGTGCAGTGGCTGCGGCAAGACTGGTAGGCTTCCGTGATTTGCCCTGCCAAAGAAATTTGCAACTCTCTCCCGAAAGGTGCCGAGCAAACCGTTCAATGTCAACTGTTTCGACTGCAGCAACATCGTTTGATCCAGAGGAACTTCCAACTGCGCGAGCGGAGAGGTCGACAACAGTGGATTTGATAGCTCTAGGAACGGCAAAAATATCCGCACCCTGCCCCGATTTCATCGTACACCGTTGTAATCGATCCATTGTAGTACGATCTAGGCGTCCCATCCGTTCCAAGTGCCCACTTCGGTCCAGGCGTTGCTGACGCTGGAAGTGCGCGATTGCTTTTTCGAGCTGCTGAATATCGAATGCATCTTTCGGCACTGGAGCGCCACAAAGACCCAATCTACTCCTCGTACCCAAAACCATACCCAACAGCGCAGCAACAGTAGTAGGTCCTAGGATTCCATCATTTGGCTCGATATTGTAAAAATCCGTTCCAAACTCAGCCCACCAATCCCGGATTCCCTTCTCCGTCACATCACACAGAAGCCCATCCGCATAATTCAGTTTTAGCTTATCGAAGACTATCAGCGCGAGCTGACATAGTCGCACAAGCTTAACCACAGCATCGCAAAAGTTAATACGGTCGCTCGTTCGGAAAAGTTGCTGAAATTTTGCCTGGCTTGCATCTGTAGGCGTAGTTAACGACAATCCGCTGCGGCCAGAGCATCCCATTCGTTTCAAATCCTCATTAACGATGAAATTTGTCCTGTGATGTGTCACGTCACCCCCGGGTACAGACACCACTGTCAGCGCTGACGGAAAGCTGGAAAGATTCGTAACCATCATCGTTCCTAATTCTGTTTCCTTTCGCCGGGCATTATCCATAACCTCTTTGAAGTAAATGGACAGCTTCATCGACCACAACTTTACATCTTTGGGAATGCGGAGAACTGAAACAGTGATACGATGCGACCTATCACCTGTGTAGGTGCAGATAACAAATGTGGGGTAGGTACGTGAGCACGCCCATTGCTCAACCAGATAGATCTCGTAGCCGCAGAGGTAACGCCGTCGATCAATTACAGAAACACAAGGATCTTCTTCGAGATATCGAAAGGCTACCTATGCAACATCCTTATTAGAAACTGGTCCTGGCGAATTCTCACGAGGAACGGAGAGCTACCAGATCAAAGAAAACATAGTCCTCATGGTCTGCAGGTAACAATGAAGACGTAACTGAAGCTCCTGCTACTGAAGGCGAATCGACGATATACTCTCCATATTGTGGGAGGGCCGAAGCATGAGGGCCTCGCGGGATTGCGACAGATGGCTTACGCGACTGTGGAGTTGAGATGTGTCTGGCTGGTGTAGCTGAGGTATGGGAGGAGGTTGCAGATTCAGGCATCGCCAGCCAAACGCGGGGAGGCGCGAAGTACGACTACTAGCGGTAGTTTCCTCCAGGCTGTGGTTGTTTGTGAAGGATTGGATTGGATGACGGGTTGAGATGTTTAGTTGCTACCGGCTAATGAGCTGACGTGTCGAGCCGTTCCTAACCAAGATCTGGAGAGATGGGACTGACATTCGATCGGAGGCAACAGTTTTGCAGGAACACTTGCATTGCCGACAAGGGTGAAGACGATGATTGCGACTGTGGGGAGGGGGAGCGAGGCTAAGATTGTCTCGCGCCCATTCTTCCTTGTAGTTCGTTTGCATGTGCCCGAGCGCAAAGCTTCTTCTAGCTTCTGGAACTGTGCGACGCTGGGCACTCAAACGCGTAGCTAGAGCAGCCTTGGGTAAACTGTAGCCAATCAAATATCCTACCCTCCGGCAATAGGAGTCCCCAACCATATTTTCCCAGATTTACTTCCAGCATTCCGCATTCCAGACAGAATCTTACCTGGTGCTTCGCCCAGGTCTTTAGTTGCTGAGGAACGCTTTGCTTCCGGCACAAAGTGGCTTGTGCCTCAATCACTCCGCCTCTGGCTCCACTCAACGCTCCCTCTTAGTCAGTCACCTACGCTTCACTTCGGTACTGGGGTCTTCGACTCCTTCCTTCGCTGCGCTCAGGGGGTCCCCCGAATTCGATAATAATATATCAATGACAAATAAATTAAATAATCCCAGCTGAATTGCTGCCCAATACAAGCAAAAACACGTAGTCAAAAGCAACCCAAAGTAACACCATCCTGTATGCCACCAGCTTCTATGCAAACACCACGCGAAACTACCGGAACTTATGCCATTAACCGCAAACCTATATCATGTTCAATCAACTTCATTCTTTTGACAATGGACCTGAAAACTTACTAACGAAAGTATTATTGATGTTGGGTCACATACTCCATGACAAGGACAACGATACCGATATACTTTTTGAAGTGACATTTGAAGTGCTTGACAATCGGAATCCATGACTTACAACACTTCTGGCTTCTCAATAATCTTTGATAGGTTTACACGGTAAACCCTGTGCCTGCTACTTCAAACAATCGTCATGCCATCTAAGATATTGCCTCAGAGGTTCCTTATTCCCATCGAGATCTTTCATCGTACGGATCGAGGATTGTTGGATGTTCATGAGGAGATCTACATGATTAGATTTGATCTGCTATTCGAGCTTCGATTCGACGCGGGAAATGTCGGCCTTGACTCCATCAATCTTCGTATCGAAATTGTTCATCCTTGTATCGAAATTGTTCGAAGCGTGTCCACGTCCCACGCGATTATCCCAAACAACGATGCTGTAGCGAGCGCGATGGTCCGGACGAGATTTTGGTTGTGACGGATTATTTTAATACCGAATACCCAAGAGTGGGCGGAAACTCGAATAAAATCTCTTCGGACGGGGCATTTGTGACGCGTGAGTCTGAAGCATCGTGCTCGTTACAGTACTGGTCCCAACGATAGCAACTGCATCGCCAACCAACTGGCCGGAGTGCCCACGCAGGAATGCTTTGACTGACGACATTCCATTAGCAGTGATCACAGAGAACAAGTACTTGTGTTCATATTAACTTCTCGAGAAATTAGCAAGTCAGTCTTCAGTACTCTAGCCAGTTAGAGAGACAATGACATTGAGCAGACTCACCTTGTCGTTATCCGAGGGACTGGTTACGCTGATCGCTGCCTGTGCTAGGTGCCAAACCACCTCTAACACAATTTCTTGTGTCGCTTGCGCCACATCATTTATCCCTGCGAACATCTATGTTCCGCCAAGTAGCTTGCAGCGTTCTGGACTGATCCCTGCGCCCGGAACGTTCTCAAGAATACTGCGTATTTTCCCAGACTTACTTCCAGCGTTCCACGTTCCAGCAACTAAAGACAGAATCTTACCTTTCCTTCGGAAAGGTCTTTAGTTGCTGGGAACGTTTGTCGTTCACCCTACCCCTCGCAATCTCGACGCAAACTCCATCTCCAACCTTTCTTGCGCATATGGCCCTTCTCGAATCTCCGTCACCATTTCTGTCCCTGGTGGAAAGTCGTGCTCGAAGATAGGTTCTCCAGCACCTCTCATATTTGCAAGCACCGATTGGCGGAAATGCCACCTCAGAAGTTGATCGGATACACGGTGTGAATTTAAAGGATCGCGACAGACAGGATTCAGACTTTTGCCATCTATGCCAACATTATCAAACCCAAATACGATGATCTTGTAGTTATCCTGTTACAAATTAGCGAAAATGGTGAGTTTCAAGACTATGGGAACACTCACGTCAGGGTTAACCGAAACGAGGTAGTTGTCAAAGTCAATGTGAACGGTGGCCTGCAGCAGAAAGCCATTCTGACGTGAGTTGATTTTTGACACCCCTGGAGTGACGTCCCTGATCCATCGCCCGTAATCCTGCTCAGTCCAGTAGCTTTCACTTTCAACAGGAAAGATATGAGCCGCTTGAAAACCACTCCATATGTTGAATGGTGCCCCACGATTCACCATGCCTGAGATGACACTTCCCATCACGAGCACGGATTCTATCACGAAAAGCATCTTCTTGCCCAGAGATGCTGTGTGTAATGAGGCGATGTACCCATGGCTCATTGTTGACCTCAATTCGACCTGTTTCAAAGTCAGCTAGTGATTGAAACTCCCACTCAGCGAGCACCTACTGTCGCAATAAACATCATACTCTCCTGGTTGCAGCGTGTTGTTCGTTGTCGCTACGACATGGCCTGAAGTTCTTTCTTGAACGCGTAGAGGAGCCTCTGTGATGAGTAGGATCCCAATCATGTCGAGAAAATTTGTTTCCGTGACCGAGCCATTCTAAATGAGTCCTCCTAAAGCGACTTCGCGCGATGTAGCATCGTAAAAGTGGATGTTGCGGCTCACAGAACGATCAATGGGCATTGTGATTCGTACCGCCGTACTGAATCGAAAGGTTGAAGGGACTTCATCACTTCTCCCAGAGTAAGGTAGGACCCTTAGCTTAACCTTGCGCCACATCTCTCATCGTTCCGCCAAGCCTACACTGCAGCGTTCTGCTCGGTAACTTCCGACCGGAACGTTCTCAGGAATACTGCGTATTTTCCCAGATTTACTTCCAGCGTTCCGCGTTCCAGCAACTAAAGACAGAATCTTACCCTTTCCTTCAGAAGAGTCTGTAGTTGCTGGAAACCCGCGCGGCTATTACACCATCCTTGTAGCGTTTATTTAACTCTGGACCCCAATATCAACTTCTCTTTGTCCACATTTTTACAATGAAATTCACTGGGACACGGAGAACATGGAACCAACCCTCACTATAAGTAGCTGCAAATAACAAAGCCCTACAGATAAGTAGCTAGTCCAAAAACTGCGACTAAGTGAGTCGGAAGACCTCGATTGCATGTTACAAAACACTAATCAAAGGGCAGCATATCCCCGCCCCAGCACCAGACCCCCCTCTGCCGAGATGTTTGGAGCCTCGGCGATAGTCAGAACTGGAAGTCGGCTTGGGAAATCCGACCCTATTCTTTTCTGTCCTTCCAGTCCCTCCAATACTGTTCGCACCAGACTCTTTCTCTTCCATCGTTCACAACAACACCACTTACTCCTTACCACTTTCCTCCTCCTCTTCCTACTTCTCCCTCCTAGCTTCCTACGGTTCCATATCATTCGCTCGTTTTTTGGTTTCCTGATCAAGTCATTACTGATAATTTCAACCTTTAATTTGGTTCCGTCGTTCACAATGGAGCCGGAGGAGCACATTCTCGATTCCAATGGAGAAGTATCCTTCATTGACGGAGCGACTAGCGAGCTTTCTGACCTGAGTGAATGCATAGTATGTAGAGGGTGATTGACTGCGCTACTACGCATCGTTGTTAACGAGTAACGCAGATTACGGTACCCCAAACGAGGCTTCAATGGATTTCCCTATTCACTCTCATCTCTCGCGAAGTAAAACAGAGGGAGCCTAAACTGTCTTGCCTCGCTCGCACAGAGCAGATTTTCGAATATATACTAGGATTTTGCGAAAATCAAGATGTGTTCGAAAGCTTCGTCACATTCCAGGAGGAGTACTACAAAGTCTACGACCAAGTTACGAGGCACGAAATGATGCAGGAGAGACATCGCCAGAGGTCATCTACAAGCACCATTGGAGACGAGGTAGTTAGGCATTTTGCTCTTGATACACTGGACATCGCCATCTCGATAATCAATCAGGATCATGGTAGTAGAGATTCCATTACTAACTCAACAAAGAATCCACAACTGGTTCGTTTCTCCTTGCGTTGAATAGTCTAATTCTATTATGCTAATGGTTTTGCAGTATGATTGCCCGCAGGACAGCCCCGAAGGACAAAACGTAGTAATGGCTACCGTTGGACCTGTTCCACGACCATCTTCTGCCCATGCCGAGGAAGTAATGACCCGTCATCCCAGACCAGCCTATAAAGTGTCTACGCGCAGCCTTTTGCCACTTACGACTTCCGAGGATCTTGGCGAGAACGCACTCAAGGATCCAAGAAATGCCATTCCGACTACTACTCATACACAAGTTCCTCGGAAAATCAGGGCTTCATCGAACCCTGTCAGACAGACGAGAGCAAGCATGTTGCGAGCTCAAATGAATCAGAGGTCATCTAGCATGGCATCTAAGACAACCTCAGCTAAGAAGGGAGGTAGTCATTTGGATCTCACAAAATCCAAGAATGGAAGTGGTCCTTCGCCGGGGCATCGACTCACGTTACCAAATGGATTTGAAGAAAGTGACCCATTCACCGAAAAATCGACCAGTACTGTACAGCAACAACATATTTCGAGGAAAGCCCCTTCACCAATGAATGAAGACAGAAGACCAAACGAGGATTCGATAAACCTTAGTTGGAGCGGACAAAGCCTTCTGAAATCGGAGACGCAGATAAGTATTACCAGCAGTCTGCTTTCTACTCCTGGCAGAACTCCACTCATAGAGAGGGTCGACACTGTGAATGCCTGCCTTTTTTGGGACCTTTCTGAATCATTCGAAGGGTCTTTGGTGGGCTATGCCACGAAAAGCAGTGACGACTTTCAGTTCGGAGAACGTCGTAACAGAGATGCCGCTGTCGCGACATCTTTTACAGGAGCACGAATGGTAAACATCGGAGATGGAGCTAGGCGTAACTCGTACCATGGAAGTCCAAAGGCCAATAAGGAACTGTCTACTTCCAGAACGATGAGCCTAACCAACAATCCACGCCCAGGTGCTATCATCGCATCCTTCAAAAAGAGTGCTGCAGCTGAAGCCCCAAGTACGGAGAAAGTCGACCGAGAAGAGAAGTTTGAGGGTGACACCCGCTTAGCACGGGATATGCCGAGGGGCAATGGTATCGCTGCTAATGACAGCGGGGTTCGCAAGCCGTCTCTTACAATAGCTCAACAGAAACGAATAATATTGGGAAGAGACAGCAGTAATGAGACGTCATCAACTCCCGACCATCAGACTTACACACGATTGAATCCATCAAGAAATGCTAATCCTTCTACAGCCGGGACCAAAAAAGTTGTGCATTCGCAGCGCAACCAAGTAAGTGCCAGAAAGGGTTCGACACCTAACCAACCCCAGCCAATCGGAAAGAAGGCAGTATCGACTGCACGACTTCCAAGACGAAGCCCGACTGTCGAAACACCGACGAAAAAGAACAATCTCCGTCAACCTATGTTTCCAGCTGCGAAAAAGCCCGCGCCCTTGAGTAAAATGCCCATAAATGTCGTCAGCCCAAACGCCCCTAGTCAAAAGTTGAAAAAGCCAATGCAGCAGGCAGTCGCTGCTTCCCGGAACAAGGTTTCTCCAGTCGACCACATCTCCGCTTCCCGGAACAACGACACCCAAGCCGACCACATCTCTGATTCCCGAAACAAGGTTCCCCAAGTCGACCAAGTCGACCACAGTACGGTACACAGGAACCAAAGGGCTTATGGTCTTCGCTCGCCCGACCTGAGCCCAGAGCAGCGCTATGTTATAGAAAATCCCACTGGGATCCCAATACCTCATACCAAATCTAAACCATTGGCTGATATCTCTGGATTGGGCGTGTCCAAAAACCCGAGGCCTAGTCTTGGTCTCAAATGGTTAGGACTTAAGGGTGCAGCCAAATCCCCGAATCTCGGCGTTGAGGGCTTTAGAAATCAGAAGGAAAATGTCCGTCCTTCAACACTGTCGGTGCCTAGTCCTGGTAATGTGCTTGATAGAGAGCCGAGCTCCAAGTCAAAGAAACATTTGGGGATCAAGGAATGGTTCCACAAGTCCCCACGCAATAGCCATGGCTCTCACTTTTCCGGCAAGAGCTTTCTGAAGTTTGGGAAGCCAGCTGAGGGTAAGCCGGCACCGGTTAAGGCCTCGGAGCTATCTACGGGGTATGGATTTACTACGGAAGAGGTGGAGAACCTCAAGACTCAACTTAAGACCGATTGTCCCGGCGGAGATGGTGGCATGAACACAGTCGCTGGAAGATACTACTCGGAGAAGGTTCCGAGCTTTGACGAGTCTCCGTCGAGAGATGAGAAGGACGGAAACCCCATCGCTGTGGCGATGGAACTTATCCATTCGGCCAGGGTGGAACCCGACAAGGCTAAGAGTAAGCGATTATTTGCGTTGTCCAAGATCATCGTGGAGGCAGTCACGAAGAGTCACGATGCAAGAGTCGCCTGTGTCGAGGCAAAGAAGGCCTGCACTATCGCTGAATTGGCAAATGCTGAAGTAAACCTTAAGCTTCACGAGTGCGTGGCCTGGGTTCAGGCTTGGAAGAATATGATGGCCACTAAGTAAGGTATCGTCATCGTCCTTTGTCTCTTCATTTGGCGAATACAACAAAAAATCAATGCACACTTCTTTCCCTACTCCCAACTTTAATTTTTGATACTATACTACTCACGAAAACTGCAACGACGACTTACGATGAAATTCCTTTCCTATGTTCTTATACTTTCTTACCAGGCAGCTCGGTTCTTGTGCTTTCGTACGCACTTATTCACACTGTTTTCCTGCTTAGGTTCTATTCTATGGGTTCATTCATTATACCTTGCTGTCACTGGCTTTTATTCACAGATTTTTACTTTAATGCTACTGTATGGGCTAGTTTATTACCCTTGCTATCATTTGGCTTTTCTCACACGCTCTTTACTTACTGTATCCGTTGCATTTCCTTACTTTACTCACACACTCTTTACTTCTATATCTCTTACTTTACTGTATCTAGTCATTCGTCAGTTGGGGGTAGGCGCAGGGAATAAAATAAAATGTGCCCATGAACTATTAAATGCTATTAGTTAGAGTAGAGAGATCTTCTTTCACTTCTCGAGTGAACTACACTAGAAACTTGTGCACTCGCTTAGTTGTATCGACAGTTGTGACGACGCAAGAGACATCAATGATCAGTAGATAGGGATGGCAGGAGTAGTTATTGATGTGGTGATGAAGAGTAAACGCAAACGGAAGTATAGAAATAAGCAAAACAGGACGTGGGAAGCGGCACTACCAGATTTGAGCCTAGGGGATGGTCATTTTCTTCAACAAACTGATGGGTAAGTAGCCTGAGGCTTTACAGCGTTATGAGAAAGTACTTTTGGCCCCGCCGGCAAGTAAATCAATTGGTTAAAAGGCCACTTTCTAATGGGTCAGGGCAAGCTTTCCAAATAACCCAGATCTCTAGCGTTCCCATCGGTCAGGAGGACTTATTGAAATGTCAACTAGGCTGACCGAGAAACACAGCTGGTGATCTGGTCTCAAGGTTCCCGTGGAGGATCCAGGGCTGTCGTGTCATTTAGGGGATTAATAATGTCAAGTTCAACGTGATGCAATGTCAAGGCATTCTGCAGGTGCTGAGGGGTGCTAGGGAGTAGGAGAGAAACGATTGGGTTGGTAATCTTGCAACTTCCTGCCAGTCCAATGTGTTGAGAGGTCAATAATCTGCAAGGATTTCCAACCACATGCGCTCGTGAAGAACTCAATCCAGGGGAGCTTGTAATTGCTCTTGATAACGGACTAACTCCCTAAGTGGCTTACTTACCAATATACTGTGGTGACAGATGAACCCCGGACGCCATCGGTCGTATTATATACTAGTAGTACCTAACCAAATGTGAGCTTTGAGACCTGTCTGAAAATAAAATCTAACTTTGTTGTGACTCTTGAGGCTATCTTTTTTCTGAAAAGATTCACAATGTCCTCGTCCGACCTAAGAACGGACGGCTGGTTTATATACAGTACTAGTACAATGTTTCCTTCATCTCTATCAGCATCCTCGTCACTCGTTCACAATTGATGTTATCTTCGCTTCAGCCAACTGCGAAAGTTGTCATTCTGAAGCCTTGTCCGAAATATCATCTATCGGTAGATGAGGAAGCAAGGGCCTTAGTGTAGCCCTAAACCTTAGGCTCTACTTTAGTTCTGCCTGAAGCTACGGACGTCGTCTGTTATAGCGGTCTTTAGTCTAGTAATAGCTTTGCCAGTCATATAGAGTTCCTTCTAAACCTCAAGGTGTCTCGTTAGAGTGTCATACAGGGAAGAAGGTGGTAGTAGTGATGATGATGGCGGTGGGCGTTGTGCCGTGTTATCGACAATCTCTCAAGTGACCCGCGGGTTAATGACACTACCGCACAAGTTCTCCTCAATTGACTCCTTTGCTATGCTAGTCATGTGAAGACCAAATCACGTCATCTTGCCTCTCCGATGTTGAGCCCTGTAATTTCAAATACCGGTCCGTACCAATCTGCTCGGTACACGCTCGGGATTGGGAAAACTTAAATGGCGAGTAAGAGAACCGCTAATTAGCCAACTCGGACTTCATTGTGATTGTTTAGTCGGCGAGCCCAATTGCCGCAGCTTTAACTAATTCCGAGCATGTAGGGGCGCTTGTGGCGTTTGCGTTTATGGTAGGAAAATAAATGGATGGATGGATAAGCGTCATTGTTTGGCCGTAGAGCTTGGTGGATAGACAGATTGGGTGAAATTTGAATCCGCGTCAATGGCGAGTATACATGGAATATGCTTGTTG
>Ga0307512_10000836_pt1 | contig 45270 bp, 40 predicted proteins | sample 14_EM_MG_FD_200267 | JGI IMG/M metagenome (GOLD analysis project Ga0307512, IMG submission 200267) | Populus trichocarpa ectomycorrhiza microbial communities from riparian zone in the Pacific Northwest, United States - 14_EM | ecosystem: Host-associated > Plants > Roots > Unclassified | place... | reverse complement strand
GCCGGGTGTTGTGTAAACGACTTCAGCATAACTGCAGCCCCTGCGAAGAGTGTAACACACGTGTCGTTCTGATGATGCGTATACATCACCACAAAGTAAAGGAGGTACGTATGCAACGCGAGCCGTCGCCTGGGCGACGGGTAGCGTGTAATTCTCCGTCAGAGCATAGGAGGTTCCGTCAGAGCCGTCAGAGCCGTCCGGAACACCCGGGTGTTTCAGACGGAAATTAGGGTCATTGCTGATGCGAGTGGTTGAGCATTCTGTGGTCCTTGCCTGGCCTTCTCGAGTGTATTATGCAAGCCTTCAAGCCTGTTGTCAATTGCTGTATGATAGCAGCTCAGGAGTAGGAAGTGTTGTACATTCAGGTTGGTGACTTTCTTCTGTAATGCCATGATCTGGCAGAGGTAATTGCACACCCATTGTACAGTTTTGGCCAGTTCTGTGTATTGCATCACCCATAGGATGATTACCTGACATTCCATGAACTGGTCCATCTGCACTGCGAAGCAGAAGATGTCGTTTTCCATTGCCAACGGATCACTTATCATTTCTTTATAGTTTCTTGACACCAGTGCCACCCTCTGATGGTTGTGTGATCCTGATATCACCACCAAGCAGGCACATCTACCAGTGCGAATCATATCAGTTGGTATCAGAAAGGATTGGTATCTGGGGTAGTACCATGTTTAGTAGAGTTACAGCTGTCTTTGCTGTTGTTGCTGCTGCTAATGAATGTTCCATTGTCAAATAGGTTCTGGCACAGTTTTATCCATCGCAGTTGCAGGGCTCCTCCAGATCCCATGGAAACCAAATTTGTGGTCTAGTCCAGTGTTGTCCAATTACCTAATCATTAATCCTTATTCTGTGAACTTGTCAGGACTACTTCAGTCCAATACAAAATTGAAGAACGGCGAATGTCCGATTATTTCCACCATTACACTTCAAGTGTTTCTTTGGCAACAGATAGTATGGTGTCAATACTCTCCAAAATGTTCAAGAGTTCAAGTTGAATGAAGATCCAAGGGACTCCAGGAAAGCAAAACCTATTGGTCTGAATACTACAGTCTCTGTTGCACCTCTGTATTCGAGTATGGAGATCAATACGGGTACTGGTGAATGTTAAATGTGGGAAGTACTAACAGGATGTCAACCCAATTGTCACAAATATGTATCCAATGCGAGTGTTATTCTATGTAAACCTAACATGAAACTGAACGACGTTCTAAACAATCCTTACACCCAGTTGTGGGGAATATGATCATTCAATTTCCGGTGTATTGTATATGACTTGTTCTAGTGTAACAGGTGGGGTCAAACACATGTGATTTTGGTAACAAAATAAAACATCAGAGATTGAGTCAAGGACATGATGTTGGTATCAAGAAAAAAGCCAACAATTGAAGAGATTTATTTCCCATTGTCTATTGGTTGGCTATACCATAGAACAAGTATTGAAAGAACAGATGGAAATCCTCCAACACTAAAAACCTCTCTTTATAGGCAGTTTGCCTGATCCCCTCAAACCATTCTCCATTCTGTGATGTTCCATTCGAATTCTGACTCATGATGGTATACACCTACAACCGAACTCCTATCAACTCAGCCATGCCACATTATTCTACATCATAACACATCAGACTACTTCCTTATCATATTAAACAACCTCACCACCAGTATAGTATATTCTCATACCATTTCTTTATTTGGGGATATCACCTACTTCCCATTACTTCTGTAAGCTCTGGCTTCTTATTACGCTACTTTCACTCGTAACTCACACTGTGACAATTCTTTACATTCTCTACATGTAGATCTGCTTAGATGTCTCTCAATGGAAAAACCACTTGATCGACATGTAGTATAATACATCTAGTTATATATTTCAAAATTTTACTTTGTTTAATAAAGATAGAATGTGATTCTATAGTATCAGTCCCATGTTGGACTATTTGAGCCAGAGAACAAAGTTTGAAACTAACAGAGAAGAAAAGATAAGTGGAGTGATTGTGAAATTAATTGTGAGTATTGTAGCAAATTGTCATGGTGGAGGTCTTGAGCAAGTGGCAAGGGTTGCTGCGGCACACGTGATTGGCAGGGTAAGCGCAACCTTACTTAGACTTCACCACGGCTCTTAGATAACCGTCGAGAACCTTACCACCTACTCATACATATACTCTCACTCTGATCCACGTGTGCAACCGTATCTCTACAATTGCCTTACCTAGCTGAGGGCAGGCATATGCGCCCTTACACAAATGTAGTGGTGGTGGTGAGTAGTAGCGGCTTACAAAAGAATCGATAATAGATATTAGGTGTTATCTTCATATAAAGATTGTTAGAATAAACACCGGGGGTCCTGTTTATAATTTTAAGTATATATAGATGCATGTAGTGGTGTGGCGGCCAATCTTTGCAGAATCCGTGAACCTTGATTCATTGTCACATATGCTTCCATATTCGCTTACTTTGAATACCCCTACTTCTGTCAGACTATGATGTTATGGTACTAGTCTTGATTGGGAAGTATATATTCTGTCATGTAATAGAAGCAATGTGACTTGACTGGTGGAACTGACTGATTTATTCAAATCGGAGAGTGCAGTGATCAACTTGCCGTACAACCCTCACAGGTGTTAGATGTTATCGTAAGCAGGAATACTCCCCGCGCGCCTACACTTGCGGAAGGGATAATTTAGGATCGACCTCGGAAGCGCTTAAATGTTATACGTGTAAACATCGATGAGTGCGAAGCCATTGTAAAGCGACGGCTACTCGTATATAATTCGAGATACCTAGGCCATTTTTTGTCCTACATCGTCATTTGTCATCACAGTCTGAAATTTCACATGCAACTGGCCAAAGCTATATTCATTCATTTCGAAATCCGTTTCGGACTCGTCCGTCGATTACAAGCCGCAAGCTAACACCTGCATGCAGATGGATGTTTCCCCGCTTTTATGTGCCCCGTCTCAATGAGACAGAGACGGGAATATAACGTAGCTCTCTCCTCCAGCTGATCAGCTCCTTAACCACCAGCAACAATGAGTTACCAAGGCCGCGACATTTCGGACCCCGCTTTCCGCATTAACGCCACCAACATCCCTCAATCCCTAGCAGGGAGATTGGCTATAGTAACGTATTTCGCTCACTCCCTCGTCCTTCTGTAACAACGCTGACCCTCGTTCCGACAGAGGATGTACCCGCGGCATTGGTGCCCCCACCCTCTCTTCCTGTTTCTACGCATCTAATTCTTCAGGCTTGGAAATAACTCTCACACTCGCCTCGCACGGCTGTTCGATCATCGGTACCTGCCTGAAAACTGACCCCACGTTGCTGTCTGAAGTCGCACCCACCAAATTCGTGGCAGTGCAGGCAGACATCCGCTTCCCATCCACATCTGTCCCAATTATCGCCGCCACGCTAGAAAGAGAGTTCCCAGGAAAGACTGTAGATATTCTAGTCAACAATGCGGCGATAGCTCCTCTCGGCCCAATCTCCAGTCTCTCGGTCGACTTACTTTCCGAAGTCTTTATCGCGAACTGTATCTACCCAGCGCTCCTAGTTCAAGCACTTCTTCCCTACTTTAGCAAGTCTGGCACAGGACGCATCATTAATATTACCTCCGAAGGATCCCACCTTGGCCGTGCAAATACAACTGCATACTCGGCGAGCAAGGCGGCCCTCGAGAGTATGACGCGCACGTGGGCAAAGGAACTGGGTCACGAGTATGGAGGATTGACGGTGAATGCACTCGCCTTGGGGATGATAGAAACGGACCTATGGAGAGGATTGCCGGAGGCTAGGAAGGTATACTGGGCGGAGAAGTCGAAGGAGACTCCCGTACAACCGCGAATCGGCGGGATGGAAGATGTTGCGGGAGTGGTGGCGTTTTTGGCCAGTGATCAGGCGGGCTGGGTCAGTGGGCAGGTGCTTGCAGTGGGAGGTGGGAACTTGATGATTGTTTGAGTGCCTAGGGAAGGGGAGAATATCAAAGTGTAGTAATGCAATTGATATCGTTTCGTTGGGTCGCTCCAATGTTCTCTAGCGATAATTGCTTGTTTTTGTATCCATCCAAGATGCGACAAGAGCGCTTGCCAGGTCAAAGACAACCTTTCCCGCGCCATCTAACGTATGGCCAAGACGTGAGATGCGTTACGATGGGCAGTTGATGCCTCAGTCCTGGCAAAGGAGATAGAATTAAACTTCCCACCTTGCAGGAGAGCGAAACGTGCTGCCGTTGCGCTATGTCACCAAGCGCAAAGAAAGTGCTCGCAACCCGCGACAAGTATACCGGATTGTTATAAAAATTGTCTTATACCCATTCACCTCTGTAATACTCCCATCTACTCAAATACAAGTAAAATATGCTGGAATAGAGCACTCGTGTAAAGGTCTTATGGTTCTGAGAATCTACCGAGTTATCCACCATGATCTAACGCTTGAGCGGAACTACCCTGAACGTTGACGATAACATGGGAGCGGAGGATTCCATCAGCGCTGATTCCGATGATCCAGGGTGGCGGGCAATGCAGCTAAACCAGACTAGTGAGGTTTGCGATGGTGACATCGTAGTCTCGGAGTGTGGTACACATCAGGGCAGAAACTACGATTTTTGGCCGAGTTGTGCAAAGTTGAAAATGCTATGGTATAATTCGGCGGCCTCCAATCAGGCTCTCAAATGTATATTTGTGTGGCATGCACTAAGTTGAAAGTGGAACAGATAAAAAGGTAATAGAGTGGCAGGGGTAAGGAAGGTGTGGGAGAGCTTGGAGACTTCACTGCACACAAAGGTTCATGGGTCAACTGGATCAGCATCTCGTTGACCAGGCAAAAATCTCCTCACCATGAATTTTTGCTGGATTTGGATTGGAAGAAAAGTTTGAAGTTGGGAAAGAAGTATGTATCGGGCCTTAAGTAAGCCATACAAACCATTATCTATAAAGTGAGAAGATTGACTGCAAGTAGGTGGTAATAGTCTGGATAAATTCCAGATTAGCTTCAAATCAAGGCAGCAGTAACTGCTACTATAGTTGAATCTATTATACCAAACAAGGTATTAACTAATGAAGATAAGGACTAATACCCTTCAAAAGCTCAGCTTTGAAGGGGTATTCAGAATTTCTGGTGGGGTTATATTTACAGGCTTTCCACTGTACTTTTTTTTACAATTCCAATTTAGATTAGACTTACCATTTTCTTTAGTTTATAATGTTCTGGAACTAAAGGTTACCATGTAAAGCTAATAATTTGACACAATGTACACAAGGTTGAACTATATACTATTTACCTGAATACTTATATTTAGTACAAAATATACACAAGGTTGAACTAATTACTGTTTACCTAAATACTTATATTGAGTACAAAATATTAACTTAACTTGCATTTTGGAATTAATGCTTGGATTATTATACAATGCACAAATATAACCTTGGAAAGAGTATGAATATTTAGTAAAATTGATTGATTTGAATTATTTGGCCATTATATTTGATTATCATACTAAAAGAGAATCTGAAGTTGGGGTTTGGACACTTGATTGGGATAAATAACCCTGAAATGATGATATTAAGTCTGACATTTAGTATTGTGTTAGAATGTACCTGGGATTTGGTTTTAATTTGTATTAAGATATCAAAATTGACACTTGTGAATGTATACAATTTCTGTACCAAATGATGAAATTCAATTGATCACTATTGATAAACCCCGTTATTCCGATGTAAGCTGTTGCGGTGGGAAAATCCATTTCTCACCACTATTGGCGCTCAGTATGGCTGGGGGAAGATGGCAGGGGGCATCCTGAGATGATGGAATGGGGGAAATGGACTGAGGGATGGGGGGGAGTGTATGGAGATACAGCGACAACAGTGATGGGCCAAGTGCCAGGGAGTGAATATTTGGCAGACTCCAAGGTAGACAGTCCTCCTCTTATCTTATAACACAATACACACTCTATCTTTCTGTGCTCTTTGTCTTGCTCACTCTTTCCAAAATTTCACAGATTTATGCAATTGCTGTGGTTTCTCATGGCAGGATGCCTGATCATAGATTCTCACCTTGTTCCTACACCTCTCGAGCCAGAACTGTGTTTCTCATGAATTCAGTTTGGATAACACAAGTGGTGTGGTGGGACGTTAACAATAGTCCCTCTGCCTTCCAGCTCCGCTCTTTCACCACAGTGTATATCGGAGTAGCCTTCACCCAATACTATTTCATAGAATTCAAGGTATTCAAAAATCTGTTATACTTTTGCCAATAGCAGAATTATTAAAACCTCAGATTAAGTATCCAGAGCAGAGACTGATAAAGCAATCAAAAATAAAGTTTGAAAACTTGTTTAAATTATTAAGTTGTACTAGATACAAAATAGTATTTATAAAAGTGGCAATATATATATCCCCAACAATTATATTGAATATATACATTCTCCAAGTAGGTATACTATTAATTATATTAGATATATATGACTGGATAGGTGCAGATAGTGTTAGCAATGGTTGTGGGCTGTCACTTCGAATCTGGGTCCAGGTTGTCACTACACCCGAACCGTCAATCCTGGTACAGTTTGATTCAAATCTCCCAACCTGACTGAATTGGGCGTTTTCTCGGCGGGTCGCCCAGCGGGTCCATCTGTAGATTCAAATAATGCTCTTGCTTTTGCAGTTTGATAATAGTATCTTACCAAAATCACGTATTCAGCAGCAAATAATCTCTTTTTGTATCTTTTGCTGTTTGCCATATTGATGATTTTGGAATCTGTGTTTTCCCTTTTATAAGTTGGATGTTTGCCTATAAAGGCAGACAATAGTTCTGATATGAGCTCGAATATACTGGCAATGCCTTGACTACCCAATACACATGACCACAAATTGTTGATGCACCTTTGACACTCAATTTCATAATAGGGAAATATATACGTCATGCAATGTTTCGGTTGAAAAGGCTGCCATTCCATCGTATATGAATCATTGCCATAAAATGTTACTCGGATTAGCCAAGATGGAAGACCAAAAATCGTTGATGCTTCATTGACATTCATTTTCAGGATGGGGCAGGGAGTGCATTGCAATTGTTTTTGCCCCGAAAGGTGGCCAATATGTCATGTAAGAATGTTTGCAACCAATCGCCAGTTGGATTACTCATGATACGGGACCATAAATCGTTGACACTGTGTTGTCACTCATTTCCAGGATGGAGTACGGAGTGTGTCGCAAGTGTTCTTGCCTCGAAAGGCGGCCACTACCTGGTTTCTGGATTTTTGCAACCAATTGCCAGTTAGATTACCAAGATGCAATGCCAAAAATTGTTGATGCTCTGGTGATGCTCATTTTCAGGATAGGGCAGGGAGCGTGTCGCTATTGCTTTTGCCTCAGAGGGCAGCCAATGCTTCATTTATGAATGTTTGCAACCAATCGCCACTTAAGCTACACGAGATGGAAAGCCAAACATCGTTTACACTTTGTTGCCACTCATTTTCAGAATGGGGAAGTGACTGTGTCGCTTTCTCTTCTGCCAATGAAGGCTGCCAATATGTCGGTTATACATAACTGCAACCAAATCACTTTTCAATTATGGTACTCACAAGACAAATAATCGTTGATGCTCCATTGACGCTCATTTTAATGTACTGTCCATTCAATATCTGCTGCCATTGGTAACTGCTTTGATAATTATTTGAACTGATTGGTTGCCGTTCTGCCTGAATGAGATTCGGCCCTTTGGCAAAGCCAAGCCCAGTCAGGTCCCTGCACTGGTCGCTCTCATTCAAATGAAATTTATACATCTTGCCAGATGGTTCACTTCACCTGCTATCCTGCTGTTTATTAACCGATGTTCTCATGCAACTGCCCAATATTCTCCCATAATATTTCTCTAAATGAATTTCTCAGTCAAACCACATAAACAACCTGGTGAAACTACATTGACACATTCTGTAGTATATTTTCTTGTTCCACTTATTTCTCCTTGTTTCCATTGTATTCACCATCATCAACACCATTTCAGCACATGTCATTGACCGGCGCGTTGGCCGAATCAGTCCAGGCACAAGCGGTGCGGCACTCACATCCTGCAGCTCTGGGGTTTCTGGATCCACATCGACATTGTCAAGCTCTATGTCGGATTCATTGTTGGCCTCCAAGTTATTTTTGCAGTTATTTGGATTATCCAAGTCCCGATTCCAGTCAAGCCAATTTTAGGTGTCCAAAATGCTTTCCAGTGCACCATCCTCTTCACTTCTGGCTAGATGGCAGTTGATTTGTTTCATTTGGCCGACATTTGATACCCGAGGTTGTGCTCCAGGGACTTCCTTGGCAGTCAAATCTGGTGATCTTTCCGACAATTTGACTGCAGCCGCACCATCAGATTGGATGTATCACCAGGTCACTTTGACGATCTCTTCTGTAGCTGAAATGGATCCTACAGCTGTCATTTGCTTGTTTTGAGTGTGAGATTCCTTCTGTGCAGCCAATAGGTTCTAGGTGCCCTGCCACATTTCCAGAATGTCGTGGACATTGGCCATTGTGAGCAATTTCCTTTCCTCCACCTCTCTCATAATTTTCAAGTCATTTTCAGTGTTCGTGGTATCCCATGCTAAGTTATCGCCTGGCAATTTCCGGTTATTTGATTGAGCAAACTGACTTACACTGACCTTTTGTGAAGGGTCTGACCAGGGGTTTTTAACTGCCTCCAGCAGATAACATCTCGCCGAAGGGAAAAATTGGACGCTACTCTGATGCCCTGTGATATGATAGAGAATACGTCACGCACCGCCTTGGAGAGATTGGTGTACATTGAGTGCGTTTACCCGTGCTGTCGCCCCCAGACGGTGATATGTGCTATCCAAAATGTACAGCTAATCTCGATTGGGTCGGAGTGGTATCATTGAGATTCAGATTAATTTCCCCCCAGTTCTGTGGTAATTGAGGCAATGAATTCAATTGGAGCCATTTGGGTGTCAATAAGAGTGCTGCATGATCACTTCGTCCAGGTGTCATTTCGGCGACATCTTTAGGCAATAATTATTCTTCATCATATGTGGACAAATCATACGGATCATAAGAGAATTGACTAGATCTGAAAGCCATTGCGGAGCATAACAGATTGTTACTCGGTACGCTTTCAGCTTCCATGACACACAAATTTCGATGTTTGGTGCAGTATTCGTCCTCCACATTCTTCAGAAACACGTCCTCGTATTTGGTAGTATAGGATGTCTCATCCGCACGATTGTTATCCATTCCCTTTTCTCACTGCTTAAAGTATTGCAACTTCCGGAAAGAATCCAGGATGTGTGCTGAAATGGGATTCCAAAAAGGAGTTGGAGAAATTCCAGCATGATATTTGGACAGCATCTGGTGGGCAAACTTCACGGCGAAGTGTAAGTCTTCCTTTCATTGAGTCTTCTTTGTACCCAAAGTTTGCATCTTGCCATCCATATGATCGAACATGTCATTGTAGACTGTGACAACGTAATGTAGAGTAACCATATGCCATTTCGACATCCACAGGGTCCAGTACTGGAATGGCCTCAATACTTCCATTCCATACTTACTGAAGGTCCATTCATCCCGGGTTGAGAAGACAGGCTGGTAATCTCAGCATTTGGGATTCTTGAGCCACTCGCGGGTGAATTCTCATAATAAATAGGCCTGCTCAAGTAACTCCAGTATTCAATTCCACAATATCCTCACATCCATGACAGCTAGTACTGCAATTTGCACTGTGGCTTCTTGACAGCCAATGAACTGGTTTCGATGACCAGGTGTCGGTGTTATCAATCCAGCAAGCATTTGCTGCCATATAAGCGACAGTGTCAAGACTTTCAACATATCTTGAAATATGTAGTTTCTCAATTATCGTTGCTAAACCTGGTCTCATGGCAGACACCTTGTTGATTCTAGCATTGCCCTCTTGATGGAGTCTTTGACTGTTCCCAACATCGGTGCATTCATTCTCTCCAGATTGCTGATCGCGCCCATGGGCTTCCCAAGACTTGGTGCGGCCTTTTACACTCAGTCTGCACATCAATGCACCTACAGCAAGCTGAATAACATGCGCTATCCATGTTGTGTGGTTTATTAATGCAGGCCACTCAATTCCGGAGGCCTGAGGAGTTGACTGTAATTCGTGTGTCAGTGAGTAATTGGAGGAGGCGTTATCAGTCATAATTCCAAGTAAACAGCCATTGGTAAGCTAAAAACAATCAAGAACTTCCTTCAAATGTACGGCTAGCCATACTCCAGTATATTGACCCTTAACCTATTATCCTTAATTAGCTTTCGTAATAAGAAAAGAGCAGGCCATCAACCTCATTGAATGCTAGTTGTACCTCTCATAATGCCCAATTTCGATTCATATAGTGAGAAACAATCCACATTATAGCTAATTTGTTCGTCGAAGTCCACCCATCTAAAGCTAAACTAACTTCATTTCTAGACGGTAATTGCTTCTTAATTGCATCCACTCTCAGTGCATATTCCCTCAGGTGAATGATGCTCAGTGTGCAGCAGGACGGTAGCACCAACTCGCACCTTAATGGATTATATGACCGTCATAGGTCTCGGTTCGTTATTGCGGTCTATTGATTATGAGCCCAAACATACCCTAACATGAGGTAGCGATTCCCGGTGTCTTGGTGAAATTCGGCAGTGTGAAAGTCGTTTGCTGCCAATTTGGAGCGTTTTGTCTCTCAGTTCAGTTAATATAGACAAGATCTAACTGTCAAATATGAATTTCCTTGACAAAGTTACAATTGTAATTCCTTGCCTTCCTTGCCTCATCAGTATGGCAAAAGTTGTTACTTCAACCATTGAACTGGTCAATTCGGTAACTTGCGACCCTGGTAACTGGTCTAATTTAGCGCTGTGCGCTTTAGGCAAAATGTGATTCCCCACTGAGCTGGTCCCATGTGTAGATGGACAGTGAAGAACTTGACGACAAATGATACATATGATGCCAGGGCACCCAGTCTCCGCCACTCCGCAGGGTAAATAGAATCGCCACAATGGAGCATATCTAGAATTATTCCAAGCAATCGGATGCTTGGAGCCTACATTCATTGAAGCCCACCAAGCTTCAAATATGATTTGCAATGTAAGGTCGCTCAAATCACGAATAAAAACCAGTGCATATTTGGATGGTATCATAACCTGTAGCAATGACGTATATATAGATTTCGAATCCGTCATCGTGGTAGACAGTTGAACACTTGGTAATTTGACTTGAGAGACTGTCAAAAGTTGATCTACAGCAAAGTAGAAAACTGGTTCTCAAATACTGGCTCTAGAGCTACAAGCAAAAAAAAGTCAGTTCTGTGAGACATTGCATGCATATTTGTGAAGTTGAATACAAGGACATATAGACAAGACTGACTGTTAATAACACCATTTCGGAACATTGCAGTGCTGTTCGTTGTTGTGTAGTGTACTGAGCCCCCACAACAGCAGTTGATGCTCTGTTGGTGCACATTTTGAAGAGGCGTTGGCGATATTGTCACTGGCAGTTTTACCCATGATGGCAGCTGAGAGTATGATTATGGGTTAATGCCATTGCATAGCCCTGTGATTTTCTAACATGCTAGACCAAAAATCAGAGATGCTTTGGTGACACTCAATGTTAGGTGATAGTAGCGATATCATCACTCACATTTCTGCCCATTGACCAGGCCAATACCTTGATCATTGCTGAACACTGTTGCATAGCCATTTGATGATCCGAAATGCAAGACTATAGATAGTTGATGCTCAGTTGATGTTTATTTTTAGGAGTTAGTAGCGATATCGTCACTAGCATTTATGCCCAGACAGGCAACCGATACTTTGATTATGGGTCAACACTATTGCCTAGCCCTATGATTCTCTGAGACGCAAGACCAAACATCATTGAGGCTTGGTTGACACACATCTTTAGGAGGTAGTAGCAATATCATCAGTACCATTTTGGCCAATAAAGATGGCCCATACTGTAAAGACGAATTGATGTCGTTGCACAGCCCAGTGAATATCCAAGATGCCAGACAAATCATTGTTGACGCTCAGTTGGGACTCATGTCTAGGATGGGGCATCGAGGGTGTTGCTTTCCTTTTTACCTACAAAGCTGGCGAATGCTTACTCTTTGGCATGATATGACCATGCAGCCATTTGATTGCTGCCAGGGTTAGTCCAAACATCATTCACGCTCCTTTGATACTCACCTATATGACACAATAACAATCATTGGATGCTCAACAATTGGATGCAAAATGCATATTGTTATTATTGATAGCCAATATATCGTTTCTGTGTATAATCACTCGCATCCAAATGTGTCGACGTATCTCTGTTTCAAAGCCACCACTTCACATGATATCTGAGCAATGAATGACAAAGGCTCATCGCGTTTCAGTGCTTTCTGCGGACAATTCATGGCATATAGATCCATCCACTAGTTTTGGATTCTTATAGCCTGAGTTCTTCACCTTTCTTTATCCAGCGCCTTCTCCTCGATTTCCATGGCGTACCATAAGTAACTATCACAATATCGGCTATGTCCACCAGGTCTGAGCTGAGAGTTATGCAGTTTGATGCATGGATTAATGCAGCATGACGACGGTCATTCATGCTGGGTCAGGTTGTGCGTTGACCGCTCCATCTATGACTTGTATGACATCACTGACTTAAATTTCTTTGGTAACTTTCGTCTCTAAAGTAGGTTTTGCTTTCTCACTTAACCATAACAGGCAAGACAATATCAAGTTTGTTCATTGTCTATCAAGTTGATATGAAGTCTAGAACTCTCCCCTGGCCGATAGGACCCTTGCACATGCACTGATTAATCATCATGTGTCACAATTTGGAAACACAAATCCAGAAAAAGCTGACACATAGCACAATAGGTACACGAATTGCATTTCAAAGAGATATGGCATCAAAATCATCAGTTTGCCTAGCTATTCCTCCTGCGACGCAGTAGCCGTCACAATATTATCATACAAATCCAATCTCTGTGTGGTCATTAGCAAGTGACGCTATATGCAGGGCTAAAAGCTTACAGGTTCAACAGGGTTTGATTGCATTATCTGCGACGAATCAGTTGCTGCAACTAGCGGCAGAGACACTATGTGTTTGTGGGACTGAGGTTTCTCTGAACCCAGCCTCATTTGACTACTTCCGGGTTGAGACGTCCCATGCCTCATTTGTGATTGTTCGGGGATCATATCGAGACTCAGCATATGCTCTCCATATGTTGTCCGTGATGGTGAGGCTGCAGTCTTGTCTGTTTGAGGCCTGACAACTGCTGGAACCATCGATCCGGCTGTCCCATACCTCATATATCTCTCACACATGTAAACGGCAGCGTCCCCCAACGAGGTTGGGTCAATTCATCAATCCTCATCCGCGTCTGTGCAAACCTTCCCAGGCAGTGCATTACCGTGTTGGAAATAGTGCCCATCACCCAGCCTGGTTCGTCATTTTGACTGAGTTTGCCAAGCTCTCTATCTTCTTCATCATCTTCCGCGTCATCCGAATGCTCCTCATCGTCTGAACTTGCACGATCGCTCAGACTGTCTCCAATCGCATTCAGCATCTCCAGGACTGGTTCCTGGGGCATTGCAGATGTCGATCCCACCGATTCAGCATTACTGATATCGTCGTGCTTTTGAATCGTCACTTTCTCTGCGCTGTGAACTTGCTGTCTTGCCACATCAGTCTCTCCATCTACATAATCCTCGACTCATTTCTCTTCTTCTTTTGTGCTTAATACGTGAGCATCTTGTCTTTTCTCCACCTAAAGCTGCTTTGAAGTTTGTGATCTGCACAACGCTCTCAACGGTGGGACCCACTCTGCCTCCAGGCTGCTCTCGGCTTCATTTGCTTGATGACATCGTCCTGGGGAGCGGTTTGACGATTTCCCATATGTGCCCACCAGAAGTGGCGAAAAGTCCTCTTTCGGAGCATTGACCATTGTATCTTGTGTCGAATTTGTAGTTGGGCGAGAGGGTTGATGCTGCTAGATGTGGACCACATGGAGGTAGTGTTAGCAACGAGTCCGGGTAGCCAGCCAGCGGTTCGGGTTTGGACCTCACAAACAGGTCGCTTTGGTTCTAGCCCCTTCCAATAGCCCGACCGGCTGCCTCTTGGCTGGCCAAACCTGGACCCGTACCTGTCAACCCTTGTGTTTTGCCGGGTTTCGCTAGACCCATCGATTCCAATATCCGGTGTTGCGTTTCGGGTTTCACTATGTATCATTGCATTCAGATATGCTACTGTTAATCCTGAAATATTGTCATTGGTACAGCACGGATTGTTTTCGATGTATTGGCCGCCTCGATGATCAAAACATCCAGAGACACGCGCCCTACCATATCCTGGATGTGAGCGTCAATGGAGGGTCAACGATTGTTGGTCGTGTATTTCGGGTAATCTGGAGAGCTCCAGGTTGTACAAAGTTATAAACCAAGTATTGGCTGACTGCATAGTGAAAAGAGACAGTGACAGGCTCCCTACCCAATCTTGGAAATGAGCGTCTTTGGAGCGTTAATGATTTTTGGTCGTGCAGCTTCAGTAATATTACTGGCACTTGATCGCAAGCATCCATATACCAGGACATGGCAGCCTGTATAGGTAAATATGCACAGCATATTCCCGCCACATCCTCCGCGACAGAAACAACTTACTCCATTTGCATAGCCACCACTAAGTGTTCTTGAGCTTGTTGAGGTACAAAAAGAGTCAAAACAATGTATGTAGAAAATAACGGCCACATCAAGCTGTCAGTAACTATGATGCAAGGCCAACAATCATTGACGCACGGTTGACCCTCATTCTCAACCTGGGGCAAGGTGCATGACGCTTTTTTTGGTTACTAGAATGGAGGCCAATACTTTGTTTATGACTGTAGGCAACCGGTTGCCTGCCAGATTACCCAAGAAACACGACAAGCGATCATTGACGCTCTGTTCACGGTCATTTTGAAGAGGCGGCAGGGAGGGTATCGCAGTCTGTTTTCCCCACAAAGGCAGCAAGAAATTCTTTTATCACTGTCGGCAACCAATCAGCGGTATGATTACACAGGACACAAGACCAAAATTGTGAACGATCCATTGATGCTCATTGTAATGTATTGTATCGCCAATATCTGCTGCCAATGATAATGATATAAATGTATATTTCGACTGATTAGTTGCCTATCTGTCCTATTGAGACTCAACCCGTTGGTAAAGCCGAGCCCAGCAATTTGTTGGCACAGGCCTCTCTCAGTCTATCAGAATTGATCTATCTCTCTGCATATTACATTTCACCTGCTATAGTTTTATTTATGAACAAATATCCCCATGCGACTGCTCACTATTCTCCCATAATATTTCCTAAGAGAAATTCTTGATCAAGCAACATATAGAATCTGGTGAAAACATATTGACCTAATCAGTCCTACTTTTTCTTGTTTCCATTATTCCTCCTGGTGTCCATTACGCTGACAGTCATCAACCCCTTCTCAGCCTTGTTCATTGACCTCAATGTTGGCCGAATCAATCCAGAAACATTTCGTGCGGCACTCAGAACCCAGTGCTCTGGGCTTTCCGAATCCTGGATGCAATTGTGTGGCTCTATATCGGATTCATCCTCTGTGTTGCAGTCGTCTTCGCTGTTGTGTGGATTAGCCAAATCACCATTCCAGTTCAGTGAATTTTTGAGGTCCAAAATGCTGTGAGGTGCGCTATCCTCATCAGTTTTGATGAGATGACAGTCGATTCTGTACATTCAGCGGACGTTGAATACTTGAGTTCGTCCTCCAGGGAGGTCCTTTGCAGACACTGCAGGTGGCAAAGGTGATCTTTCTGACAATTTCAATGCAGCCGCACCATCATGTTGAAAGTTTGACCAGAATGCTTTGATGATCTGTTCTGTATCTTGAATGTATCCTAAGGCAGATAGTTGCTGGGTTTGATCGCCGGATTCCTTCTGTTTAGCACATCGGGTTTAGCTGCCCTGCCACTTCTCCAACAAGTCGTGCACCATGGCCATTCTGTGCAATTTTCTTTCCTCCGCATCTTTCTTCAATTCCAAGTCGTTTTGAATTTCCGTGTTATGCAATGCTACGCAGTCTCCTGCCAATATTCCATTATTCGCTCAAGCAAACTGCCTGACTTCATCTGATTCCAGAAGCATCTCGCCAGTGGTTCCAGACTGTCACCAGCCGATAACGACTCACCCAAGGGATTAACTGGCCTCGACTCGGACACCGTGTGGTATAATAGGAATTGTGTCACGTGCCACATTGGAGAGATCGGCGTGATTTGACTGTGTTTCCTCTGGCTGGCTCCACCAGTCAGTGATATCCAGGAAGCACAATGTACTGCTAATCTCCCTGACATCGGATTGGTAATCATAAAGATTTGGATTAACTTGCCCCCAGATCTTTGGTGCTCCACCCGGTGAATTCAAATAGAGCCATGCGGCTGTCAAAAAGCATGTTGCGCGAGCACTTCATCCGGGTGTCGTGTCAGCCACTCTTTTAGGTGTTCAGTATTCTACATCAGCACTGGACAAATCATACGGATCAGAAGACTCGAACAAATTCAGAAACCTTTGAAGAGGAGAAGTTAGTGCCTTGCGGAGCATTTTCGGATTTCATGACGGACATTTGTTGATGTTTGGCACAGTATTCGTTCCCCACACACTTCAGAATGGCGTCCAGGTATTGGGTAGTATAAGAGGTTTCGTCCTCAGGATTAATATCCATCGCCTTATCCCACTTCATGAATGATTGCAACATGCGGAAACGATCAATGATATCTGGCGAAATGAACATCCGACTGGTCACTGGAGTGACTTCAGCATAATATGTGGACAGCTTCTGTTGTGCAACCTCCACAGCAAAGTATACGTCTTCCTTCCATTGTGTCTTCGTCTTAGCCAAAGCTCACATCACTCCGTCCATATGATCGAACATGTCATTGTAGACAGTGATGACATGATGCAGAGTAACTGTATGCGTTTTCGACATACACAGGGTCCAGTATCGGAGAGGCCTCAAAACTTCCATGACGTACTGGACGATGTTCCGTTCATCCGGTGTTGTGATGAGTGGCCAGCAATCGCTGAATATTGGATTCTTAAGCCACTGGCAGGCGAATTCTCATAAGGGGTAGACTCGCTCAAGCCACTCCAGCGTTGAATTCCACCATGTTTTCGCATCCATAATAGGTAGTACTGCTATCGGGACTTTGGCCTTTTGACAGTCAATGATCTCGTTTTGACAATGAGGGGTCAGCAAAATCAATAACGCCAGCATTCTCTGCGGTATGAAGGTCAGTTTCAGATCTTTCACAATGTTTTGAAACACGTACTTTCTCAATTGTCTTTGCCAAACCTGGTCCCATAGCCGACAGCTTGTGGATTCCACCATTACCCTCTTTCGCAGTCTTTGATTGCTCCCAATGTCTGAGCTTTCAGTCTCTCCGATTCGCGGATCGCGCTCATGGGTTTCCCATGACTCGGTGCGGCCATTTTCACCGAGATTGCTCATGAATGCACCGAAATCAAGCTGAAGGATGTGCGCCATGCACCGTATGTGACTTCTCATTGCAGGCCACCTGATACCCGGGGCCTCAAGGGTTGATTGTAGTTCCCGAGTCATCGAGTTATTTGAATAAGCATTATCAGTGGTAATCCCAAGCCAACGGATGTTGGTAAGCTCGAAATGATACAGAACGTCCTTCAAATGTATGGCTAGCCTTGGTCCAGTTTGTTGACCCTGGACCTATTATTTTTAATTAACATTTGGAATAGACAAAGAACAGAATATCAACCTCGTTGAATGCGTGTTGCTATTCTCGCAATGCTCAATTTCGTTCCATATAGTGTCCTATGACTGATGTTATCGCTAATTTGTGTGTGGTTGTCCACCCATCTGAAGAGAAGGTAACTTTATTCCTTGACGGTATTTGCCTCTTAATTGCATCCGGTGTCAGTGAGTATGCCCTCCGGCAAATGTTGCTAATGGTGCTGGTGGAAGCCTGCATGCGCTCGCCACGTAATGGGTTAAACGTCCGTTGCTGCTTGAGGTTCCATATAGCATTCCACCGAATGTGTGCTGCAACAGATTTTAACTTGAGGTACTCATTCCAGGTATCTTGGTGAAGTTTGGCAGTTAGGTAGTTCTTTGCTGCCAGTTTAGAGCGTTCTGTCTGTCGATTGGGTTGATGTAGGTAAGATCTAACTGTCGAATATGAATTTCTTTTGGGGACATACTATTGTAATTCCATGACCGCCTTATCTCTTCGATATTGCGAAAGCGGTATCATCAACCGTTGTGCTGGTCAATTCAGTAACCTCTGACTTTGTGAATCCGTTTCACTTTGCAATATGCTCTTTTGCTAGCAAGTGTTTCTCCATGGAGCTGGTCCCATGATCTGAAGGATGGCGAAGAACTTGATTACAAACAATTCATGTGATGCCAGGGCTGCCAGTCCCCCTAATGTCGCAGTGCAAATTTAATCGCCACGAAGGCGCATGGCTAGAATAACTCCACGCAATAGGACGTCTTGAGCCCACCTTCATTGAACACCACCCAGCATCGAATATACTTTGTAAAGTAAGGTCACTCAACTCACGAATAAAGACATATTCATTGTTGGAAGATATCATAACCTCTAGCAACGAGGTATTCATAGATTGGAAATCTGACATGGTTGTAGGAATTTGAAAGATGTGTAATTCCAGTTGAGAGACTGTCAAAAGTTACATTATTGTTGAGTAGAACCTTGGTGCTTGAATATTGACTGTTGAGCTACACGAAAGACAAAAGTAAGACCTGTGAGACATTGAATTCATAGTAGTGAATTTTTATAAAGGGGCATACTGACAAGACTGACCATTGAAAACTCTATTTACGAATGATGCAAGGCATTTCGTTGCTGTGAAGCTTACAGAGCCCAACATCACCTGTTGCCTCTCTGCAAACACTCATTTTTAGAGGGCGGTAGCGGAATTGTTACTGACATTTTAGCTCACACATTTGGCCTATATGTTGATTATGGGTGTATGTTGATGCACAGCCCTTGGATTTAGCAAGTTGCACGACCAACAATCATTGACGCTACATTGACGCTCCATTGACACTCAGTTTTAGCACATAGGAGCAATGCTGTCATACGCATTTTTGCCTGGATAGGAGGCCGGTAGTTTCATGATGGGTTAATGTCGCCGCACAGCCCTTGAATTTTCCAACATGCAAGGCGAAAGATTGTTGACGCTCTGTTGAGGCTCATTTTTAGAACATAGTCGCGATGTTGTCGCAAGCATTGTTACTTAGAAAGGCGGCCGATATCACGATTATGGATCAACGTTGCTGCACAACCCTTGGAGTTTGAGAGACGCAAGGCCAATAATTGTTGACGGTCCGTTGATGGTCATTTTTAGGATACAGGTGCGATGTTGCCCAAAGCGTTGTTGCCTAGAGAGGCGGCCGATAGTTTGAGTATGTGTTAATGTCGCCTCACAGCCCTTGCATTTTCCACGATGCAGGGCTGGAAATTGTTGGGGCTCTGTTCACACTCATTCTTAGGACATAGTAGCGATGTTGTGGCAACCATTTTTGTCTAGGAAGGTGGCCGATATCACGATTATGGATTAATGTTGCCGCACAATCCTCGGATTGTGATAGATGCATGGCCAAAACTTGTTGATGCTCCGTTGACGCTCATTTTCAGGACACAGTAGCTAAGTTGCCCCAAGTGATTCTTTTTAGACAGGTGGCCAATAGTTCGATTATGGATTAATGTCGCTGCACAACCCTTGCGTTTTCCAAGATGTGAGGCCAGCAATCATTGACACTCTGTTGACACTCATGTATAGGACAAAGTAGCGATGTTGTCATCAGGATTTTTGCTGAGAAAAGCGGCCGACAGTTCGAATATGAGTCAATCGTGCTGCACAGCCCTTTGGATTTACACAATGTAAACCGAAAAATTGTTGACGCTCCATTGACTCCCATTTTTAGAACATTGTAGCGATGTTGTCACAGCATTTTGGCCTAGAAAGGCAGCCGAAATTTCGATTATTGGTAAATGTCACCGCACAGCCATTGGGTATTCCCAGACACAAGGCCGGAAATAGTTCACCTTCCGTTGATGCTCATTTTCAGGATGGGGCAACGAGTGTATTGTCTGCCTTTTTGACAATAACGCTGAACAACTCATTCATTTTGGCAGGACGAGACAATATAGCCCATTAATTGTCGAATGTGCATGACTAACAATTGTTGACGCTCTGGTGACACGCAGAATAAACACATTGAAACAACCTTTGTACATCCAATTATTGTAAGCAACAAATCGCATCTTGTTTAATGGCATCCACGATCCCGTTTCTAACTATTATAATTTGAATCCACAAGCTTTGTGGCCTCACAATTTCTGGTCATCCTCTGTCCACGTTATCTCAGTGAATCATGATGTGGACCTATCACATTTCTGCGCTTTCGGCCAGCAATTTACGGCATGTAGATCATTTCACTAGTTTTCAATTAATATAGTTTGTTTTCCTCACCTTTCCTCATCCAGATCCTTCTGCTCAATTTCCATGATGTACCATAAGCAATTCACAATATCTCAACCACGTGCACCAGGTCTGAGCAGAGTGGTGTGCAGTTGGACATATGGATGAATGCAGGACGATGGTGGTCATTCAGACTGATTCGTATTCAGCACTGACTCCTCCTTCAATGACTTGAATGACATCACTGACATAAATTTTGTTAGTATAATTTGTCACCAAAATAGCCTTTACTTTCTCACTTAACCGTAACAGGCTGGACAATATCAGTTTTGTTGGCTGTCGATCAAGTTGATTCGAAGTCTAGACATTTCCCATGGCCTGTATGACTGTTCCACACATACTGAGGAATTATCATGTCTCACAATTTGGTTACAGAAATCAAGAAAATGCTGACACATAGCAAAATTGGTAAACACATCGCATTTCACAGAGACATGACGTCAAAAATACCAAGTCGCTTTTCTCTTCCTCCGCTGACGTAGGAGCCATCAGCATGTCTCCATCTGAATCCGATTTTCATATGGTTAGTAGCTGGGGATGCTATCTGCAAGGGAAAAAGCGTATGGGTTCAACAGAGTTCGCATTCTGAATAGGTGGTGAATTGGGCGCCGTGGTGGGGGCAAGACCATCCATACCTGTGTTCGACACTTGCTTCCCCGAACCTATCCGAATATGACAACTTCCAGGTCGAGAAGTCACTTGCGGCATTTGCAATATTCCGTGGTCAATATCAAGACACTCCATCAGCTCTCGAGATGTTGTGGGCGCTGGTACAGCTGCAACATCATCCATTTGCAGTTGAACGACTGCCGGAACCTTTCATTCAGATGTGCAGTACTTCATGTCACTTGCACTGAAGTAGTCGGCAGCGTCCCCCCATCCCGGTTGTGTTAATACGTCAATCGTCAACTGCTTCTGCCGAAACCTCTCCATGCGCTGCTTTACCGTTTTGGAGATTGGGCCCATCACCCAGCCGGGTTCGTCATCTTCGCTCAGCTTGCCCTGCTCTGTCTCTTCCTCATCCTCATCTTCCCAATCCTCCCCATAGTCGGAACTTGCAAGATCGCTCAAACTGTCTTCACTAGCCACCATCATCTCCTCAAACGTCTGTTCGGGCTCTCTGGTCGTCACTCCTACATTTTCAACTGTCCCTGAGTCCTGCTGCTGCTGCCTGATAACTGCCTCTGTATCTTCAACTCGTTTGGTTGCCACAGCAGTTTCTCTCTCAAAATAATCCTTGATCCATTTGGCTTTCTCATCATTGCGTAAAAAGTGGGTTCCCTATCGGTTCTTGACCGCAAGCTTCTTTCTGGATCGCAAGCTGCGCCATGCCCCACGGGCTCGGACTCTTTCTGCTTCCAAGCCACTCTTGCCTTCAATTGCTTGATGACGTCATCGTGTGGACTGCTTTGTAGATTTGCCATAGTTGCCCGCCCGAAGTGGCGAAAAGTTTTTTTCTGAGCAATGACTATTGTAGTTTGCATTGACTTTGTTGTTGGGCAAGATGTTGGATGTTGCATGATATGGACAATATAGAGGCAAGCTGCGTCTTTTATGTCAAGGTTGGTGCGTTTACTCCACTTGAACAAAGCAAAATCTGAGTTTTGAATGTCAATGAAACGGAAATAGTTAGGCTAACTGTACAACATGACTGGATTGCTAGCGTCAGTTTCTTGTATTATCTGTGGGATTTTTTGAGACAAACATCAGCAGACGTCCTTTCCCTCGAAGAATGTACCTTTTATATCTGACAATCATAAGATTTCAGATGTTGTATGACACGGTGTATCCCCAGAAACAAATGAACAACATTGGCCCGGCTTATTGCAAATCGCGAGATGGTGGGAAACCCCTGCAACATGCAGTCAAAAGCAGCAGGATGCGTGATGAGTATAACGTACAAGTTGGCTGCTTCTTATTCCATTCAGACATGAACCTTATCATATATTCCTCATGACTTCCCAGTTCTGTTCATTATCATCTTCCTCTCCTACTTCACACCACCAAACCCTGGATACACAAACACCTCTGCGAGGTGGCGACAGATCCGAAGCAAGCCGATCAAAGGGCACCTCGTACAATACATCACTCTTTGGCGCACAGCCAGAAGGCAGACACCTGTTTGTCCACCGCCACACTGCCAATGAATCCACCAACAATATGACCCAGGATGCACATTCAAACATCGTCTGTAAGACCGGAAGCAGTAAGAACAAGATGCAGCACGTAATTGGATGTGAGTATATTAATACCGTGGCGACTGGCCGTCGATTGAGTGTATAACGTACCGCGGGTGTACACGGAGGGCATCGTGACCAGTTGATTGCCGTTCAAAAGAGGAATCCTCGATGGTCGAACACCGCTTTAATCAGCACAGCCCGCGAAATCAATCATCACAATGTTGTCAGCTCTGGGAGCTTCGCAGACGAATTTCTTGATATGTATCCCTGCGAGTGGATGACAGAGGCTATAATCACCTTAGAGGAGGCTACAGAGCGTATATGGTCGAGGTACTAGCCGCATCTCATTGTTAGAGCAGCAACTGATTTCCTGTAGGTTTTCAACATGACTGCGACTATGCCAAGGCAAGGAGGTGGGGTACAGCTGGAACATTCCAACCTGCGCCTGGCCTTGAATAAGGCCAAAATGGCCAATGGAGGGTTTTCACGCGCTGCAATGGAGGAAACGCAATATCTGATCAAGAAACCTTGCGCCGACGTCCGAGATGAGAAGAAGTGGGGTGTTGACTGTGCGGGGCATATGAAGGTGAAGGCTGTGATAGAGAAACACCTGGCCATGCTTCGTCGAAACCACATGGATGGATGCCTTTCTTCACACAATGGCCCCGTAAAGAATCCACAGACATGCCGAAGACCCAAAAGAAGAGGTGCACCCCCACGCTAACAACGCAGACAGCAGACTCCACATCTGACGCCACCTCTGCCCGGAATGCCACCTCTGCCCGGAACGCCACCGCTGCCACCCAGTAACAATGCCAGAGCTCAATGTTCCGAAATTGTCCATTTGCCAGCCTGATATATGTATTCACATACTTCTCTTCCCCGCGCTGAATTTTTTACACTTGGTACATATGCCCAGGATAGCCAGCACGATACAGATTTTGATCCAGATATGCTGACTGATGAAGGAACATCCACTGGTTAGTACACTATGTGCTGTGTGGTACTGCAGCTAACATCCATTTTGAAGAGCAGAGCAGCATATTGAGTGAACATGCAAGTGATGACGAGCATTGATCAAAAGGAACGGGATTTTGAGTGTATCATTATCTACAATTTGTGGACACTGTAAAGTATATTTTACAGAATACACTTATATGTATTATTAAAGAACAATGTAGTGATCAAGGAGAAAGTAAATGAAAACACTAGAAAGGCAACCAAAACAATGTGAATGATAGACTACGCCAGATCAAATAATTCAGTATTCCGGATACGCCCATGGCAAAATGTGCGTCAATGGAGTGTCAACAATTTCAGGGCTTGTCAGTCTGGTAATTAAAAATTGACTTGATTGTGGTTATACATAATTGAAGTCATGGCCACCTTTCTAGGCAAAAATTATAGCGACACGCTCCCTACCTCATCTTGAAAATGAGTGTCAACGGCGCGTCAACAATCTCTGGTCTTGTACACAATCTAATTGTAAAGTGATTTAATTGCTGTGTAGCTTAACCCTTGTATTGGGCACCTTTGCAGGAAAAACAGCAAGCGACACGATGACTGCCCCATTCTAAAAATTAGCATCAACTGAGGATCAATGATTTATAACTTTGCATCTTGGGTTATCTAAGTGTTGATTTGTGATAGTAATTCATATACACTGTATTGGCAGCCATTTCAGGCGAAATGATGCATACAATGTTTGTTACCCCATCTTGCCAATGAGCGTCAATGGAGAGTCAATGATTTCTGGTGTTCAAAGTCAGGTAATTACAAAGTGATCTGGTAGTGATGAGGCACAATGGATGTATTGGCTGCCTTAATAGGCGACAAAGACAGCGATATGGTCATTGCCCCATTCTGCAAATGAGCATCAACTGAGCGTCAACGATTTTTAGCTTTGCATCGTGGGTTATCTAAGTGGCGACTGGTTGCTGACTTCCATGAATAAGGTATTAGCCTCTTTCAGCATCAAAAGGAACAGCAGCACGCTTTCTGCACAATCCTGAAAATCAGTGTCAATGGCACCTCAACGATATCTGGTTTTGTACATTGGGTAATCAAGGCATTGCCCAGATATATGAGATCATAACTGAACTATTGACTGCCTTAGTGCTCCTAAATACAATACACAAAGAGCAAAACATTGATTCCAAAATAGCGAATGTCGCAACCTGCAAAGTGATCAAAAGGGTATTTCTGGATGCTAATTAACTGATTTTGATCAAATACATTTGTCAAACAGCAAAAGCAAGAGCATTATATAAATCTACAGACGGACCCGCTGGACATCCCACCGACTACCCACCCTATTCTGATGGGTTGGAAGATGTCCATCGCACTGTACATGAATTGCCAGTTCGGGGTTTGTGATGAGCTGGACCGCATATTTGGCGACGGTTCGGTACCGACATGGACCCGGTTCGGAACCGGAGCTCCGGGACCGTTGCGAACATCACATGGAGGCAAGCTGCTTCTCTTATGTGAAGGTTGGTATGATTGACCTACTTGAACAAAGCAAAATCTGCGTTTTGACCGTCACTTCGTTGGTAGTTGTAATTATACCACATAACATGACTTGAAGGTTGGCATGTGTTTCATGTAAGATTCCGGGGATGCCTTGGGCCAATCATCACCAGACGTCCATTCCGTCGAAGAATGTCCTTTCTATATCTGTCAACCAAGTGATTTCGGCTGTTGTTCACATCAACATATGCCTGTACACAATCAAACCACATCCGACCGACATATTGCAAATTGCCGGACTGGTCGAATCCGATGCAGCCTGCAACTCTATGCTGTAGGCATCCTCATGAGTAGCATGTGCAAGTTGGCTGTCACTCATTCCGTTTTGACTTCACGCTAATTATATGTTGCTCAGGACTTCCCGCTTCTTTTTGTGATCATCTTCCTCACCTTTTCCACAACAGCAACTCATGACTCCACATACACCTCAGCCAGGAGCAAGTGGATCCCAATCGAGCTGAACAACAGGCACTTCATCGAATTCGCCACCTACCGATACACAGCAGCAACGCAGACACCAGTTAGTCCACCCTGCAGCTGCCAATGCAGCCACCAAGAATATGACCCAGGACTCATGTTTGAAACTGGTCTGTAAAACCGGAAGCAGAGGGAAGATGAAGCAGCAGGCAATCAAATGTGAGCAACTCCATACCGAGATAGACCGCCCTCAAGTAACCACAAAATGTGCAGCTGGTGTACAAAGAGAGCTCTTTGACCAATTCATTGTTGCCCGTGATGGGAAACCGCCTTGGTCGACCAAGGCATTTGTCCACACCGTCCGCAATATCCAACATCATGAGATTGTCAGTTCTGGGATCTGTGCAGATGAATTCCGTGAGAAAGGTCCTCAACAGTGGATGAAACTGGCTTCAAGTACGTTAGAGGAGGCTACTGAGTCGTATATGGTTGAGACAATTGCCAAATCTCACTTTTAGAACAACCTATTTGTTCTAGGTTTTCAACATGTGAGATACTATGGCAAGGCAAGGAGGTCGGGTACAGCTAGAACAGTCAAACATGCGCCTTGCCTTGGATATGGCCAAAATGGCCAAAGGAGGGTCTTTGCGCACTGCAATAAAGGAAAGGGCACATCTCATCAAGATACCTTGCGCTGACGTCTGAGAAGAGGAGCAGCATGGAGTTGAGCTTGTGGGGCATATAATGGTGATGGCTGCGATAGAAAGACATGCAGCAATGGTTCAAGAAAATGAAATTGACAGCTGCCTTTCGTGCCAAAATGGCACAGAAAACATTCGGCAGACACGCAGGAGGCCAGAAGGGACAGGTGCACCTCCACTAGAACCGGCACTACCACTGCCTGGAATGCCACCCGCGCCACCTGGTAATAATGCCTGAGCTCCAAATTCCGAAATCGATGTTATGCCACCATGATATGTGTTTGTACAGACTCCCCTTCCGAACGCTCAATTACTCAATCTTGATGCGTATGCCAAGGATCGCACGTGTGATAAAGATTGTATTCCTGATTTGCTGACTGGTGAAAGAACATCCTCTAGTTAGTACAGTATCTGTAGTGTGGATATGCCGCTGACATCCATTTTGCAGACGAGAGCAGCCTATTGAGCGAACCTGACAGTGACAACCAGCGTTGATATATATGACCGGGATTTTTGAGTATTATTATTATCTACAATCAGTGGACACTTTAAAGTACATTTTAGAGGATATATTGTGATGGATTATTAAAGAACAACGTAGTATTAATGGAGAAAGTACATGAAGACGACAGAACTGCTGCCAAAACACCAATACTGATATTCTATGCGAAATGGAATTTTTACTTAATGCGGATATGACCGTTGCGAAATACGCGTCAATAGTGTGTCAACGATTTTTGGTCACATAAGTCATGTAATTACAAAGTGACTTAGTCATTGTCGTACATAATCGAAGTATTGGCTGCCTTCATAGGCACTATAGAATGCTACACACTCCATACCCCATCTTGACACTGAGCGTCAATGGAGTGTCAATGATTTTTGGTCTTGTATGTCAGGTAATTGATCAGAGACGTGGTCGATTCAATGCATACTGACAGTATTGGCCTCCTTAATACTCAAAAGTGCTCGCTGCAACATCACTACTATCTCCTTGAAATGAGTGTCAACGGACCGTGAACAATTGGTGGTCTTGCATCTTGGGGAATCTATGCGGTGCGCGATCAAAGAATTCTGTAAACCAGGAGTTCGCAGCCTCAGTAGGCAGATTAGCAAGAGATATTCCTGCGACAGCCTCCTGGACATTCTCAACTTATTTCATTTTCAAAGCTGCAATTCAGTGTTTGTAAGCCTTGTAGCCTATACAACAGGTCAAAGCTTTGTATATAGACAGTCGAGGCCACATTGCACTATGAATAACTGTGGTGCAATGCAAGCAATCTTTGACGCTCCGTTGATGCTCATTCTCAAGAACCCGCAGGGAGCATATCATTTTCTCTTTGACCTATAAAGGCGACCAATACTGCGAATATGTATAACAACAACCAAAATGACTCATTCATTACCTGGTTCACCAAACCAAAATGCGTTGACTCTCCTTTGACACTCAGTGTCAGGAGATAGTAGTGATGTCGTAGATACTGTTTTTGTCCTTTAATGTGTCCAATACTTTCAGTACACAATAAAATGACCACGGCTCTGATCAATTGCCTGACTTACAAAACCCAAAATCGCTGATGCTCCGTTGACTTTCATTTCCCGGATGGGGCAGGGAGTGTCACTGTCTTGTTTTTGATTATAAAGGCGGCCAATATATCAAAAACGACAATGACATACCAAAGTCAACATTTTGCGATTTGCAGTAGGATATCTCAATGCGACCATAAATAGAAATACCCGAAACCCTGAACTGTAGATTGGAAGCCACTGGAGTAGCCAAACTATGCAAAGCCAGTAGGTTGACGGGTACCGGTCCCAGTTTGGCCCGCCCAGAAGCAGCAGGTCGGGTGATTGTATTGTTCAGGAATCTGACCGAACGATTTTTGCGGTCCGAACCCGGACCCATTGCTAACACTAGGTGCAGATATAAGCATGTTCATAATGAATTCAGTATAGCAGATGGTAATAAATGGGATATTTACAGAATACCAAGTAGAAGTAGTAAAACACTGTTAGCTATTGTATTTCTAAGTAATTGTAGTATTTGAATAGAAGCCTATATAATAGAAATGATAATAATCATGCACTATATACTGGGTGTATTAGCATTATCAGTTGTCATAATTTTCAGACATATGAATTCTGCAGTTAGCTAAATCTGTATATGAGAATAGATAGTATTGTGGATTTGAATTGATATATGCTGGGTGATATATAATGTATCTGATATATACTTTCTATAGTACAGAGTTGAGACTATAAGAGAAATGGAAATTTATTCAAGGTATACCACCCAGTAGGGTTCATCTTTGTATAATCTGTACTGTTTGAGCTTGATGTATTTTGATTATTAGAAGGAACATATTTCAACTTTGACTTTGGACAGTTGATAAAGCTTAATAATGTACTGCTAAAGTTTATACTATAGCTGTTATTTCAATATTACTTTATCTTATACTTGTCGAATTTACTACTACTCTGACTTCTGCTGCTACTGTTACTGATTTTATTGATATTCCTGCAGTGATTATTATATACTAACCTGTATATTTTTATACAACATCTCGTGTGATAATTTATAAATATCTTATATGTATATATCATTCAGAATCATCACAAGATTCAGATATAGTTACACAACAATCCAGATTAGCAGTTATATACAAAAGTTAATATAAAAACTGATTGTATTCAACCAAGTACTTCTCTCTGCTATATAATTAAACATATTTGGAATATCCTTTAGTATCCACATATATAGTATATAATTATATCATAATCGCAATGATATTTTGTAAATTTGTAGTTTTCTTCATAAAGACACTATGCGTGTAATATATCAATGTATATATGTATATTTGACAATTAAAGCTGTATATTACATTTTTTTAGATTGTGTAGTATAAAAGAATTTCCTAGATTGCTTGGTAAAGATATAAAAGTCAGAATCAGTTGTATAATCTGAAATATGATCTCCATTTTGAAATATTAGACTATGGGCCGGTACAATTTCAATTGAAATTATAAGAAATTAAATGTAAAATGTTAAAAGATATAACAATTATTTTATATATTGCTAATTAGTAATATACAATAATATTGACAAATACTTTACTAGAAGTAACATTTGTAGATATGGACAGCACATATGTATGTAACTGTGACGGTGACTATAAGTATTCTAACTATAAACGAAGTAATAAAATTCTATATCACTATATCTGAACTACCTGGAATTGTCAATATAGTTAGACGTCAAATTACATTTATATTCAACTATATAGATTATTATAATCTGTGTATTTTATTCAATTTTAATTGTCAGCAATTTTGGAATGTAAATCAACTTCCGTCATTGAATTGCAAGACTTCTCAATACCCATTGTTAATTTCTTGACAAGTATCGTACATACTACATTTATGCTTAATCATATAGTATACTAAATAACATACAGTAATGTTAGATAACTTTTATAGTTTATGTAGTAATGAGGAATAAGATATGTAATATTGGAGTTTTTAGTTGATCACTTGTAACTAAATATCTACACACAGAGTAAGTTTATAAATCAAATAAAACTGTTGATTTGTATAAATATTTTGTGTAATCGCTCTAGTAATGATTTATTATTTCATTACAATTTGTTTACATTGCACTAACTAAGGAGTATTTGCTTTGCTAACCAGACGAGCTTAAAGCAACTTTGCTCAAAGTTTATGAAAATTTAACTATACAAACAATTGGGAAAGAAACTACTTATGAACTATGTGTGCAACTTTCAGAGGTGTTCAAACTATTACTTCTGTTGGTATAGTGGATTATTCACTTCTTTTTGCAACTTATCCATGTATCCCATAAAATAGAATAGTGTATATTTCTATCTTCCATTGAAATATATTACTACACTCCAGACCAACTATTACCTGCTGACTGCTTGTATTATATAACCCATCTTGCTGCACACATTTTAATGTTTTACTCTCAATATCACTTCAAAATAATTGGCTGGCGTAAGCCATTTCCAATTGCATCATTTTCATAGTGAATGGTCATTCCCAGAATAACTATCTCACAATATAGCTTCAAGTTTACTCTTATATGGCCTTCAAGTATGTCTGCAAACAAGCTTCATCACCATCTCCTCTTCATATCTAAGCTACTTTATTCATAGCACCCAAGTGTATTGTCTAACCCACTTAATTGTAACCTGCAAGTGCATTTCCATGTATTCTCAACCACAGCAAGCAAGTAAATCTCTAATTTCACATTATGAAAACCTTCAGACTTATCTCGAAACTCACACCACAGCAACCAACAACCAGATCATTACCTTGTCACAACAATCACTGTCCAGTTTGAATAATGATAGCTTTTGACACCTGTTGTTCTTTTAGTCAATTTTCATCTCCAGATGCCCCTCCAATTACATCTTTTGACTATCTGCACCCAGTTGAACCAACAAAATATATACAGCTAGACATAGATGTCTAATATATAGTATATCATAATGTAGTAAATAATATGATTAGAAGAAATCATATCTTACTAAAGATAAAAATAATACATGAAATGACTTGTGGTGATGGAACTCTATGAACTTCTGCTGTAAGAATACAGTACCACACAAAATGAGCTTCTACAGATTTGCATACTTGTCTTTGCAGCAGTGAATACTGGAGAATCCTACATGTTCAATATTGTTATATCTTGCATATATCTCTACAACTGCTAAAGCTCTTTAACACACCTTGGATTTAATGTACAGCATTTCGGAGTACTTTACAAACATTTAGAGGGGTCTGAAGCAGCTGGATTTGCCTAGATGCACTAGCAAGTTAACCAGAGTACTGCAGAGGTTTACATCTATCTTCTGAACTGCTTTGTATTATACCAATATAATTTTACTTTATTCCTCACAGCAGTTTAGAAAGCAGTCCTCTTGACAATGGGGATGTCTCTATGTTGTGGTGCTAGTGTTACCAATGGGTCCGGGTGACCCCCCAGTGGTGCGGATTTCGGCCACACAAACATTATGGTTCGATTCCAGACCGGACCAACCATCCGACCGACTGCTTCTTGACAAGCCAAACTGGGGCCCATCCCTGGCGACCAGCAGGATATGCCATGTTTGACAAGACCCGTCGGTTCCAATCTCCGGTTCTGGTTGTTGGATGTTTCTATTTATGGCTGCATTCAGATATCCTACTGCTAATTGCAAAATATTGACTTAGGTATGTCATTGTTCTTTTTGGATGTACTGGCTGCCCTTATAATCGGAAACAGGAGAGATACACTCCCTGATTCATCCGGAGAATAAAACTCAATGGAGCGTCATCGATTTCTGATCTTGCATCTTGGGTAATCTTAATGTCGATTGGATGCAGACATTCATGAATCACGTATAGGCTGCATTTGTATGCAAAAGGAAAAGCAACATGCAACATGCCCTTGTCGGCAATGAGCATCACCGGAGGGTCAATGATTTTTGGCCTTGCTTCATCGTTAATCTGAGTGGCAATTGGTTGCAGACATTCACAAATGAGGTATAGGCCGTCTTTATTGGCAAAAGAGAAAGCGACACCCTCTCTGCCCAATACTGAAAATGAGCCTCAACTGAGTATCAACGATTTGTGGTCTTGTAAGTCAGGTAATTAAGCAGAGACTTGGTCATTCTAATGCATAATGAACATATCGGCCGCCTGAATGGGAAAAAACACCAGTAACGACATCACTACTATCTCCAAAAACTGAGTGTCAACGGAGCGTCAATGATTTTATGTCTTGTAAGTCATGGAATTAAAGAGTGATGTAGTTGTTGTTAGACATAATCACAGTATTGGCCGCATTTATAGGCCAGAGACAATGCGACACGATCCCTGTCACATCTTCGAATTGAGCGTTAATGGACGCTTAACGATTGAACGTCTTGCATTATGGTTTATCGAAGGGCGATCTGGCCGGTACCGTCTATATCCAAAGCTCTCCGCGGTTTGATATGCTGAATCGCTCACAAACACCGAGTTGCAGCTTTGAGAACGGATTCAGTTGTCATTGTCTTGGAGGCTGTCGTGGGAACATCACTTCCTTATCTGCCTCAAAACGTAGCTAACTCCATGTTCATAGATGTCTGCAATCAAGCACCACGTACATTACCCAAGATGCATGACCAAAAATTGTTGATGATCCATTGAGGGTCGTTGTCAAGATGGGGCAGGCAGCGTGTAGGTTTCCCATTTGTGTATAAAAGCAGCCAATACTTTCATTGTGTATAACAACTATTGAGTCACTTTGTAATTACCTGACTTACAGGACCAAAAATTGTGGACACTGCATTGACACTCATTTTGCAAAGGGCATATCCGCAATATGCAACCATTTAATTTGGCATAGAATATCCGTAATGGTGTTTTGGCTGGCATCCTATCTGCATTATTTACTTTCTCCTTTATCACTACATTGTTCTTTAATTATGCCTATAAATCTATCCATCAAAATATAGTTTAAACTGTCCGCAAATTGTAGATAAAAGTGATACTCAAACATCCCATTTGTTTTGATCAATACTCGTCTTCAGTGTCAGGTTCGCTCAATTTGTGTCAGGCCTCAGGCTATGAGTGATGGATTGAAGGGTACTTAGGATTAGTATCGGGCGTATGGAAGGAATTTGTCTTACGGAGGAGCAGAGATAATGATAGATGCAGCAATGGCACAGAGATGTAGTGAGAGGGTGGCGGTATAATGTGTTATGATAAGGAAGTGGTTTGAGGTGTTGCGATGTCGGGCGATGTGGTGTGGATGTGCTGATAAGAAGTTATTTGGTGGTGTGTAAGATCATGAGAAGATGTTTGGATGGTACATTGGAGCATGAGGAATGATTTGAGGATGGCAGACGAAGTGTACATAAAGAGAGGTTGTTTGGTGTTGGAGGATTTCCTTTTCGTATCTCTTTACTCATTCTCTTGTATAGCAAAGCAAGCACGACTTTGAAACAGGATTGATTCTTGTCTTGTTTTGATTGTCACGATATGAACTTTGGAGCACCTTGTCCTGATTCCGATATCACATTCTTGTCACCAATATGACCAACGTCTGACCCCGCCAGTTACACCAGAACAAGTCTCTTACACAGTACCTGATATTGAATGTACTGTCAACAGTGTTTAACTCCTTGTTTTGATCTTGCTTGGTATTACTGTGAAGTCACTGACAGTTGTATCTCGATTTGCTACCTGTGTGGCCATGGCTTTGCAAATTCGGATGTGCTTGCACCCTTCGAACGGCTGTAAGTACTGTAATGAACTTTGCTCTGTTACCTGCTGGGTATAACTCGGACTCAACCATTGGTGGATTTACTTTCATGAAAATTGCGTTGAGCAGCTACCACGACTTACCGGATTTGTTATCTGCTGATACCCTCATCGATCTCCATACTCAAATGCGAGATTATGTCAGTAACTATACCTCCCGAACATATTGGTTTGTTCTTGCTGGAACTCACTGTTCCCTTGCTGAACCCGCACCTTTGAATCTCTTCAAGAGTATCAAAGGATTATCGAATACTGAGGTAGACGATTCTACTCTACCAGCTTATTTTAGGGAACAGTCAGACGTCCCCTCCCCTTGGAATACATATTGGACAGAAGCCGCTGCATACAGAGGAGGCTTGGAACTTGACGATCACATATTTGGAAATAGTTGGACCATGTATTGGGGACCCCATGCTTGGTTTGACTGTGATCCTGAGCTAGCTTGTGAGTGTGAAGGATATAATTGTTTAGGAACACATTCGATGGAAGGACATGCACCAGCAGCACAAGCAACAGCAAAATCTGAGCTGGTCCCTCTGATCGTTATTGAACCCCTGTCTCCAACTAGTTCTGAAATTGACGCGTATAATTGGCACTGGTAGATGTGGTTGATTCGTTGCGATGTCAGGATCAGAACAGCATGATTGGGTGGGTCTGCTGTCTGCAGCCGACCAGCCCATCATAGAAGGAATGGTCAACAGCATCCCACAGGAAATCGACTTCGGGGAGAGACATCATTGCTAGATGAAGCACAAGAGGTGCTGGGGAGGGTGGTGGAGTTTACCGAACCCGCAGCAATGGTACAGAGGGTGTGCGATCTCCCGACACAGATGATCGCATTACAGAAACAGATCACCGATTTGCAGTCACAACAATTGCTGCCCCCGCGGTGTGACCACTTGACGTTCGAACAACAGTTGGAACCATTAAGGCAGAAGCTGGAAGAAGCCAGGAGAACCCCGAGAACGGGAAGAACAGACAATGAGTTATGGCAGGAACTGGATGATATGACACGGGATACACGACAGTCAGGAGAAAAGGTTCGGGCCTTGAGGACTCACTTTGTGAATGCACTATCCTTAGCGGCATGGTTAGCCCTGTCTCCCCCCCAGTGACCCGAGGACAGAGGCCAGAAGTTCCCAGACTCCCCGGACTTTTCAGGTTCATATCAAAGTCAGTTGAGTCCCTGGATTGTTCAACTTCGGATGGGCATACCAGCCAAAGCCGCAAGCCATCCCAATGAGCAGTCAACAATGCGGTACGCATGTAACCGCCTGAGGGGAGTAGCCTTGGGCCAGATCTTGCCACGCGTCTGGGAGGACGGAACGATAGGGCTGGAAGACCTATCAGCTTTTATACACCTCCTGGAGGCAGCGTTTGGGGACCTTGACCGAGTAGCCACCGCCGCAACGGAAATACGGGAGATTAACCAATCAACGGCGAGTTCGCTCAGTATTAAGCGGAGTTCCGAGGTAATGCAGTGGATCTGGATTGGAATCTTTCGGCCCTCCAAAACGCTCTATGAATGGGGCTGTCCAAAGGAATGAGGGACACCTTTACGTACAGTGATATGCCGGCAGAGCTTCCAGCCTGGGTACCGGTGTGTCAGAATTGGGATAATCAGATACGACGATGACAGGCCGAGAAGGGGGCACAGAATAAGGGAGGAGTGACCAGTGTCTCCTCTTCCCCCAGACCCCCAGCTCGCCCAAAGGAAACCTCAGGAGCCCCCGCTGGAACGGTGGGCGGAAATATGGGACCAGTGCACATGGACCTCAGCGCAGGCAAGAGGAGGATTTCCGTCGATGAAATGGCGACAAGGTCCACGGATAGGAGGTGTTCATACTGTGGTGGGTTTAATCACAGGGTGGCAGAATGTGCGGTGAGGAAGATGACTCAGTCATTTAAGGCTCCTGGAGCGGAAGTAATGAAAGTAGGAACCAGGAAAGGTTCCGAGGAATCTGGAAAACATTAGGTCAATCCAAGCAGGATGGCGCTTTGGCTGACGGAAAAAGTTTTGTTTTAAATGCTTTGAAATGTTTTGAAATTTCGCGTCTTTCAGTTAGCAAGGTGGAGGTATTAGAGGGATCAATGGAAGGGAAACACTTAGTTATAAGCTGCACATTGACCGTGAATAATCAAGAGATACCTACACATGCGCTGATTGATTGCGGAGCAACAGGCATTGCATTTATGGATCAAGATTGTGCCCGCCATCATCAAATGCCACATGAAGAATTGAAACCGAAAAGACAAGTCGCCGTTATCGACAGAAGAAATCTTGAGTCTGGGGATATTACACATGTTGCGAAAGTAGGAATGATGATTCAATATCATAGGGAACAACTACCCAGGTTTGTTACGAAGTTGAGACATTATCCAATTGTCCTTGGCATCCTCCGTTGACGATCACAGGATGTTGCAGTACGATTTGCATGCAATATGGGTACTTTCGGATTACAATATTGCATGACACATTGCCATGATGCACACATTACGGTACAAAGAGTCACAGAGGAACCCCCGGAACCAGTCTATTTTCTGAGTAAAGGGATATTTGCACAACAAATCCGCCCACAAAGACCATTTCGAGGAAACATTGTTATGCTTAGTGGATCTTCATGCTTCAGGACAGTAAAGAAGGGGAACCTTACAGTGTTTAAAGCATCTCTTTATGATATCAATAAGGCAATTGAAGCCAAATATTGAAGGGAATGCCCAATGAAAGAACTCGTTTCGAAGCTGTATCATTAATTTCTCCCATTATTCAATAGGTGTTAGCTGACCGATTGCCACCTCATCAACCTGGCATTGATCATGAAGTACGCTTGATGGACGGAGAAACCCCTTCGTGGGGTCCATTGTATCCAATGTCAAGAACTGAGTTGCTAGTCCTGAAGGAGTGGCTGGAGGAAAATATGTCGAAAGGGTTTATTAGACATTCATCATCACCCTTTGCAGCACCAGGATTGTTTCCGAAGAAACTAGACGGTGGTTTACGATTCTGCATTGAATATAGAGATATCATTTGCCCCACGATCGAGAATCGACACCCACTCACCCTGATAACAGAAACACCGAGTTCTTTAGAGAAAGTTCGGATATATCCAAAGTTGGTTGTACAAGGAGCCTACAATTCACTTCGAGTTGAGGATGAGGATGGGCATGAATTGTCCTTTCGCACAAGGTACGGACTGTTCGAACCCACGGTAATGAAATTTTGAAAGACAAATGCACCAGCAGAGTTCCAGGGTTATATCAATAATGCCATTCGAGAAGCATTGGATGAGTTTGCCTCAGCTTATTGGGATGATGTTTTGATATATAGTGATTCAGAAGAGGAACATGAGGGTCACGTTTAGTGGATCATGCAATGATTGCTGGAGGCAGGATTATATTTGAAGCCTAAAAAATGCAGATTTCTTAAGGATACTGTTAAATACTGAGGCTTGAGTATAGGAATGAAGGGAATTTCTATGGATGAAGATAGAATTGAGAGCATAAGGAATTGGAGTCGAGAGAAGAAAACTGTGAATGGATGGCTAATTATCCTCTTTGAAGTACAACAGTTCCTTGGGTTTTGCAATTGTTATTGACAATTAATTTCTAAGCATTCCGAGCAAGCAGAACCATTGACAAGGCTGCCCAAGAAAGATGAACCATTTGTTTCGGAATCCGAGCAACAGCTAGCTTTTGACACGATGGTAACCGCCTTCCGGACAGCACTAGTCCTTTGACATTTCACCCATGATAGAGAGGTGATCATTGAAACGGATGCCTCCGATTATGTATCCACGGGAGTGTTACCCCCATACAATGATGATGGGGTGCTACACCCTGTATTTTACTATTCGAAGGAACGCCCACCAGCCAAATGTAATCATGATATATACAACAAGGAACTTGAGGCAATTATTAAGGCACTGGAGGAATGGAGACCAGAATGTGAAGGGGTTGCGTATCCCCTTAAACAATTAACTGACCATATGATTGTCGAGTATTTTATGACAAAGAAGCTTTTAAAACGATGGCAGGCATGATGGTTGGAGTTTTGAACCAGGTTTGACTACGAGATAGTCTAACGACTAGGCAACTCGATTGGGAAGGCAGATGCTTTAACGAGGAGCCGGGGAGACCTCTCTGAGGGGGGGGATGAAAAACTGAATAACATGGAACTGGTGGTTCCAAAGCCACAGAACCTACTGGAACAATTGCGGTTGGTGGCGGACAGCCCGCCCACCCAGGGCTGTTCCTTCATTTTCCATCTTATGACAAAGGCATCTGAGACTGACACGCTACCAGGAAGGATAGTAGAAGCAATTCGAACAAATGGTGGGTTACAGGAGATTACTATTGCGGAAAGCATAGAGGAGAAAGGACGGATGCAATATAGAGGGAATTTATACGTACCAAGGGACGATGAGTTACGCCTAGGTTTTATACAGAAACACCAGGATACAGCGTTAGCACGACATCAGGGACGGGTGAAGATGTGTGACCTTCTTGACTGGAACTATGATTGGAAGGTAATGCAGAAGGATGTTGACAAGTATGTACGGAACTGCCTTAGCTGTCAAAGTTTGTGGTGTTCCCACCATTCGACATTTGGAGTCCTTTGACCGTTCCCGGCTCCTGACACACTTTGGGAGGATATGTTGATGGATTTACTGGTTGAGCTGCCAGAGTGTGAAGGGTTTGATGCGATTTGGGTAGTAGTAGATAGACTCTCCAAGATGGGACATTTCATTCCCCGCCATATGACTATAGATGCCCTGGGATTAGCAGAATTGTGTTTGAAGGAAGTGGTACGTCTGCATGGACTCCCATTGACAATTGTCTCGGATCGAGAGCCACAGTTTGGGTCAACCTTTTGGCAACAGATATGTAACCGATTGGGGATTGATAGAAGAATGTCAACGGCGTATCATCCCCAGACAGCTGGGCAGATGGAGCAGTTGAATGCAAGTATTGAACAGTACCATCGAGTGATTGTTAACCATCAGCAAGATGATTGGGTAAAGTGGCTTCTGTTGGCTGAGTTTGCTGCACATAATGGAACGTCCGGAACCACTACGTGTGCACCATTTGTTGCGGTCCATGGAGTGGATCCTAGGACGTCGTTCATAGGTGAACCAACAAAAGAACCAGATCATCGACCAATCAATGCTGATCAGGTTCAGGCAATAATACAACAAGTGGATGAGCAGCTCCAAGTTGAAATGACGAGAAGTCAAGCAGCACAGGAGGAGCGAACAAATCGTGCACGAATTGCGGCCCCAAATGTTCAGAAGGGTTCTCAGGGGTGGTTGGATGCTCGACACATTCGGACTACGAGGCCAACACACAAACTCGATTGGAAAGGGCTGTGACCTTGGACAGCAGTTCATCGTGTATCCCAATATGCTTACAAATTGGTGCTACCTGCGTCATTATGGATTCAACGACCAAAACCTGTTTCTCATTTGGTTCCCATGGTGGATGACCCTCTTGAAGGACAACGGATTAATCAACCGCCTCCGGTCGAGGTTGAGGGAGAAGAGGAGTATTAAGTTTTGGGTGTTGAAGATGGTCGGATGTAGCGAAAGCAGTTGCAGTATCTTACACCTTGGACCGGGTATGATTCCTTGACATGGGAACCAGCTAAGTTCATAGATGGGTTACAAGCGGTAGGGGAAGTTGATCAACGTTATCCCATGAAGCCAGAACCATTGGAAAATGTTCTCGGAGGACCTCAAATCTAGGAAAGGGATTCCGTCTCGGCTCAGGCTATGAGTGATCGATTGATGGGTACTTAGGATTAGAATCAGCAGTAGGGAAGGAGGTAGTGTTACGGAAGAGCTGAGATGTTGAAAGACGCAGGAATGGCGCAATGATGTTGCGAGAGGGTGGCGGGATAATTTGTTCTGATAGTGAAGTGGTTTGAGGTGTTGCGACATCAGGCGATGTGGCGTGGTTGTGCTGATAAGGAGTTATGTGGTGGTATGTAAGATCATGAGAAGATGTTCAGAAGGTACATTGGAGCATGAGAAATGATTAGAGGGTGGCAGACGAAGTGTACATAAAGAGCGCATGTTTGGTGTTGGAGGATGTCCTTTTCTTCTCTCTCTGCTCATTCACTTGTATTGCCAAGCAAGTACAACTTTGAAACAGCTTTGAATCTTCTCTTGTTTGGATTCTCTCGATACGAACTTCGGAACACCTTGTCCTGATTCTGATATCACATTCTTCTCACCAATCACCAACGTCTGACCCTGCCCGTCACACTTTGGTGCTCTGTCGTGCAAAATGGATGTTTGCTGCATGACCACGCAGCAAATAGAGTACTAACCAGTGGATGTTCTGTCATAAGTCAGCAAATCTGGAATGAAATTGTTATTGTGATTGCGATCCTTGGTGTATGCATCAAGATTGAAAAATTGAGGGTTGGGAAAAGGAGTATGAACATACACATATCTGGGTGGCACACCTTCAATGTCGGAACTTTGAGCTACCTCATTGTCACTAGCTGGCACACCTGGCATTCTGGGCGGGGGGAACGCCGGTTCTCGTGGAGGTGCAGCCATTCGTTTGCGCCTCTAGCATGTCTGTGGATTCTTTGCAGTGCCATTGTGTCATGGAAGGCAGCCGTCCATTTCATTTTCACAAACGATTGCAAGGGGTCTTTCTATCGCAGCCTTCACCTCTCTATGCCCAGGAAACTCAACTCCCCGCTTCTTCTGTTCTTGCACCTTGGTGTGGGATTTCTTCATCAGGGATTGTGAATCCTGTATTGCGGCGCTCGAAAACCATTGTATCGGCATTTCGGCCATCATCACCGCAGGCCGCATGTTGGACTTTTCTCACTGTACCCGACCTGCTTGCCTTGCAATGGTAGCTGAGATGTCAAAAGCCTACCGGAAATGGATTGCTGCTTCCCAAAATGAGATTCGGCAATCACCCCTACTATATACGACTCCGTAACCTCCTCCAAGCTCTTAAAATCTTGTCAGATCCCCTCTCAGAGAGAATTATGACGCTATTTATCCCCAAGTTCCTGGAACTGACCATATCATCATGGATGTTTTCACAGACTGTAATGATAAATGCCATCGTAAACTATGGCGGTCTCACATTACGGGCAGCGATGCATTGGTCATGTAGCTCTCAACATACCCCACCTTCACATTGTATTGTCAGTTCACAGTAGTCACCCTCGGTCTGAATTTTCAAAGTTTCAGTTCCATGATGCTTCCTGTTCCTGCTGCTTCCGGAGTTACAGACCATTTTCAAATGTGCTCCTGGGTCATATTTCCCGTGGCTGCATTGGTAGCGTCGCGGTGGACAAACTAGTGTGTGTGTTGCAGCTGTGTTTCAGTAGGTTGAGCATGGGAAGGAGCACCTGTCGTTTGGCTGAATTCAGATCCACTCGCACCAGGCTGAGGGGTAGGTGGAGCCATGACTTGCGGTTGTGGAAATGGTTAGGAAGATGATAACAAAAAGAAGTGGGAAGCCTTGAACAATATATAGTTAGATTCGAGTCAAAATGGAATAAGTGACAGCCAACTTGCACATTCTGCTCAAGACAAATCCTTCTGTGTATGGCTGCAGGTTGGAGGGATTTCCAATAGTTCCGCGATTTGCAGTACTTTGGTCCTATGTTGTTTGTTTGTTTACAGGGATACACTGTGGTCAAACACAGCTGAAATCCCATGTTTGATAGATATGAAAACGACATTCTTCAACAGAAAGGACATCTGGTGATAAATGTCCCATGACATTCCTTGGATCATACATGACATGGACTCTAACCATCCTGTGAGTTTATATGTTTGGCATTACTATTCCCAATCCAGTGATGGTCAAAACGCAGATTTTTCATTGTTCTAGTTGATCAATTGTACCAACCTTGACATAAAAGACAAAGCTTGCCTGCATGCGGTCCATATCTTGCAACATCCAACATGTCACCCATCAACAAAGTCAACTCGAGATAGAGAGGTTAATGCTCTGAAAAAGAACCTGTCGCCACTTTTGGCAGGCAAAGATGGCAATTTGGAAAAGCCATCCACATGATGAAATCATCAAGTGAATGAAGGTAAGAGCGGCCTGGAGGCAGAAAGGGTCCAAGCCTTGGGAGAATTGCGCAGCTTGCAATCAAAAAAGAAGCTTTTTCCAGAGAAAAGACAAGATACGCACTTTTTGAGCAATGAAGACAAACAGAAATGGATCCAGGATTATATGGATAGAGAGACCGCTGTGGCAAGATAGCAAGTTCAAGACGCTGAGACAGCGATTATGAAAGAGCACGAAGATACGTGAAATGATGAAAAGAATAGATCAACATCCAGAAGTCCCAGAAGAAAAAGTATGGACATGACAACAGTTATCGGAGAGAGTCTAGGCGATCTTCCAAGTTCCGCGAAGGAGGAGGATTGGGAAGATGAGGCATATGATTAAGAAGATACAGAGCTAGGAGAGCTGGGCGAAGATGATGAACATAGCTGGGTTCAGGGAAGAATCTCCATAATGGTACAGCGACACAATGGGAGTCTTTGGGAGAGGCAGATGAGGCTTGACAGACTGACGGGAACGAATTGGTGGGACAGGGCAGACTGCTCCCAGCAGAGATGTATGATGTACGGGACGGCCCGATTGACGGTGCTGGTAGTTGTGAAGCCCCACACTGACACAACTGCAACCACACCATCAACGACCACATTTGGGGAGGTTATGCAGACTCGTTATATCTTCTGCGGACAATCGTAAATGTTACTAGGGACTTCTCACCCAGGATGTAGTCAAATGATGCTGGGTTATTACCAACCAAAGTCAAACCAACAAATAGCATCTCTCCTGGGCGACACAGCTCCCGATTGGTCACCGAACACATTATCAAAGATCGCTGAATCACTATCCTTTTACCCCCTCACATAGCTGTTGACTAGGGATTTGGCCCGGTGGCTTCCGTCTTGAGCTGATTGGAAGTACGGATATCACTATGCCAAGGACTATGATGTAACTTGCCTCTTTTGTAGTTAGCACCATTAGTCATCGATCGACCTTAAGTCGATGCGACATGTCTCGTTACACGATACAAGAGACACAGAATCGCATACCCCCGCGCACACTCGACTACTCGAGCACACGCCACCGTACAACAGGTTATGAGCCCTTGCGTTTAAAAAGGGAACCGACGATCAATTACTTCCATTTTCGTTTGTCGAGTGGAAGTCAACATCATCATGGAGAAGCGTCCCCACAAGCTAAGCAATTACCCCGCACCCCGCCATATTTCTGATGGCGGCTGCTGGACGTCACCCGCTCAGTCCGAGAGACTACGATAACTGACGATTGCGATACAAGATGAGTTCGACTACGGTCACCATCACCAAGTTCAATGGCACGAACAATGCACAATGGGGAACCGAGATGGCACTACTCCTCGAGCAGAAGCAAGTGTATGGTATCATCAAAGGATACGACCACAAGCCGGAAGAGCCAGCAGCAAATGCGACCGCTACAGAGAAGGCCGCTTTCAAAGACTGGATGAATCGCCATGGTGTTGCCAGATCGACTATTGTACTCGGCATGGAACCGGGGATACAAGCAGAATACACAGTCGTCGACGATGCGAAGACACTTTGGGAGAAGCTAGCAGCAGCCTACAAGTCAAAGCTAAAGCTCAACATCTTCGAGATTGGGGAAGACCTTTGGAGCATCAAGCTACAGGACTGCGGAGATGTTGACAATTACGTATCGCAGATCGATCGGAAAAGCAAGGATTACAATCTCTGCGCAGGACCGACAACACCATCGACCACCGACACTGATGCCGATACGCACAGTGGAAAGACAATCGCCAAGATGAGTGAGCAGGAACACATCTTCTACCTCCTTCGCGGAATCCCAAGGAACGACAAGTGGAAAGTCATCCGGGAGCTCATGATGGACAAAAACGCCACGATGACCGCCACCCCTGATGAGATCGTCACCAAGCTCGTCGAAAAGGAAGCTGCAATCAAGAGAGACAAAGGGCTCGCTCCAGAAGCTCTGCTCTTTACAAAGAAAGGTGGTGGTAATGGCGGTAAAGCCGGTAAAGGCGGGAGAAGTCCAAAGAGGGATAAGAGAGATAATAAGGACGAGAGGAAAGAGAAGGATTTCCGGAAGTGCTTTCATTGCCAACAGCGAGGGCATACCACCGAGAACTGCTTGAGCAAGCAACGCGGCTATCCTCCTAAGTCTGCCGACACTGCTGCAAAAGCATCGACTGAGACTACTTCGACTCTCACCACTTCAATCGAGAACTATTGGATGGTGGCCAGCTCAAGTGCTTCATCCAGTGATTGGTTCATCGATTGCGGATGCACGACTCACATCTCCGGCCATCGATCAATGTTCATCACCTACACCGAATATCCTCCGGATACAAAGAAGGTGAAGGGATAGAATGGGGTCACATCGTTTGCATCCCGATATGGGAGTGTTAGGTTGATTTGCCAGCTACCAGATAGAAAGACGGAAACAATCATACTCCAAGAAGTGGTGCATTTGCCGGGGTCGTTCAATCTCATCTCACAGTCTCAGATCATGGACAAGGATGTCAAAGTCGAACCGGTGAATCACTACGTTCTCAACCTCTACAATCGCCATGGCAAGTTGCTTGCCACTGCACCTCAGGTCGATGGGCTATTCGTTCTGGATCGCGTTCTAGATCGAGCTCCGGGATCGACCGAATACACCGATATCAACAACGACAGCTGCCTGCTGGCACTTAAGACGACTGGGCATGCATCTCGGCACGATGCAGAGAAGCGGATGTTATGGCACCGCCGTCTGGCACAGGTCGGTCTCAAGACTTTGGAGATCTTGCCGAAGGTTGTTGCCGACGGTCCGAAGATGACCGGGAAGTGCGATTGAGAGAGCTGCATCAAGTGCAAATTAGCTCGAAAGCCTTTTACTCCGAATACAACCTCCCGCGCCACTGAGCCTCTGCAGCTCGTGCACTCGGACAGATGCAGTCCCCTGCAAACAGCCATCGGAGGAGGTCGATATATGCTGCTCTTCATCGACGACGCCACGAGGCATACAGATGAATACATACTGAAGTACAAGTCGGAAGCCCTTGAGAAATTCAAAGAATGGAAGGCTCTTAGAGAAAAGCAGTCGGGCAAGCAAGTGAAGCGAGTTCGCACAGATGGAGGCGGTGAGTATACCTCCAAGAAATTCGCAGAATACCTAAAATCAGAGGGCATGATAATGGAAACGACTACGCCCTACTCAGCTCAGTCCAATGGAGTCGTCGAACGGGCGAACCGCACGATCATGGAGCGCGTACGATGCATGCTGGACGATGCCGGACTTTCGAACAAGTGCTGGGCATTTGCAGTCTCAGTGGCAGTCTATCTCAAGAACCGCACTCCGACATGCTGAGTGGTTGGTAAGACTCCGTACGAGTCCTGGCATGGATCCGGAAAGAAGCCATCAATGAAGCATCTCCGTGTGTTCGGATGCTTGGCTTTCGTCCACGTTCCGAAAGAGAAACGAAAGAAGCTGGATTACAGAGCCACTCCCGGCATATTCGTTGGGTACAGCATATCGACTAAGCAGTACTT
>Ga0307512_10000835_pt1 | contig 45415 bp, 47 predicted proteins | sample 14_EM_MG_FD_200267 | JGI IMG/M metagenome (GOLD analysis project Ga0307512, IMG submission 200267) | Populus trichocarpa ectomycorrhiza microbial communities from riparian zone in the Pacific Northwest, United States - 14_EM | ecosystem: Host-associated > Plants > Roots > Unclassified | place... | reverse complement strand
TTATGATCCAAGGTCTTAAGCGACCCTAGCCATTGGCAGTAAGATGGAATGCATTGTGATTTCATGATTGACATTGGGAAACCACAGTTGGTCACCAATGAAATCATTGAAGTAATTCCCAATCAATCTAAGTTGGGATTAGGTATTGAAATAAATGCAATAAAGCACTGTTCGTCTGTGTGCCAGCTACTGCTGCAAGAACAAGATAAAAGGAATGTGACAGATCGGAATTGCTGTTATAAGCTGTAACTTATTACTTGATAATGTCTAAAGAATGGTCTTATATTGGAGAATAAAAGCTTAAATCTGCTCAAGTATGAAGATGATAACCATTATAAGCGCCATGGATTCATCTATAACAGACTAGTGGAGATGGCAAAAATAAAATACAGATAAGGAATTGTGAGAGCAGAAAATCACAGTGCAATTTTCTGATGGAGTTGCATCCTTAGGATATAACTAAAAAGAGATCACATCGCTCTGGCAGTGAGAAGGAGCAGTGCTAGCAGTAATCCAAAGTCAGAACATTAGAAGCAATGAATACCTTGAAATATTACTAGAATTTACTGTAAATAGTACAAAATATTGTCTTGGCAGCATATGACTATTAAGTCTATAGCTTGAAAAAGAGTATTGAAAACAATATGCAGTCATAATATCGCCACAACCTGGTTGATAAATGTTTATTTCTCAACACTTGGATATTTCATCAAAATGTTTCTGGTTTTACACTATGCAAAAAGCATGGGTATCAAATAGAACCAATATTAGCACCTGACAAGCAGATTTATCCCCAGTGAGAAATTTGAAGAGATTATCAAAGAAGAGGATCTGGCTTGGAATCTGTATGAACTTTACTGTGCTCTGGGTAATGAAATCAAGAAGTCGAGTTTAAGGAAACAATGACAACATGAATCGGCTGTGGTATGTAAATTATTACATGCTGTATCAATTATTTAGATTGTAGTATGATTGTAATAATGGAATATTTTCGAAGTACTTTGTTTTACTGAACCTTTCAGGATTATTCTCAAATATACCGGTATGTTCTCAAAGATCGAAAGTACTATCTGGATAACTGCTGTTTCGACTGTTGCTACTGCTAACAGTATTTAAATGATAATGAAATTCAGGCCAATGATGTAGAATAGTGTCCATCATGTGCATAGACAGACTGTTGTTAGAGATTTGAGGCAATTCGCAATTTCAACATTAATGCTGTAGTCAGGTTGGACCGACTTTGGCAGATAAATTGCATTTAAAAAGATTGCAAATGATCTGTATGTGATATATATAAAGAAAGTTCACCAATCTGGCAGTACGATTTTCACTTCAAATCGACTACCCATCAATCACAATCAATTGTCATTCCCTGGAGTCGGCTTATATGCACGTGCAAAGCTCTGGCTCCAACCAGGAGCTGAGTGGAAAAACAGCACTGACTCATGGCGGTGAGAGCCAACACAGCGTGGTGCAGGGAGTATGAATAGAGATCACTTCAGGTATTGAAGATATACCAATTGCTTCAACGAAATGAACAGTTTGAGGACCTAGATCCTAGTATAGGAAGATCTAGCTGCAATAGCATTGCAAGTGCTATTCAATATCAAACCTTGCAACAATGTGTAGGAGTTGCTTGTGGAAAAGTATTTAACTGTTCCATACCATCTGGATATTCTAGATACCAGAATATCAACCAAGCAGATCAGTTTTAACAAAGTATTCAGGGGTAGAGGACAAATGAGTATTAATATGCATTTCTGGAGGAGATACCACAAGGAATTAATACCATCCAGCCACAGTATATCACAATGGTTCAAAAGGCTGCAGATATTATCCAAGGGAATCCCACTCAGATATTCCACATATTCAAAAAAATCATATGATTCCATGGTATATTTGGAAGTGGTCCTAGCAGTTTCACTAATTACCAATCCTTTACAGATATGGAAGACTACTCAACAGAGTCTTGAGTATAAGGTTCGTGTCATTGAAATGAGAAATTGTGAGCTACTAACAAAATAAGACCCGAAAAGTTCTGTAAAGTCTACAGGTGATAGATTTCAAAGAGTGCCAGAACACCAGACTCCATCAAGTAATGGAATAATACTGATTTAAGCAATGTACATTGCATTGATGACTGTTGGTTACAGCTGGTCTTACCCATATATATTCAACAATGAATCATATATTCCATTCTGATTATGTAGTTAAGAATCAATCTGTCCATTGTTTGTGGTATACAAGGGATACCATTAGTAATCTGACAACCAGTTGGGGAGAATTTGGTAGAGGACAGTAATGGGAGAATGATGGTAATGATGGCCAATAGGGTAATACTAGTGTAAGCAACGGGTGCGGGTAACCCGCCAGCGGTCCGTGTTTGGACTGCAAAGACGGGTCGGTTCGGTTCCAGACCCATCCAAAAACCCGAACAGCTGACTCTTGGCAGGCCAAACCCGGACCCGTACCCCTCAACCCGCGGGATTTGCCGGGTTTGGCTGGATCCATCGGTTCCAATCTCTGGTTCTGCGTTTCAGGTTTCACATTTATGGTCGCATTCAGATATGCAACTGTTAATCGTAAAATATTGACATTGGTACGTCACGGTTCATTTTTGACATACTAGCTGCCTTGATGTCCAAAACAAGCATACTCACGCGCCCAACCACATCCTGAAAATGAGCGTCAACAGAGCGTCAACAGAGGGTCAACGATATTTGGTCTTGCAATCTGTTTTGCCTATAAAGGCAGCCAATTATTCCTCTATGACTGAGTACAACCTATCGGAGGTGTGATTTCCCAGGACACATGAACAAAAATCGTTGACGCTCCGTCGACGCTCATTTTCATGATGGGGCAGGGAGGGTATTGCAATCTGTTTTGCCTATAAAGGCAGCCAATAATTACTTTATGACTGACTACAACGTATCGGAGGCGTGATTTCCCAGGACGCATGACTAAAAATCGTTGACGCTCCATTGTCGCTCATTTTCATGATGGGGCAGGGAGGGTATTGCAATCTGTTTGGCCTATGAAGGCAGCCAAAAACTCCTCTATGACTGACTACAATCTATCGGAGGTGTGATTTCCTAGGACGCATGACCAAAAATCGTTGACGCTCCGTTGACACTCATTTTGCCATGGCTGTATCCACAATATGCAATCATTTAATTTGGCACAGTCCATCATTCACATTGTTTTGGCTGCCTTTCTGGCATTTTTGTTTACTTTCTTCTTGATCACTACGTTGTTCTTTAATAATACATAGATATATTTAATGATAATCTCCAAAATCCCGTGTCTTTCGCTCAATGCTCGTCATTAGTTGCAGGATCGCTCAATCCGCTGCTGTTGTCTTTGAAATCATTGTTAGCTGCATTACCACACCACAGAGAGTGTACTAACGATCATCAGGCAGCATATCTGGATCAAAATCAGTATCGTGCTCGGTATCCTCATCATCGAAAAATCCCGTACACGGAAGAGCTGTATTCGAATACATATATCAGGCAGGCAAATTGACGATTTGAGAAAGTTGAACCCAGAAAGTGTTACCGGTTGGGGTGGGTGGCGTGCGGGGCAGTGGTCGAGTCAGCTCTGGAGTCCGCTCTCTGTGTTGGTCGGGTGGAGGTGCACCTGTTCTATTGCGTCTCCAGCGTGTCTGCAGATTCTTTGCGGTGCCATTTTGGCCAGGAAGGCAGCCGGACGTTTGGTTTTGACAAAGCATTGCCGGGTGTCTTTGTATCGCAGCCTTCACCTATTTGTGCCCAGGACACTCAACACCCCGCTTCTTCTCTTCTCAGACCTCGGCTCGTGGTATCTTAATGAGGTATTTCGTTTCCTCGATTGCGGTGAGCGAAAAGCCTTCTTTGGCCATTTTGGCTATATTCAATGCCAGGCGCATGTCGGACTGTGCCAGCTGTACCCGCCCTCCTTGCCTTGCCATAGTTGCAGACATGTTGAAAACCTACAAGACATTAGTTGCTGCTTCTAACAATGAAATTCGGCTGTTACCTCTACCATCTAAGCTTCCGTGGCCTCCTCTAAGGTGATTAATGCCTGCTCTGTCCACTCATGGGGATGCTTATCAGGAAATTCATCTGCCAAAATCCAAGAGCTGACAACATCGTGATGTTCGATTTTCCGGACTGTGCGGACAAATGCCTTTGGCGACCATGGAGGTTTCCCGTTACAGGCAGCGATAAATTTGTTACGTAGCTCTCTACAGACACCCGCTGTGTGCTATTCAGTTTACTGACTGCCATTTGCCTCGATATGGATATACTCACATCCCACTACATGCTGCTTCTTATTTTTCCTGCTTCCAGTCTTGCGGACAATTTTTAAATGTGCATCCTGGGTCATATGTCTGGTGGCTGCATTGGCAGCATCGCGGTGAACTAACTTGTGTCTGTGCTCTTGTTGTGTGCCAAGAATGTCCGTATTTGTTGTAGCGCCCGCCAATCGGCCGGTATTCAATCCGCTCTCACCTGGCGGAGGTGGTTGTGCATCCATGATGTGCTGGTGAGGAATAGGAGAGGAAGATGATAACGAGAGGAAGTGGGAAGCCCTGAGGACTATATAGTCAGCTTCTTGTCAGAATGGAATAAGTAGCAGCCAACATGATCGTTATGCTCAAGATGAATCCTGCTGAGTATGGCTGCAAGTTGCAGGGGTTTCCCACTGCCCCGCAATTTGCAAAAAGTCAGCCTGATGTTGTTTGTTTGGTCACAGGGATAAACTGCGGTGTACGACAGCCGGAATCGGCTAATCGCTATACATTAATACGACGTTGTTCGACGGAAAGGACGTCTGCTGATGTTTGTCTCAAATAATCCCCGTGATATTGCATCAAAATGACGCTAACAATCATGTCATGTTGTACGGTTAGCGTCACTATTCCTGAGTTATGGAATCTCAAATGGGAGATTTTGCTTTGTTCAAGATGAGTAAACATACCAACCTTGACATAAAAGACACAGCTTGCCTTCATATTGTCCATAACTTGCAACATCCAACATCTCGCCCAACAACAAATTCCACGCAAACTACAATGGTCAATGCTCCGAAAAAGAACTTTTTGCCACTTCCTGCTGGGAGATACGGCAAATCGACAAAGCGGTCAACCCAACGACATCATCATGCGAATGAAGGCAAGAGCAGCTTGGAAGCAGAGAGAGTCCGAGCACTTGGGGCATTGCGCAGCTTGAGATCCAAAATGAAGCTTGCGGCAGAGAAACGACGAGAAACGCACTTCTTAAGCAACGAAGAGAAAGAGAAATGGATCGAGGATTATGTTGTGAGAGAGACCGCTGTCGCAAGAAAGCGAGTTGAAGACGCAGAGGCAGCGTTTCAGCAAGAGCAGGACAATAGGAAGCATGCTGAAATCGCGGGATTGACGTACAGAGAGCCCGAAAAGACGTTCGAGGAGATGCTGGTTGCTATCGGAGACAGTCTGAGTGATCTTGCAAGTTCTGACGATGGGGAGGATAGGAAAGATGAGTATGATAATGAGACTGAGTGGGGCAAGCTGAGCGAAGATGACGAACCCGGCTGGGTGATGGGCACAATCAACAAAACGGTAAAGCGGTGCACGGAGAGGTTTTGGCCGAAGCAGATGAAGCTCAACAATTGACTCAACCGGGGTGGGAGGATGCAGCCAACTACTTCCGTGAACGAGATAAGAAGTATGGCACATTCGAATCTAAGGTTCTGGCAGTAGTTCAGCTGCAAACGAATGATGAAGCTCTGGCACCTCCACCGACAACATTTGGACAGCTTGTGGTGAGTGTTGACATTGTCCACGGAATATCGCAAAGGCCGCAAGGGACTTCTCGACCAGGAAGTAGTCATATCAGGCTAGCATCAGTGAAGCCGCAGTCAAAATCGAGCATACCTAGCGGTGAACCAGCTGCGGAGCCCGATTCGTCAACGTTGCTGAAAGCGATGCCAGTTGAACCTGTAAGTTCTGTTGAACCAGTAAGCTTTTACCCCTGCAGATAGCCTCCAGCTAATTACTATATAGATATCGGATTCCGACAAAAAGACAGTGACGGCTCCTTCGGCTGCGGAAGAATAGACATGCAAACTGTAATTCTTGACGTCCGATCACGGTGAAGAGCAAGTTGTTTACCAATTTCGCTGCGTGTCAGCTTTTTCTTGATTTCAGTGACAACGTTGTGAGACATGATCATGCGTCTGTGCATGTGCAAGGGTCGAATGCACCATGTGAAGGTTCTAGAATCCAAATAGCACTTTCAGACGGCCAAAATGTGCAGTTTCTTTCTGCAAGTGACTGTGAAGTGACAATGCAAAAGCAATATTAGTGACAAAATGTGCTAACAAAATTTGAGTGAGTGATGTCATACGTGTCATAGAAGGAGCGGTCAGTGTGCATGACGAATTGATCTGAACGACAACCATCATGCTAAATTCATCCATGTATCCAACAGCATAACTCGCCGCACAGACCTGGTGCACATGGTTGAGATATTTGAAATTGCTTATGGTACGTCATGCAAATCGAGGAGAAGGAGCTGGATAAGGAATGGTGAGGAAGTCAAGCTATATTTACCAAAAACTAGTGAAATGAACCACATGCCATCAATTGCCAGCCGAAAGCACGGGAATGTGATAGGGCAACGTCATTTCTCACTCAGATAGCGTAGATAGCAGTTGATCAGAAATTGAGTGCCAACAAAACTCCTGTATGGAAATGATAATACATACAAACACAATAATGGAGGTCAAAAATGAGTATATTATTGGTTGCATACAATTATTGAGTGTACAAAGGCTGTGTCGATGTGAGTAATGTGAGCGTCAACAGAGTGTCAACGATTTTGAGTCGTACACATTCAGCAATCAATGGGCTGCATTGTCACATCCTTCCAAAGTGGATGTAGAGGTCGGCGTTTTTGCGAAGAAGGTAAATGACACGCTCATTGCCTCATCCTAAAAATGAGCGTCAATGGAGCGTCAACAATTTTTGGCATTGGGTCATGAAACATCCAGTAGGCTGCGCGGTTACAGTACGTCATAATCAAAATATCGGCCGCCTCTCTATGGAACAATGGTGGCGGCAGCATTTCTACTATGTTGTAAAAATGAACGTCAACAGAGCGTCAACGACATTTGGCCTTGCATCGTGGAAAATGCATGAGCTGTGCGGCAACATTCCCCAATAATTGCGCTATCGGCCGCCTTTCGAGGCGAAACCTCTTGCAACAACATCCCTACTATGTCCTAAAAATGAGCGTCAATGGAGCATCAACAACTTTTGGCCTTGTATCATGTAATATTCTAGGGCTGTGCGGCTACATTGAGCCATAGTCACATTATCGGCTGCCTTTCTAGCCAAAAACGGTTACTACGACATCGCAACTATGTCCTAACAATCAGTGTCAACAACTTTTGGCCATGCATCTTGGAAAATCCTAGGGCAGTGCGGTGACATTAACACATAATCGAATTATCGGCCATCTTTCTAGGCAACAATGCTTTCGACGACATTGTCACTATGCCCTAAAAATGAGCGTCAACGGAATGTCGACGACTTTTGGCCATGCATCTTGGAGAATCCGAGGGCAGCGCAGCGACATTAACACATCATCGAACTATCGGCTACCTTTCTAGGCAAAAATGCTTTCGACGACGTCGTCACTATGCCCTAAAAATGAGCGTCAACGTAGTGTCAACAACTTTTGGCCATGCATCTTGGAAAATCCGAGGGCAGTGTGGCGACATTAACACATAATCGAAGTATCGGCCGTCTTTCTAGGCAGAAATGCTTTCGACGACATTGTCACTATACCCTAAAGATGAGCCTCAACGGAGTGACAACAACTTTTGGCCATGCATCTTGGAAGATCCGAGGGCAGTGCGGCGACATTAGCATATAATCAAACTAGCGGCCGCCTTTCCAGGCAAAAATCCTTTCGACGACATCGTCACGATGCCCTAAAAATTAGCGTCAACGTAGTGTCAACAACTTTTGGCCATGAATCTTGAAAAATCCGAGGGCAGTGGGGCGACATTGACACAAGATCGAACTATCAGCCATCTTTCTTGGCAAACATTCTTTCAACGACATCGTCAATATTTCCTAAAATGAGCGTCAACGCATCATCAACGATGTTAGGCCTTCCATCTTGGACAATCAAGGGGCTATGCGACCACAATGATCTAGAATCGTACTATTAGCCGCCTTTCTACGCAAATATGCTTACGACGAGATCGTGACCATGTCCAAAAATGAGCGTCAACTGAGCGTCACCGATTTGTGCGCTGGTATCGTAGATGATCTAACCGCAATGGAACACAGATAAACCACAATGATTCTATCGACAGCGTTTGTTGACAAAAATGCAAGTGACGATATCGCGTCCGCCTCCTACAATTCAGCACCCACGGAGCGTCAAGGCTCCGAACCCTACACATCAATTAACCGCATTATGCCGGACCTAACTGGAGTTTTGAGTGGTCAGTCGTTGCAATCTGTCCTTGTATTCAACTTCAGAAATATGCATGCAATGTCTTACTGATCTGATTATTTTCCTTGTAGCTGTAGAGTCAATATTTAGGAACCCGGGGTCGGCTTTACTGTATCGGTATTTCCTGCAGTCTCTCGAGTCGGAATACCCAGCATCCGAATTTCTACCGCCATGTCCGATACAAAATCTTTGAACACCACATTGCTCAAGGTTATGATCTCTTCCAAAAATGAACGTGTCTTGATTCGCGATTTGAGGGAGCTTACATTGCAAATCATCTTCGATGCTTGGTGGGCTTCAATGAATGAAGGGTGGAAGCGGCCTATTGCTTGGAACAATTCTAGACATGTGCCGTCGTGGCGATTCTGTTTACACTGCAGAATTGAGGAGACTGGCAGCCCTGACATCATCTGTATTGTTTGTCATCAAGTTCTTTGCCATCCATCAGAACATGGGACCAGCTCAATGGGGAAACACTTGCTGGCAAAAGCTCACATCGCAAAGTTAAACGAATTAACACAGTCAGAGGTTACTGAATTGACTAGTTCGACTGTGGATGAAACAGCTGTGGCCATCTTGAAGAGGCAAGGAAGTCGAGGAATCACAATCTTAAGTATGCAGAGGAAAATCAGATTTGATACTCAGTTAAATTCATATTAATCGAAACGACAGACAAAATGTTCCAAACTGGCAGCTAAGGACTTTGAAACTTCCGAATTTCACCAAGGCACGTGGAATCGCTACCTCATGTTAGGATTTGTTTCTCCACAAATTCCATGGAACACTGTATCAAATCTTGAGCTACGACGGACAGATCAGCCATTACGCGACAACCTAGTCATACCGTCGGCTACGACCCTTAGTAACATTTGCCGGAGCAAATCTGCACTGAGTGTGGATGCAATTAAGAAGCAATCGCCGTTACGAAATAAAGTTAGTTTAGCTTTGGACGGAACGACTTAAACGAACAAACTAGCCATAATGTCGGTCATTGTGTACTAGATGGATCAAAATTGGGCATTGCGTGAAGTTCAACTCGCTTTCGATGAGGTTTATCGCCTGTTCTGTTCTTATTTCGAAAGCTAATTAAGGATGACAGGTCAAGGGCCAACATACTGGAGCAAGGCTAGCTGTACATTTGAAGGACGTGCTGGATCGTTTTGAGCGTACCGACGGCCGTTTACTCGGTATTACAAAGGATAATGCTTCATCAAACTACTCGATGACACGCGAGCTGCAATCAACACTTGAGGCCTCTGGAATGGAGTGGCCGGCATCGAGGAACCACATACCATGCATGGCGAACGTCATACAGCTGCCTGTAGGTGCATTCATGAGCAGTCTCGGTGTGGAAGGCCGCACCAAGTCTTGGGAAGCCCATGAGCGCGATCAGCAATTTGGAGATAATGCAAGCATGGACATTGGGAAGAGTCGGAGACTTCGAACAGAGGGCAATGCTAGAATCAACAAGGTGTTGGCCATGAAACCAGGTTTAGCAAAGATAATTGAGAAAGTACGTATTTCATGATATTTTGAATGTCCTGAAGCTTACCTTCATATAGCAGAGAATGCTTGCTGTATTAATTACGCTAACACCTGGTCGCCGAAATGAGTTCATTCACTGTGAAAAAGCTAAAGTCCGCATTGCCGTACTTCCGATTATGGATGTGAAGACACGTTGGAACTCTACACTGGAGTTGCTCGAGCACGCCTACCGATTACGGGAATTTACATGCGAGTGGCTTCAAAATTCAAAATGCAGTGAATACCGGCCACTGTTCACAACTCAGGATGAGTGGACGATTGTCAAGTATGTCATGGAAGTATTGAGGCCATTTCGATATTGGACCCTTTGGATGTCGAAGAGGCATACAGTCACATTGCATCACGTTTTCACAGTGTACAATGACATGTTCGATCACATGGATGGCGTAATGCGATCTTTGGCTCAAAAAAAGACTCTGTGGAAACAAGACTTGTTCTTCACTGTGAAGTTAGCTCGACAGGAGCTGTCCAAATACTACGCTGAAGAGACTCCAATGACGGGCATGCTTCTTAAATCCGCACACATCCTCGATCCTTTCCGGAAGTTGCGATAATTTGGAAAGTGGGACAAGGCAATGGATATAAATCCTGAGGACGAGACATCCTACACTACACAATACGAAGAGGCCTTTCTGAAGTATATGGAGAATGAATTCTGAGCCAAACATTGTCGTGTCCCTGTCAATAAACTCGAAACCGTACCGAGCAACAATCTCCTCCCCTCTGCAACGGCATCAGGGTCCTATCAATCATCCTTTGATCCATATGATTTGTCCAGCGATGATGAGGAATACTTACCGCCTAACAATGTGGCTGAGATGACACCCGGATGAAGCGATCGTGCAGCCCACTGATTGACCGCCGCCAGGCTCTATTTGAATTCCCCGCCTGAAGCACCATAGAACTGGGGGCAAATTAATCCAAATCTCAATGATTACCAATCCGACCCAATGGAGATTAGTAGTACATTTTGGATACCGGACATAACCGATTGGTGGCACCAACATGAAGAAACACACTCAAAGTACGCCGATCTCTCCAATGTGGCGTGCAACATATCCTCTATCATACCACGGGGTGTCGGAGTGGAGGCCAGTTTTTCCCTTGGACGAGATGTGATTGGATGGAGGCAATCAAAAACCACAGGCGAGACCCTATGCAACAGAGTCGTTGTAAGACAGTTTGCTCGAGCCAATAACGGGATTTTGGCAGGCACTGACCCAGAGTTGGATACCATGAACACAGAAAACGACTCGGAAATGAAGAAGGAGGCGGAGAAAAGGACATTGCACAGAATGGCCAAGGTTCACAACTTTTTGGAGATGTGGCAGGGCAGCCAAAACCTACGTGCTACCCAGAAGGAATCTCGCGCTCAAAATAGGCAGATGACCGCCGTAGGATACACTTCGGACACGGATGAGATCGTCAAAGCATCGTGGTCACTCTTTCAAGATCATGGTGCAGCTGCATTTTAATTGTCAGAAAGATCACCCTTGCCACCACCTGTGTCTGCAAAGGACCTCCCTGGAGGACGAACTCAAATCTTAAATGTCCGCCGAATCCGAAGAATCAACCGTCATCCAGTCGAAAGCGACGAGGATAGTGCACCTGAAAGCATTTCGGACACCGATGATTCGCTAAACTGGAATGGCGACTTGGATTATCCAATTGACAGCGAAGAGGATTGCGCAGCGGACGATGACTCAAATATAGAACAGAACGATGGCATCGAGGATCCGGAATGCCCAGAGCAGCAGGATGTGAGCGCCGCGCCAAATGTGCCCGGATTGGTTTGGCCAACACGGAAGTCAAAGAGACAGGCTGAAAAGATGTTGGTGACGGTCAATGCAGCAGAAACGCGGAGAAATAAAGGAGGGAAGAAAATGTAGGACAGAATGCGTCAACGGTTCACCAGCTTTATGTAGCATGACCGAGAGTTTCTGTTAGAGATATATTATGGGCGAATTGTAAGAAGTAGCGTGTGAATATCGGTTCATAAATAGATATATTGCAGGCGCAATGAATCTTTTGCCATGATACATTATTTTTAGTTGTGTGAGAGTGAACAGTGCAAGATGATTATGCAGCTCGGCTTTGCCACAGGGCCGAGTCTTAATCGTGCAGAAAGACAACTGATAAAGTCAAATCAGAATGAAAACAATTATCGACGGCAGCAGATAATGAATGGACAATATATTAAAATGAGCGGCAACGGAGCGTCAACAATTTGTGGTCTTGTAAGGACCGTAATTCACCAGGGACTTGGTCGTTGTTATGCATAACGGACGTATTGGCAGCATTTATTGGCAAAAGAGATAGCAACACGATCACCGCCCCATTCTTGGCATGCGTGTCAACGGAGTGTCAATGATTATTAGCGTTGCATTTTGGGTAAGTTATGTTCTGATTGGTTGCAGACATCCATTTATCAAATATTGGCAGCCTTTACTGGCAAAACCAACAGCGACACGCTCCCTGCAGCATCCTGAAAATGAGCGTCAACGGAGCGTCAACGATTTCCAGCTTTGCATCTTGGGTAAGTTATGTTCCGATTGGTTGCAGACATCCATTTATGAGATATTGGCAGCCTTTTCTGGCACAAACAACAGCGACATGCTCCCTGTGGCATCCTGAAAATGAGCGTCAAAGGAGCGTCAACAGTTTTAGGACTTGCATATTTCGTAATCAAGGCATCGTGCAGATCTTCGCGTGCATCACTGTATTATTGACCGCCTTGCTAGGCAAAAATACCATATATCGAAGGTGAAACACAGATACCAAATTAATCGATATTGCAAACAGCTCAACAAGCAAAAACACATTGTTCATTGCTGAAAATGCCATTCTGATAAGATACTATTAACACACTGCAAATACAAGAGCCTTATATGAATCTATAGATGGACCCACTGGGCTACCCGCTTACTACCCGCCCGATTTGGACAGGTTGGGAGTTTACCATCGAACCGTACCCGAGTGGGCAGTTTGGGTCTATTGATGACCCTGAGGGCCAATTTGGCAACGGTTCGGTTTGGACCCGGACGCGGAGCCGAAGAGACTGTCCGGAACCGTTGCTAACACTAGGTAATACTGAGCCACCACCACCACTATAGCTGCCACAACCACCACCACAGCCACTACAACAACCAGCAAGAAATAGTTACCTAACTACGGTTGATTGCTGGGGTAACAACGGAGCAGGTATTCCCTAAAGACAAACCAGGGTCCATCCAATTGCAATTCACAATGATAATTAGCCACTATAGATCCTACTTCCGCAAAGATCCACAGGTAATTGAACTGATGAGATCGATACATGGTGAATCACCATACCATTGTATCATGCTGAAGATACAGCAATGTTCCATGATATTGGGTGTACAATATCTTCGTTAGGAATCATACTTGATAAATATACTCTGTGTTGACATATGTAGTGGGAAAATATAGTGTGACCTGGCAAGAACCCTCATATACAAACTGGTGATCAGACAGCAATCAATACAAGATCTCTTGACTAAGAAGTCTACATTAAACACTAAGTGCTGCTTGAACAAGTTAGGTATGATGGAGACATACAAGATATGTTTATCAGATTCCAGATATATAATTTGAAGGTTCAATATGGCCGCACACATGAAGAAATGAATTCTGCACACGCTGCCAGTCAAAATTATACAACAATTTTATACTATCAACTTCATGAGGAAAATAAATAATGTAATAATAGAACTGAATTGTGCAGCACGATGAACTACACAAAATAGAATGAATCCAGAAACAACTTCAATATCTGAATACTGTAGAGTCCTCCTCAGTCCATGGAGAGGTCGAATTGGATAACAAACACACATATTTTGGGATCTGAAGTAAGAACAGCAGGGAAGTGATTTACAGAAAGAAATCATATCTCTGAAACAACAATGTTCCTATGTCAGGTAAGCAAACGGGCAAATATCCTTAGCTAGAAGAAATGCAGCGACAAAGGGTCAAAGCGCCATCATGCAGGTAGATAGATATGAAGGATAGGAAATAATAAACTGTTTCGATTGCAAAATGTTGCAGACAGTGACAGCACCTGTTACAAAATGAAATCCATCTGAAATGATCAAGGCAGGGGTATATCAGTTGGATGAGAAAGAAGAGAATGTGAATTTGTATGCATACCATTCAGAGGGTGATGAGCTAAGGGATTCCACCCTTGAAGTTAAATCACCTTAGTAACAAATGAATACCACTGAAGACATTGAACAATCAGATACAGGATCAGAGGCTGAAGGGTCTAGTATGAGTATTGTGAACTAGTGGAAATCAGATTGGCAAATTGTCAGTAAGATGTATTCTTTTTATAGTATTCTTTTCCTCTAAAGATAACTAGCAGATTGAATCTTCAGGTCAGTAGGGAAATTCAAACTCAACCCTCTATGCCCCATTCAGAAAATACATACTACTATTTACTTAGTTCAATGACTCAGTGTGACTACATTATTGTGAAAAGGATAACAATCAAGCAACAAAAAGCATTAGAGTATATTCCATATCAGAATATGGAATGTCTCAATGCTTTCAAAGACTCTGTCTTTTATAATATAGTCAAAAAGGCAATAAAAATAAAAACTATATTCCCAACCAAAATTGGTAATAGATCAATTTACAACTTTCTTATACATTGTGCCAAATAACAAATATAACAATAATATATGGCAGATCTTGACAATACATTATTTGTTCTTATTGCCAAATCTGCAAAGGTACTTGGCATATTGACTGCCAAGAAATCAATTATAGCGAAATGGTTTAATGTAGGTGATTTAAATATCAACACCAAACTATTGCACAGCATTCTGTTAGAATAGTCCTTTGGAAATCATAGGTCGTGGAAGGTGGAAACTGGTGCCTTTGAGCTAGTGAATCTGATCATCTAATTAAATTGCCTTGTTTCCAGCCTCCTGCCAGACACAATGCAAGGTGCAAGTAGCAACTACTGAACATGTGTATTTTCCAATTACCTTGACTAATACTATAGAGATACAAAGTTGCATCTGGACTATAAGATATAGTACCATGATCAAGTAGGATTACAACTATACGGTATTCACATCAGAGTTTTAATAATCATATTCCCTTCCAATGCAGAGTGGCTCTTGATTTTTCATCACCTGCTGTTATTATTAGTTGTTTGGAGTAGTTGGACAAATTACAAATAATGAAGAGATGCATTGATCCATTAAAACTGAAAAATGCCAACAATACCATATGGATGGGTTCAATTTATCAAAGAGTGAAAAACGAAAACTTTCATGACAGTCTAAAATAATAAGATCGGGACAGAATGGAATATTTAACCGTCACATAGTCAATGTGCAGGTCCAATCCTGAGTCATCCAAAAGGGAATCAAAAAGAGCTACCACAATGTGTGCACTAATGAAATCATGATCAACCTTGCCTTAAATATAACACCTTTGTGTCTATCCTGGGTAAACTTCACAACAGAGGTAAAACCGCTGATTCGATCACAAAAGTCAGTCTATTGGTCACTTTGGATCAAATTAATATTGCAGTTATTACAAAACCTTGTCAGCATTCAGAACCACATTTGACTGAAATGAATATATGATAATTTCTTTTGAACTTACCAATGGACCAGCTATATTCCAAACCAAAATCAACAGGAATTCTAAAATTTATACTTCCAATTAAATTGATTATATACATGAATGTTCAGATTATCACAGATCAAGAAATGGAATCAATATCTTACATTCCTGGGATGGTAATCACTCTCTAAGGATCAGATGCAGAACACTATCCAGCAGGCAGGAAATATTGCAGACACATAAAACTGGACAATAAGTTTTTTAAAATTGACATGTTGGTATCTGATTCCTTAGAATTACACTTCTTGTGCATTATTTTCTACGCAAATCTCTCAGATCAGATTCTGAAACATTCCTGGTTGGAGTCCAAAAGCATTACCATATCTCACAAAAAAATATACATCAGTTGTTATAATTTTTCAGTTTCTATCCTTGAGTTATTAGTAACTATGCTTGCTGAGTAGCTTCTATCACAGACTTGCTAATATGCAACAGAAAGCTCTTTAGGTTCGGCAAAGCACAAATGGCACAATTACTTAATATACTGTAATCTCTACCACAGGTTAAGGACCAATCTTCTTGTATTTGAATCCACACCATCCTGCCATGATGCATACAGACTCCTCCAATTTTGTGATCGCTTGTATCTTATTGCAAAAATTCATGATGGTAACATACATACTCACAATGTCTGGTCTGGAAAACTTTTGTTTGTCAATTTGAATTATGATCTCTACCATAAAGAAATACAACTGATGGTTTCCTTCTCAACCAGTTGGAGACATTTGGCCCATGGAACTGAACATAAGATTACAATTTATGGTATTCACTAAAATGAATTTTGGTTTGTGCCACTAGTTGAGCTAAATAGAAGATGAACCAGATAGGCTGAATGTGGGCAGAAGTATGATTTTGCGATTGAATACAGAAAACGATTAGGAAACCTCACAGCATATATGTTCTCCAGGTATCCAGAATGTTCCTTGGAAGTGGAAGCTAGATTCGCATTAAACAAAGAGGCACTGTTACATTCAGAACAATAGGTAATCGCAAGAGTGATGGATAGTAATCACAAAGCCAAGGAAAAAAAAAAATACTGGCAATAGGTATTGGTTAACAAACTTGCCAATGAAAATTGAGACTTTGAGCCAAAACAATGAAGGATAAAGAATACAGAACAATATGCCCAACTTTGGCTGAAGGACAATCTCCAGATCTTGACTATTGTTTGAATTAGAATCAGCAGTTATCTTGCAATAAATGGATATACACTCTTGCGGTTAAAAGAGGGAGGATAATAACATCAGAATATGACTGGAATGTTGTTTGTCAATGCTGGAAAGGTCGAAAAATCTAAACAATATTGAGGAATGTCTTCTTGCCTATATTGGCAGAGGCTTTAGGAGGATATTGTAACAATTGCAGGAGCTGTAATCCAATAAAAGCCCCAAAATATATTCCAGTAATAATTATTACATTCATTAAAAAATACAGCATAACTGCTGATGCACACTAGTAGCAACATCATTATTGATATACCAAAGACCGAATCAATGAGTCCTCACACTTTATACTCGTTTTCATGCTTTCTCCACTATCACCCTGACTTCTTCTCCACCTGCAAAGGAGACAATCTACTCTACTCTCCATCCAAAATGGGGAATGCATCCCTGGTACCTTTCAGCAGAGGGGAAGGGGGGTATGTTTGGTGACTAGCCTGGTAGCCAGTTGGGGAAAGGCAGATTGCACAGTGGCAGGAGCTGACCAAGAGATTTTTTATGAAGCCGGAATGTGGCCAGAACATTTCATTGTTGACACACTTCCAGCTTTCAGAATGTCACACACACTGGAGGAACGGAAGTAAATGACCTCTGCAGTGCTCTCTATGATTGCTGGATCATCTCGATTGATCACGAGACTATATGTAAGAGCCAATAATGTTAACCTTCAGTAGTTTCAGTTGGTGAAATGTATGGAGACACATGGAAGAAGAGGCAGATCTCCAGAATGGGAGTCTGGCCAAGGTAGGCTGATGGTGGTAATCCATCCTTGGGAAGGTAAACTCCATGCTTCAGCCAGTACCTCTCAAGAGGAACTCCAATAAGACCCACATGAATTTGACTTACCTGCCAAAATTCAAGCTCCTGAGCAGTAACTGGCTGCCAGCAATGCTGTGGCTCCTCCTCTGGTCCAAGAAGCTGCTGCTGGGGATACAAATTGGTAATGGCTAGAAGCTGTCTCATAATGCCGTTTGAAAAACAGAGTTTGAAGATCTCAATTGGAGTATTAGTATTCAGCTCAGAGAAGATGGGCAATCAGTTCCATGCATTGTAAGGGGGGACAATTTGTTGGAAAGAGTCAAATGGGGGAAGCTCTGGAAGATCTGTCAAATTTTGAATTGGATTTTTCTGTTTTCTGAGGCAGTTTGGCCGAGTGAGTGGCTGTGATTGACCCAGCTGGCTCAATATATGCTTTGTCTGAGGAGTTATAATTATTGTCAAGGTTGAGCATTGCAGGTGGAGCTTCAGCTGTGGGTGAAAACACATCAGCTATAATAACAGGTTGGTGCTGTACCACCGTAGGTGGTGGTGGTTGGGAGGAGGTGTGCTTTGGATCAGATTAATCATCTATGACACGACACTAGGCAATTTGTTTTTTTACATTTTGTGGTGAGGATGATGGATATGAGAGTATATGTGGTGGGGGTAGGTAGTTCACATTAAGATTTCGATGTCTGGGGGCATATCTGCACTTGGGTCTTGTGGTGTCGTAGATGGGAAGTGGGAAGGTGGTTGCCACTGGGCTGAAGGATAGTACTCTCACAATCTCCAAAGTACTGCTATTTATATGCAACTCAGTACCACAGAACTTGTTACACCGCCTCAAGAATGCATAAATGGAACCTTCGACCAGTTATTGTTCGATTCATAATACTCTAGGGGGGGTCGCAGTGGCTGGATGTGATGCTATACGCGATGAGACCCAGAACATGCGAAAGTGGGCCCTTTCAGAAGCCCACTACTGGCAAAGGGATAGCAAAGCAATAAATGACTTCGAAACAACTTCAACCTGGGTCTTGTCTTGTTTTGTTGATACGAACCTTGAGTTGTTTGTCTTGTCTTGCAATCACATTTTCATTTCCAATATTTCCTATACCTGACTCTACCCCATGCACCCCCATTCACCTAGCAGCTTCTGCTGACAGAAATATATTATGCTGATGAGAAGCCACTTATCTAGATTGGAATCTAACAGAATATCAACTGCATTGTGTAAATTTAGATCTCTTCTTTCCAGGTGTTCAGTTTATAAGCCAGGGCTAGAGAGAATGTTGGGAGAGATTGACATACAAGAAGACAATTCTTTCTACCCCTACCACTCTGTAGGTAATAATAAGTTTTTCTCACAACTTACTCTGAAAAGCTGATCTCACTTATTATGTAAAATAATCTTAACTGGATATTATTCAATGTTGTATAATTGGGTCTTCAACTGTCATATCTTTAATCATATTACATTAGCTGTTAAAGTAGAATTCTGATACAAGTTACTGTGCTTTATAGCAATCCTGTAGGTAACTGGGGATTCAATATAATCCACAATATTTGAAATACCTTACTTTTTAGATATTAGTGGCAGTTTAAACACAAATATGTATTAAGCAGTCAGTACTTTATTCATTGTATATATTAATGGGAAAGATAGCATATACTGGTACAGTGGAACTGTATTCTCTTATGAATCACATTGTAATGGCAAGGTCTTAGACTACAGGTTAGAATTGCTATGCCGGCATGTCATGTGGGCGGGTAAGCCACAAAGATAAATGGACTGCTCGTCAGGATCATGATCCGTACCAAGAATCTTACCACCTACACATACACATGTGACCAGTCGGACCCTATTTACAACCATGTCCCTACAGGTACAATCGAGTCTTTCACTTAGCCGGACGCTGGCATACGGGCCCTTACACGATTCTGAGTCTTCAGTCACCAGATACATATTGCTCGCAGGATTTCAATTTTACCCTTTTTTCAGATGTGTCACAACACACACATAATCCTCAAAATCTAAGTAATTAACCACTAATGCCACCCGAACAGACGAATAGACTTCCCCAGTGCAGTGCCAATGACAGTGGGAGCAAACAGGCACCTGGCACGTAGATTGGTCGTGGCACTTGCAGTCTTGCCAGTCTGACCACCCCTGGATCGGATACTCAAAGAGTTATTGCTGAGAAGTGCATCAAGGGAGACTCAAATCATGGTAGCAGAATCATCACCGATGACGAGGACTCCGTTTCCGATGTCTAGCGCAATCACAACCACAACGCCCCACAACCTAATGAGTCCGTGCATGACAATGCTGAACTGATGGCAGCATCCAAGGTCAATCTGCTGGAGATTGTGGAGCGATAACAAGAGAAGATCGACTTCCGTTTCCAGCATAATAGAGAACTGGTGGAATGACAAAGATCATCGACCCCAGAAACGAAGAGTAAGTTCAAAATGGCACAGTCGAAAAGCTATTCCGGCTTTGCACAGGTATTGGAAATTTATCTGAGCTCACTTCGATTGAACTTCCGCACTCCGAAACACCTTTCTCACAATCTCACTGATATGGTTCAGTATATCCCAGACCCGCTCGGAGGTTGTGCCTACAATACCAATCGTGACATGCAAAAGGCGACTATTATTCACCCACATACCTGGGGTCAAGACCTACAAAAGAGCAACTCACGATGCCTCCACCATTTCGCCCAGTTTGTTGGAGAAATTCAGACAATGCATGGCGGTATGGTCCGGAGACTGAGCGTAGATAAGCAATCATATTACGATGTACTGCAGGGCAACTACAATGCGAAAGGGAATGTATAAGCATATGCCAATCCACTATGGCGGAATTGGTGAGATGCTGAGTGTGATGAAGTGCAGTTCCACCCGACGCTGTATGATATAGTCTCGGTAGGATTGAAGGCCGACATATTACTCAAACTGCAACTGTTTACCAAAGCAAATGTGAAGTTCAACTCCATGGATAAAAGTTCCAATTGAGCAGCTGATGTTGAAACTAAACCGGAGAAGTATGGCAAGCACCAACAGGAACCGCAGGGCGAGTCATCTCGTCCAGGCGGAAGAACGCGTAACATCTGATCATCAATCTCAGAAGGGAAGGACGTAACTTAGATCCCATCCAAGCCCGACAAGTGAGATAGGTCATCCGGCGGTAGCAGGAAAGATCTACCTCCGTCGCCAAGAGTAACCGAGGAGGTTCATGCATTGCGGAAAGCCCAAGGGAAATGCCTACAATGCGGCAACAATCATCAAACCTTCCACTGCCCAAAAGACTCCAAGCCGAAATACGAAGATAGACTCACCCCCAGAGATCGCTATGGGAAAGACAGAGAGGACAAAGGCAGCAATCGACAAATCAACCGCCAATGTTCCTTCGACACACAGGAAGTAGAAAACTAGTATGCCTCTCCTGGTATCTAGCGTGGCGGAGGAGGTTTGATGAGATCGAGCTGGGAATCATGAGGTCGGGGGTGCAGGCACTAATGGTGACTTTGGATGAAGTTCAACCGGATCTGATCTCACTAAACTCACAAGCCGTTCAGGAGAGCACGAGGGCAGGAATCTGAATCCAACATCCATGCACGACTGAAATACTGGATTTGGCAGGCCTAGTTCACGAAGTACAAATATCAGATGGAAACGGCATGATGCAACACATACCGGCTCGTATCGACTGTGGTGCAACCAGCATCGTTATGGTACCGAGGCTGCTCAAGCGACTCAGGATATCACATGAGGCGGCACACATCACAACCCTCGGCCTGAATGGAGGGGTGGTATAACATACAATGGACAGCCAGAAGACACAGATCACAGTCCGGTACTTTGACTATCTTGCACTGGTTGATGAATTAGTAGTACTTGTCATGCCACTGCAGGCATATGAACTAGTACTTGGATTCAGATGGTTCCATAAGAATAATGGTGACAGCAACTGGGCTCGCCATCGATTGACTACCCTGCAATCACCCTGTGTGAATGGAGTGGAGGTAATGACAAAGATCACTATGGCAGTGACATCGAAGGTCTCCAAAGGTGGAAATGATAAAGTCAATGGCCAGCATATGGGGTGCAGTCCGGATATACATACACTAGGAACAACCATATTCGACGATCTCCTAGCGATTGATGACGTCATTTCAGCATTTGCCGTATTGATTGCGGAATGCACAGGGCTGCTGGGAGCGACTTTGGAAGCCATCACGTTCGACTCACCGGGTAAATCAAACCCAAGTGCTGGACACGACGTGCGGGGAGCAGTGGCCGTGGTTGCCGCAGAAGAGGCTCTGCGAGGAGACACTTCAGTGATTGCAATGAACTCACCGAGACCCGAAGGGAGTGACTGGACAGCAGGACGTCGCTCCTGTGTGGACGAACCATTCACATCATGGCCTCCTGGATTACTCTTTTTTTGTTTTTTCCTCCACCTCCTTCTTCTTGAACACTCAAGCTAACACAAATCAGAAGAAGCAGACAAACGGGCACCTACAGATGATGAGAACATCATCCCAGCAAGGCACTTGGAATTCATGGATGTCTTTAGCAACACAATGACTGAAATGCTGGCACCGAGCCTCCCAATTGACCACACAATTGACCTCGAGACGGGGTTTAAGATACCATAGAGACGGATCTACAACCTCTCAGAAATTGAACTCTAAACTCACAAGGCATACATTGACTCCAACCTATCAAACGGTTTCATCCAGCGGTCATCATGATCAGAAGCAGCACTGATAATGTTTACACAGACCACAGGTGATGGCCTATGGCGGCGCAAGGACTACTGGGCACTCAATGCAGGGACAATCAAGAACTGGTACCCCATACCTTGCATCTCGGCAATGCTAGACCGAAAGCGCAGAGACCCAAGTGTCACTACACTGGCCTACCAGACTTCGTATCACCATATCGGGAACAAAGAATGCAACGAATTAAAAACTGCAGTCGGGACACACTACAGCCAGTTCGAATACCGAGTTATGCCCTTTGGATAAACGAACACGGCAGCCACATTCTAGGCTCACATCGAGAACTGCCTACAGTCATTCATTCACGAATTTGCGATATGCCACCTAGACCACATACTGATCTATTCAACCAGCGGGAAGGAGCATGACAATCAGGTACAAAGAGTGCTAAATCGACTCCACCAATTCAGCCCCTATTGCACAGCTAAATAGTGCCAATTTGGAGCCCCGCCAATTGGCATCCTCAGATGTATCATCAGTTCTGACTGAATTGGCATGGAATCAGACCACATTTCAATCATCGAAGACTGGCCTACTCCCAAGTCTATCTGAGATGTACAAGTGCTTCTAGGCTTCACAAACCTCTACCAACAATTCATCCGCAAATACGCCAAGGCAATGGCACCAATGTCTGACCCACTAATGAAATCACCAGACTAATGGGAATGGACCCAAACGGCAGAGCCGGCATTTCGGAAACTCAAGATGGTATCCACTGATGTACCGATCCACCAGCATTTCGCCCCGCCAAAGCCTATGAGCCTGCATACCGACGCCAGTGGCTCGGCAATCACTGGTATGCTTAATGAGTATGACGGTTTCAGCATTCTCAGACCGGTCAACATCTACCCCCAAAACTGCTACACTGCAGAAGTGACCTACGACATGCATGATCAGGAGCTCTTAGCCATTGTGGAGACTTTGAGGTAATGGTGACACTATCTCGAAGGAGGCAATCAGAAGATTCTGATGCTGTGCGACCACAACAATCTCGAGTATTTGCACATGTCCAACGTGCTCTCCTTGAGGCCAGTGAGATGGGCTGAGACCCATTCATCATACGACTTCGTTATCCAACACTTGGAAAGAAAGAAGAACCCTGCAGATGGACCATCAAGAAGACCTGATTGAGAAGAACGGTACAAAAGATCTACCACATGACTCTTGGCAACTCGTGCGGCCACCACCACCATTGAACCATTCAACAATCGCCGACCAGCGATCGAGGCAGCCCACGATACCGATCCGCTATCGACTGACACGATGTATAACATGGGTTACCCTGGCCTGTCGAAAGCCAGGGGTCAAGACAAATCTATGATCAAAGACTTGGACATTCAGTGGAAAGTCATCGCCGGAGCTCTCACCTACAGAGGGAAAATATATATGCTAGAAGCACTGTGCAACCAAGCGATAAGTCTCTTCCATGATAAATCTGAATCCGGTCACTTTGGAGCTCTCAGGAGAGCAGAATTCGTATCTAGAGACTGCTATTGGCTAGGACTAGATGCCATTGTACGGAAGTACATCGCCAGTTGCGAAGTATGCCATTGAATCAAAGCACCATGCCATGCGCCATATGGAGCGAATATGCCACTGCCACCACTGTAGAACCCCTGGGACGGAATTGTTATGGACTTTGTCACCGACCAACTGGTATCAAACAAGCCGGGATACACCAGGATGTTGGTCATACTCGATTGCTTAACTAAGATCACGATCTACCTGCCCTGCTGAAAGGATATCGACTCACTAGATTTGGCGAGTACGTTTCTCAAGTATCTGCACCGCAAATAAGGCGTACCTAACAATATCGTCACCGACCGCCAAACACAGATCACAAGCACGATCTGGAATCGAGTCCGATCCCACATGAGCATCGGCCACCGGCTGATGACCGGCTGCCACCAGCAGACCGACGGCCAGACGAATGGCAGAACCAGACCATGGATCAGAACCACAGAGTCTTTAGCAACTATGAATAAGACAACTGGGCTGAACTCTATCCCTTGGCAGATTTGCCGTACAACAACTGAGTGCATGCTCCGACTAGGATGGCACTGTTCTGGGCCATGTACCATCGGAACGCTGAAATGCAGTTCAAAGTACTGAAAGCATCTTATCAAAGATCGGAGAACCATATGGACCCTATACATGAGGGATTGGCAGGGACACATCGGACTCTGCGTGAAAACATACTGGAAGCCCAGCAATGCCAGACAAAGTACGCCTGAAGAAAAGAAATTACATTCAACACAGGAGACAATGTGTGGCACTTGACGAAGCAATTCCAGATGACCGTATCATTTACAAAGCACGATTACAAATGCGTGGGACCATATGCTGTTGGCAAAGTCATCGATAGAAATGCTTACACATTAGACCTGCCCAAGACGATGCGGAACCACAATGTTTTCCATGTGTCACAACTCACTTGGTACACACTGCCAGTCTCAGACCAGCCGTCAGATGAACCTCACCCAATGATTCTCGACGACTTGGCAGAATTGGAAGTTGATCGCATTCTTGACACCAAACGGCATTATCCGAAGCTGAATCATCTCGCGAATTGGGTCAGATACCCATATGTTCGTATCAGTTGGGAACCAGTGGAAATCCTTGGATATTCTCAGGAGCAGGTGGATGAATTCCATTGCAGCCATCCAGGGAAGCCGCACTAGTGGAGGTAAGGGATCAATTTGGCTTTCTTTCTTTCTTTCGTTTCTTCTTCTGATTCAATGTGGTCCAGTACAAATGGCCTTGCCATGGGTTTTACCACCTTGGGATCACGGTCAAGTGGAGGTGGAGTTTCTCTGTATGCCATATCTATAGGACAATCATGGGATTTGTCTCTTGATTGTTTGTTTGCCTTTTTTTCTTTGTATGCGGACATGCAGCCTAGGAGGTCTGCGGCTAGAGAGGGGATAATATAATGGTGAGGTCTTAGACTAGAGGTTAGGGTTGCTACACAGGCACATAATGCGGCCAGGTATGCCACATCCGTACATGGACTTCTTGTGAGGATCATGATCCTCACCTCCAATCTTTACCCCTACTTATTCATAAGCGATCACTCTGACCCCATTTGCAACTATATCCCTAGAAGTTAAATCTATTCTCTTACTTAGCCAGACGCTGGCATTCGTGCCCTTATACAAATTATATTGTCAAAAGTAGAAGTTTTCAAAGCTGAGTAAGATTCGATTTTTCTCAAATGATCATATATAGCATCTTTCAACAATGAGGGAAATGTGCAAATCATCACTTGTGCTGTTAATACATTGTGAGTAAACACAAGTCATGTCACGATGATGGCAATTAACCCACTTGGATGCCATATACTGTGTATCTGAATATGAACTGAATGTTGATCATTCAGGGGATATACCTTGATAGTCCAGTTAACACATTGTTGAAAACATAAGCAATGTATGTCACTTTACTTAACAAGGAAAGGAGTAAACAGAACAACATAGATAAGATCTTATATTATAATTATCAATTCTGGGAAATGTAACCAACACTGTATCTGTTTTCGTAGTTGATTCTAGTAATAATTATGGTCATCCACTTTATTTAATTAATAGAACCCAGTATGAGCCAATCACAATTCTCTGGTTTTGATATATCACACATTATGTGAATTGTAATCTTGAATGCAGTCAAAGAAATTCAGTGCAATCTGCCAATGTTTCGTATTTGAATGATGTTTAATCTTAATTGTGGGGAACTGCAGAACTGCTCAGTGCACAGATTAGAATCTTTATTCCAATTTCATAATACAAGTAAATATTGACACATTGACTTCTTCTTTTACATTGCATTAAACTCATTATGATGGCAATAAAATCGGACTGCAACTTAATATTTCCTTAAGATGCAACCAAAATTCCAACAACAAATGCATTGAAATATACTATATTACATGATATTAGATTTATATATATGTAGAAAATTGTCCAGAAATGGTTGTATAGATAACTGTGATGTCAATTCTAACCATCAGACAAAGAGTAGCCAAATTTCTACATTTTAATGGCTTTCATTCGCCTAACAATAGAGGTTAGCAATCTTATCACCAACCAACAGCTCCCTATATTAGTTCTCCAAAAGCCACTTCAGATGATTCTGATGATTCTTCAGTTCATCATTAATTATTTGCTTTGAAGTATTCCATCAATGTCTATGGCCATACAGAACTCTGATGCCGGTTAATCTAGACTACTGGTGGAGAATACATCCTTTGTGTTTATAGTCATTTAGAGGAATATTTAGATATCACAGTTGAGATTTTTTATTTTACTCCAGCTGAACAGTCCATGCAAATATCTGGTGCTATTTGTTCAGTCTCAAAAACTTCTCGGTTATTGCAATATGGTCTGCAACAGCAAAATTTAAGACAGTGCTGCCAGAGATTCAGTATTGTTGAAATATAAATGAATTGGCGAAATATTGAATTTTGGGTTGTATTTGGGCATGATTGATCTTGTTTATTGGTGTGTACCAGTGGAATATACCCAAATGGTCTGCAAAATACTTTGTTAGCCACTATTGAAATTGCAACCTTGCCCAGACAAAGGTTAAGAAGTAATCTCTTTTGTGGAGATGTTAAACCGAAAATTCAATTTTGAATTCCTACTGGTGTATTAATGCTTGTCACATGGGCAATCTATGCTGGGACCAGTTCTGAATACTGTACATTCTCATTAACAGTATCAGAAGGAAGGTGTCTTTCAACTGTGAAAAAATTGTTGATTACACCAAACAATCCTCTGGTAATTGTTTGTACAACAGTTGAGTTGAAGTACTGTAATCTTTGATATTTTGCTATAGTATTCAATATTATCCATTGTATTATCTAACAGCCCTCCATACTCCTAAACAACCACACAAAGTAGTACATTATTCAGCAACATTGTTAGTACAATAAGTTCTTCTTTAGTTCATTTCTGATTTACAAGATGTGTACCCTCAATTACAATTTAAACAAACAGTTTGCGATGTAATTATTTTGCGTCCAGCTACCTCTGGATTTTCCAGGTCATTGCCGTGAGAAATATTGATATCACGGCATATGTTTTGGCAATTTAATATGCTGTATGGATAAACTTTTTCAAATACCTGACTGTTGATATGAGAAGTACCGCACCATGATATTGAATAATTATACAGTAATCTGGATCTTCGGAAACATCTGACGATAGCCGCATTATCGGGTACTGTTGATTAGATCAAAAATATAATCCTTGTATAGTTCGCACTTATGCAATTGATTCAATTGTATGCTGACATACAACTTACCAGTGAACAGTGTTTTAACTTTCATACTGATACAATTATTCACAACTTCCAAATCTCAGAGTTCAGTTAACGAATTGGGTATTGCTGAAAGGTTTTGCTCAGAAAGTAACAGTATCCTATAGTACTAGAATCATAGTCCAACTGTATTCTGGCTCATCATTATGAGTATTTAATTCCTGCCATGCAAGATATGATTTTTCCACATCCAAGAAATCTGCTAACTACAATACTGTTTCACAAGGTACCTCATTAATACTACTCCTGGATGTATTGGCATTTCCTGGTCACATTACTACAAGAACTGTTTCTGGAGCTTAAATCATAGCAGCTGACCCCCACAGTGGAGTTATCTCCATCTCTCTAAGTTGAAATGGGATTGAGTTTCTTGCCTGTAGGTATTGTCAATCGCATTCTTAATAAGTTACAATACTCAATTTAATGGATAGTGTCAGTCTTAGACTACTTTGGTAATGATATTGACAGATATTAATATATATTCGATATTTCTATAATGAAATGAATCAAAGATATTAAAGATGTTTTCCAAGTTGTTAGTTGCATTTATTAACATGATAATAAATAAAGAGTGAAGAACACAAAATTCTCTATTATTAAATCAATCTCTCGGTATATATCTATCATCCATTACTGGCGAAGTCTTTGGGATATTTCATATTGTTGTACAATTACTCAACTCCGATGATGCTTACCAAGAACTGACTCTATATGAATTCATCCAAGCCATGTGTTCTGTGATTAGAATACATCATACTACTTGTTGCCCATTCATATAATCCCACCACCACCACTACCAACTAGAATCAAATCATTTTCAGGTTCCATAACATCAACTACCATTCTGAAAGAGTTAATTACACACTAATTGCTGGTATACTATATCATTCATGTTGTTTCTACATAATCGTAGCATCATAACAGATTTAAGATCCAAAGAGAATTTTGTGTGATGGTTTAGATATCAGTTAATTTTTCCAATGAAATTTGTTTATTGTACTAAGTAGGCAGATGAGTTTGGTAGCTATGAATTGAATGCATACAGAACTTGTCCTCTGGATCAGGTACTGTAATTGCAATCGAGACATCATGAACCCTTCTATCCTCTCAACCTTACATGGAGGGGGTTGGAGAAGGTGTTAAGGAGACAGTCAATTATGGTAATCTGAATTCAGTTGGAAAGATGATTTTATGCTATATACTTCTGGTGAGACCAGTTGGCAAGGTATATATGAAGATGTTGATAATTGCCATGATACAGTATATTGTTAGTGATGCTTCCATTGTGAGTTTCATGATAGTTAGGTCATTGGTAGCAGTCTTAGAATGAGTAATACTCCTTCTCCTACTGAAATATTTAGACTAAACTGCCAAAAACAATTTTCAGTTCACTTGTATACAGTCTGATTTTAACACATTTTATGAGAAGAGGTTAATATTTCCATTGCATTGTCAGTTTTACTTGGTTAGCCATAACTGTCTTGAGATTTGTCCTACATCAGTTCTTACCATCAACCATCATTTCGAAATCTATATGCTTCACAGGGTAGAACATTTAATGTAATTGTTGTTTCTGATGAAAGATTATTTTTTGCTAACAGTGCTAGACATGACCATTTCACATAATGAATGTGCTAATACTTCATTATAATTTCAAGATACTATGGCATACTGCTATCTAGTAGTCCAGGCTGTCCATAAATATGTGGATGACATACAATCGATTATACCTTTTTGCTCTGTTGTTAATCATTCAATTGATACTAGAACACTGACCGGAACATGTGTGTCTAATTCAACATGATCATTGTTGGCAATTTATGAAGCTTCACTACTTCTCAAACAATTATATTACCCAAACCATTGGCATCTGTTGTGGGGTTGTAGCTGACTATGTATTGCACTGTGCAAAGTCAATCCATTACTATCCAATGGTGGTAATTCAAATAAAAAATACGTTCACAAATATTCCTAATGCATGCCTGATACCAGTAACAGTCAGAGTACAGTAGAAGATGCAAATACTAAACTGCATTAGAATTGACTAGCTTGAGAGTTCGAATATAATTATTGCTACATTTTCTCATAATCTTCCAGTCCGACACAATATTAACATAGTTCAATCTATTTGCATATTCTGAGTATCCAAGAGCAGCTCGGTTATAAACATTTTCAAATATTCATAGATCTACTTCATCATGCTGTACAATATGATCATCTCCTTGAAATTGTGCTCTTTCCTCTTATATTATATATTCTGGTACCATAATCTATTTTTGACTTAAGTTATATTCAATTGTGTATACTATCTATTCTGGAAATATGTTCACCTGAGAGGCGTTAGTACAGAGGTTAGATATGCATTGACAGTCATGTATGAATAGACTGCCTATCTACAAATGAAATTGTTTTGGTAGGTTCTTTAAATGAAGGATTACATGCTCTATATATTTTCATCTTTCAACCCCCCTCTCTGTTAGGCTAGTCTACGAATTCCCATGACAATGTATTTTCAATTTGGTAAAATTTTGTTCATTGATACACTATTGGACAAGCAACACAACATAATATCTTGGACCATCAGTGTTGACATCTATCATAGAGTTTCTGGCACAATGTACACCAGATTCTCATTGTGAGTCAGGGGTTGGATGGAATGCAAGTTTTCAGTCAATTGCAATCTCCATTCTTTGAGAATCTTGATTATGGCCTTGAATTTTGTATCTTGAACATTGTATATGAATATTTCAAAGGGAAGTGTTGTTAAGAATCAGCTACTGGATGTAAAAATCCACTGATTTTTGAGATGTAACAAAAGTCTAAAGAAAAGGCAGATAGTAGTAATAGTATTGAGCATACCATTCTGATTGTACTTAAAATATACCAGAACTGGGGCCAAGATATACAGATTCATAAAGACCTCATCTGCTAATAGTGGTTCCTTTTTCCTAACCCCTGGCTAGTTTTTCTTTTGATGTTGAATTGGAGATTATGCCATTTCTCAATGCTAGGGGTTATACCTTAGATGGTAATTTTACTGCTCAAAACTTATTCAACTTTCAATTGATGATTTACACACCTATTCACTCTTTTCTTGTATTCAGTCCAATGCTGTTCACATTCCACCTGTTAGATTGGATTGAAATTACACCAATTAATGAATCAGCCAAATGTACTGAAGACAATTTTTGTTAAATTTGGATTGTTCAGATTGCAGATACAAATACATAGTCAGCAAGCATTCAATTACTCACTTGATAACTGTCTTATGCTCATTGTTCATTCTACTCCATATTAGAAGTTGATGAGGACAGGTATATAAAAAATCATATACAAACTTTCAGATCGTATGGTTAATATCCTCTGGGAAATATACTTGTATATTCCTATTCCTAAATTACATCACAGTTGGTCTGAAAAACGCCTACCTAGTCTGAAATGCCCAATTATACTTGTTACCTTCCATGATTGTAAAGAGGTGGTATTATAATTGAACATCATTATTTATAATACACTTTGGTCATTTATGAATATTTAGTGTTATACAAATTTCACAACAGTAGTATGAGTTATATGTTATCCCGATGTTGATATTGTCATGATGAATAATATATTATACTTGCCCTTTGGCTAACATCAGGAACCATTCCTGAGCCACATCAAGTGATCATGATGAATATTAATTCTTTTAATTTAGTTTCCTTAAGCGATTTCTTAAAACTGATAAGTAGTTCTCAGAACATGCTATACAATGCCTCCAATTTAGGAATGATACTGTCCAACAACCTTAAGTTGTATTCTACTATAAATCAATGTGGTTGTAATGGACTGGCTAGTACTTTAATAAAGAAAGGTAAAAATTGATGATATTGGCATGGAATTACTCTCCAGAAAGGTCTTTACTTTCAATCCTCAGATTCCAGAGCTGTGTTTCTGTTATATAATGACACCTTTAATGTGGTCACCGATTCTTTCCTGACAGTGTAAAGAAACAAAACTCCCTTCAGCATTGTCATATTCCTTGGAAACAATCAAAGTGCACTGATTGTTGTTTCCAAAATTCCCCTTGGTATGTTATATACACAATCTGGGGGTGCATCTAATGCTCACTGTGTCATATCTTGTAGCTTGTGACAATAGATCATATATGTCCACAATTCCGATCGTACTTTATTCGATGGCCACCATACTCTGTCATCATGCAGTAATATTCAAGCAATTTAGCAATCCCAGAATATATGCTGAAATCCATCAGAGACATTGGTAACTGTTCCAAATGATTCTAAACTATTATCTACACTTTTACTAAATATTGAATATACCTCAACTCTATCAATCTTTTGTAAATTAATTCAAATTTACAGTTGTCTGTAAAATCATACCAATGTATCTAATGATGGTGAGAGAAAATCTAGATCCATAAAAGCAATACCAGATGCTCAACAATTGATAAATCAATTTGTCAATCGCACTGTGTCATATAAAGTCAATATTTACATCATAACTGAATATTTCCCTTCCATTGAGCCTTCCAAAACATCGACTTTGCTAATTGAATAATGCAAAGTTTGAAAATATTGCCAAACATTTAATTAACTATTGTTGTTTGAACCAAATAGTCATCCTGTTTTGATTGATCTATTGTTTTCCCATTATTCTTCACCACTTACCTGTCTTCCTAATTGCTGCCACTTGTACTTCTACAACCTTGATTCTGTGTGCTGTTTGAATTCTTCCAAATCTGCTATCCAGTAGTTGAACTAACCAGAGTATTAATATCATGCTTTTGAAAACCTCCTTACTGCACCATCTGCTGACAACATCTTGTTTCCTGAAGATATTCATTGATCCTATGCATGTAAATCTGGCAACTGAGTGTGTAGAAGTGGTTGAGTGACCCTTCAGAGCTGCATGGGGAGCACAGAAGGAGTTCAAATCAACTATTTCTGTCCACATTGCCATCATCTCTGCTCAATGTTGACCAATCTGGCAGTCATGCTTGTCTCTCAATGTAATGAACCCCAGTAGTCCATAAAGAGTATTGTTTAATTGGTAGAAGATCTGAATTTTGTAGAACAGACCTATTTCCATAGTATTTTGAAAGCAAAATGAATTGAAGTTAAGACCTGCAGTCATAACTTGCAACTCAGTCTAGTATTAAGATAACTATCTGTTCTTTTGTGTAATCATATAGATAGTTCTTCCTTAGCTGCTTGTGAGTAGGGGTCTCCAAATGCTTCTTTCTTAAGTTATAATCCTGCTACTTGGATTTATAGTGTAATGGTAACATAGTTGCATATATTGTGGAGAATCTACCCCAGAGTCACTCATCTGAATGGGTTGAATACATTCTGTATCTTTGACTGTTTGTCAGGGAGGCTCCCTGGTTTGTACCAGACTACCAATCATAATTAGGTGATCCACCTTTCAGCTAAGTTCTGCTAATTCTTAATAGTCCAACTGGGAGGCAGTAGGAGGAGAATGTATGTTGTAATGAAAAAATGGTAGCTCAATGCAGCTTTACTGTCTGAGCGAAGTATACAAGTGTATCATGGAACAACATGAATTGGCCAAAGTGTATAAGAGATTATAAGCAGCTGGGTGAATGACAAAAGAACTTATAAACGACAAAATTTCTTCAAATATTGCCTGTCAAATGCTTTCAGTTTGAATCTGGAATAGGGTGTGCATATATCTCTTTTAGCAATGAAGAAAGTTGCAGGGAAAGAGAGTCCAGAGTATGGAATTAGACTAGTAAAGGTAATCCCCAGTAGCTATACCAAGACTGGTTTTGCTGATCTGCAAAATATTATACAAAGACTACTGGGTTCTGAACAGAATTACAATAGTGGAGGATGAGGAAAATAGTGTACAAGATACTGGTAGTAGTGTTAATGGAAGCTCTTACTGAAAGTAGAGAATTGACTCTATGTTACAAAGATTTATTAGTTTATAACCATGTTTGTATAATGACTACAATCAGATTAACATTCTGAAGTACCAGATTATGAACCCATTTGGTCTATGAACCACCAAACAACTGAAAGATGTTATTCAGAATACACAGAAATCTGCAATATTTCAAGAGAGACCGAGAAGAAACTAGATGCTAATGAGAGCCTTAATCCAGATAGTTGCAGCTCAGTATGGAGCATAGTTATCAATATATTCAACAATAATTTTCAATCAGAGAGTTCAGATATCATACAAATGCTGCACAATGTTTGTCCAATTTGCCAATCTGATATGATAGATTTCCTGACAACATGTTTCCCATTGCTAGTATTAACAACAGGGCCAGGTAACCTGCCACCGGTTTGGATTTGGACCGCGGAAACAGGTTTGTTCGATTCCACAGCCAACGAAAAACCCAACCCACTGACTCTTGGCGCGCCAAACCCGGACCCATACACCTCAACCCGCGGGATCTGCAGGGTTTGGCTGGACCCGTTGGTTACAATCTCCTGTTCTGTGGTTCAGGTTTCACTATCTATAGTCGCATTCAGATAGGCTACTACTAATTGCACTATATCGTCATTGGTCCGTTACTGTTTGTTTTTGAGGTATTGACCGCCAAGATGATCAAAACAAACAGAGACACGCGCCCTAACACATGCTGAAAATGAGTGTCAACAGAGCGTCAATGATTGTTGGTTGTGTATCTTGGGTATGCTGGGGGGTGACAGGTTGCACAAAGTCATATACAACATATTGGCCGGCTGTATAAGAAAAAGAGTCAGGGAAACGTGCCCTACCCCTACTTGAAAATGAGCATCAACAGAGCGTCAACAATTTGTGGTCTTGCCTCTTCGGTAATATGACTGGCACTTGATCACAAGCACCCATAAACAAGGATATGGCAGCCTTTATAGGCAAATTTGTACGCGATATTCCTGCTACATCCTCTGAGACAGTAACAACTTATTTCATTTACAGAGCTACCACTAAGGGTTCTTGAGCCTTTTGACGTACAAAAACAGTCAAAACGATGTATATAGACAATAACGGCCATCTCCCGCTGTGGTTAACCATGATGCATGGCCAACAATTGTTGACACTCCATTGATGCTCATTTTCGTGATGGGGGAGGGAGCATGTGGCCTTCTCGTTTGCCTATCAAGGCAGCCAATACTTCGTTTATGATCGTCTGCAACCTGTGGCCCCCCAGATTACCCAAGATACACGACCTACAATCGTTGACGCTCATTTTGATAATGGGGCAGGGAGCGTATGGCAATCTATTTTTCTTATAAAGGGGGCCCGAAATTCCTTTACAACTGTCTGCAACCTATAGGCGGTCTGATTACCCAGGCCGCGAAACCAAAAATCATTGTCGCTCTGTTGATGTTCATCTTAATGTATTGTATAATCAATATCTGCTGCCATCGATAATAGTAAAAATGATTATTATAACCTATTGGTTGCCTTTCGGTCCGATTGAGACTCAGCAGGTTGGCAAAGCCGAGCCCAGCAATATTCTTGCACGGGCCTTTCTCATTCTACCAAAATTGATATATCCAACTGAATTTTACATTTCGCCAGCTAAACTTTTGTTTATGAACAATTATCCTCATGCGACTGCTCACAATTCTCCCATAATATTTCGCTAAGTGAAATTCTCGGTCAAGCAACATATAGCACCTGGTGAAAACCTATTGACCCAATCTGTCCTACTTTTCCTTGTTTCCCTTAATCCTCCTTGTCTCCATTGCACTGACAGTCATCAATCCCTTTTCAGCCTGTTTCATTGACCTCCATGTTGGCCGAATCATTCCAGGGACATTTGGTGCAGCACTTACAACCTGGTACTCTGGGCTTTCCGAAGCGTTGATTCCACTGCCTAGCTCTACATCGGATTCATCTTCTGCCTTACAGTTGTCTCCACTGTCGTTTGGATTATCCAAATCACCATTCTAGTTAAGCGAATTTCTGGTGTCAGAAATGGAATCTTGTGCGCAATCCTGATCGCTTCAGACTGGATGATGGTCAATTATTCTGATCTGGCAGACATTCAATGCTTGAGTTCGTCCTCCAGGGAGGTCCTTTCCAGACAAAGCTGGTTGCAACTGTGATCTTTCCGACAATTTAAATGCAGCCGCACCATGATGTTGAAAATTTGACTAGGATGCTTTAATGATCTCTTCTGTATCTGAAATGTATCTTATGGCTGTCATTTGCTTGTTTTGCGTGGGAGATTCCTTCTGTGTAGCACGTAGGATTTGGCTGCACTGCCACATCTTCAAAATATTGTGGACCTTGGCCATTCTGTGCAATTTTCTTTCCTCCACCTGTTTGTTCAATTGCAAGTCGTTTTCAGTTTCCATGGTATCCAATGCTGTGCAATTGCCCGCCAATATTCCATTAATGGGTTGAGCAAACTGTCTTACATCGACTTTTTCCCGAAGCATCTCGCCAGTGGTTATAGACTGTATTCAGCCGATATCATTTTGCCCAAGGGATAAACTGTCCTGCACTCCGACACCATGTGGTAAAATAGAGATTATGTCATGTGCCACATTCGAGAGATCGGCGTACTTTGAGTGCATTTCATCTTGCTGGCACCACCAGTCGGCGATATCCGGTAACCGAAATGTACTACTAATCTCCATGGGGTCGGAGTGGTAATGAATAAGATTTGGATTAACCTGCCCCCAGTTGTTTGGTGATTCAGGCGGTGAATTCAAATGGAGACTTGCAGCTGTCAATAAGCGTGCTGGGTGATCGCTTCCTCCAGGTGTCGTTTCAGCCACACTTTCAGGCGTTAAGTATTCTTCATCATCGCTGGACAAATCATATTGATCAAAAGACGATTGACCAAATCCAGAAGCCTTTGCAAAGGGGAAGATAATGCTAGGCGGAACATAGTAGGGTTTAATGACAGACATTCGTCGATGTTTGACACAGGATTCCGTTTCCACATACTTCAGAAATGCCTTCTCGTATTGGGCAGTATAATATATCTTGTCCTCAGGGGTGATATCCATTGCCCTGTCCCACTTCCTAAATGATCGCAACATCTGGAGAGGATCAAGGAAATGTGCTGAAGTGAGTTGTAGACCTGTTGTTGGAGTGACTTCAGCATAATATTCGAACAGCTTCTGGCGCACAACCTTCATGGCGAATTATATGTCTTCCATCCATTGTGTATTCTTCTCGGCCAAGGCTCGCATATCAGCATCCATGTGATCGAACTTGTCGTTGTAGACAGTGATCACATGATGCAGAGTAACAGTACCCCTTTTCAACAACCACAGGGTCCACTATCGGAATGGCCTTAAAACTTCCACGTCATATGTGAAGATTGCCCATTCATCCTGAGTGGTGAAGAGTCGCTGGGAATCACTGTATTTTTGATTCTTGAGCCACTTGCAGTTGAATTCTTGTAATCAGTATGCTCACTCATGACACTCCAGTGTCGAATTCCACTGTGTTTTCACATCCATACTAGGTAGTAGTGCAATTCATACTATGGCTTTTTGACTGTCAATGGACTTATTTTGATGACCTGGTGTCAGCGGGATCAATACAGCAAGCATTCTCTGCTATATGATGGTCAGTTTCATGTCTTTCAAAATGTCTTGAAATATGTACTTTCTAAATTATCTTTGCCAAACCTGGTCGCATAGCCGACACCTTGTTGATTCTAGCATTGCGCAGTTTTCACAGTCTTTGACTCTTCACAATGTCCGAGGTTTCATTCACTCCAAATTGCTGATCACGCTCAAGGGCTTCCCGAGAGTTGATGCGGCCATTTACCCCGAGTTTGTTCCTGAAGGCACCAAATGCAAGGTTAATGATGTGCGCCATGCATCGTATGTGGTTCCTCATTGCAGACCACCCAATTCTGGAGGCATTGAGGGTTGAGTGTAGCTCGCGAGTGATCGAGATATTTGAGGAAGCATTATCAATCTTCATTACAGGTTAATGGCCATCGGTTAGCTCAACACGATCTAGAACTTCCATCAAATGTATGGCTAGCCTTGCCCCAGTATGTTTACCCGTGACCTAATATTCTTAATTAGCATTCAAAAGAGGAAAAGAACAAGCTATCAACCGTGTTCAATGCGAGTTGTACTTCTCACTAGGTCCAATTTCAATCCATATAGTAAGCTATGACCAACGTTATCACTAATGTATCCATTGATGTCCACCCATCTAAAGCTAAGCTAACTTCATTTCTTGACGGCAATTGCTTCCTAAATGCATCCACTGTCAGTGAGTATTCCCTGCGGAAAATTTTGCTAAGGGTGCTGGCGGATGGAAGCACCAGCTTGCCACGTAATGCATTGAATGACTTCTGTCGCTCGAGGTTGGATATCTCATTGCATGGAATATGAGCCGAAACCCATCCTAACATAACGTAGCGATTCCAGGTATCTTGGTGAAATTCAGGTGTTGTGTAGTCCTTTGCTGCCAGATCGGAGGAGTCTGTTTGTCAATTGTGTTAATATACGTAAGATCTAACTGTGGAATATGAATTCCTTTTGCGAACTTGCTATTGTAATTCCATGACTACCTTGTCTCTTCAATATGGCCAAAGCGGTTTTATCAATGGTTGTACTGATCAATTCAGAAACTTCTGACACTGTTAATTCATTTAACTTTGCATTGTGTGCTTTTGCCAGCAAGTGTTTCCCCATGGAGCCGGTCCCAAGTACTGATGGATGGCGAAGAACTTGATGACAGACAATACAAATTATGCCAGGGCTGCCGGTCTCATCAATTCCGCTGTGGAAATAGAATCGCCACAAACACGCATGTCTAGAAGTATTCCAACCAACCCGATGCTTCGAGCCCACATTCATTGAAGCCCAGCAAGTGTCAAATATGTGGTGGAAAGTAAGGTCACTCAAATCGCGAATGAAGACAGGTTCATTTTTTGTAGATATTATAACCTCTAGCAATGAGGTATATATAGATTGGGATTCTAACACGGTTGTAGTGATTTGGAAGCTGGGTAATCCCAGTTGAGAAACTGTCAAAAGTTACATTATGATTGAGTAGAACACTAGTAGGTAAATATTGACTCTTGAGCTACACGCAAGACAAAAGTACAACCTGTGAGACATTGCATGCAGAGTTGTCAAGCTGGATACAGGGTCATACTGACAAGACTGACCGTTATCAATGCCATTTTGGAATCACGCAAGGCAGTGTATTGCTGTGATGCATACAGAGCACCAGAAAACCTGTTACGGCTCCGCCGACACATATTTTTAGGAGGCTGTAGCGGAATTGTTAGTGGCATTTCTGTGTACAAAGGTGGCCAAAACGGTGATCATGGGTTGATGTCTATGCACAACCGTTAGGTTTTCCCAGATGCAAGGGCAAAAATCATTGACACTCCATCAACACTTATTTTTAGGACATAGCAGGAGTGCTGTCGCAAGCATTTTTGCCAAGAAAGGCGGCCGATAGTTCGATTATTGGTCAATGTCTCTGCGCAGCCCTTGGATGTTCGAAGATGCAAGGCCAACAGTCATTGACACTCCATTGACGCTCATTCTCAGGGTATAGTAGCGATGTTGTCGCAAGCATTTGTGCGAAGAAAGGCGGCCGATAGTTCAATTATGACTCAATGTGGCCAAACAGCCTTTGGATTTTACAAGTTGCAAGGCCAAAAATTGTTGACGCTCTGTTGATGCTCATTTTTAGACCATAGTAGCTATATTGTTGCAAGCATTTTTGCCTAGAAAGGTGGCCGATAGTTTGATTAGGTGTTGATGTCACTGCACGGCCCGTGGATTATCAAAGTTGCTTGACCAAAACCCAATGCTGCTCCGTTGACGCTCCACTGACGCTCAGTTTTATGACATAGTAGAAATGCCCTCGGAAGCATTTTTGCCTAGTAAAGGGGCCGATAGTTGGATTATGGGTTAGTGCCGCCGCACAGCGCTTGGATTTTACAAGATGTTAGGCCAAAAATTGTTGATGCTCTGTTGACACTCATTTGTAGCACTTCGTAGCGATGTTGTTGGATGCATTGTTGCCTAGAAAGGAGGCTGATAGTTCGATTATGGGTTAATGACTCCGCATAGCCCTTCATGTTGCCAAGATGTAAAGCCAACAATCGTTGCCGCTCCGTTGACAATCATTTTTAGGATGGGGCAACGAGCGTATCGTTTGCCCTTTTAGCTATAACGCCGACCAAGACATTCACTTCGGCAGGAGGTGACAATGCAGCCCTTTGATTGTCAAATGTGAAAGACAAAGAATAGTTGACGCTCAGTTGATGCTGATTTGAATGATGCAGCAACGAGCATGGCATTTCAATTGTTGGCTATAATGAGGACCAATACATGTACTTTCGAGGGCTGTGACAATGGAGCCCTTTCATTCTGCAATGTCTAAGTCTGAAAATCTTTGACACTCTGTTGACACTAACATTAAACACATCGAAATACCCTGTGTACACTCAATCATTGTATGCATCACATCGTATACTCAGTATTGGCAGCTGATATTGCGTCTCTAAGTATTATCATTTGCATCAAGAAGCTTTGTGGCCTTTCAATTTCTGATCAACCACTATCCTCATTATCTGAGTGAGAGATGACATAGCCCAATCAGATTCCTGCAATTTTGGCCGGCAATTTACGGCATGTAGATCATTTCACTAGTTTTTGATTGGTATAGCTCGACTTCCTCGCCTTTTCTCATCCAGCTCCATCTCCTCGATTCACATGACGTGCCATAAGCAATTTCAAATATCTGAACCATGTGCACCAGGTCTGTGCGGAGAGTGATGCAGTTGGAAGCATGGATGAATGCAGCATGACGGTTGTCATACAGACCAATTCGTATTGTGAGCTGACTGCTCCTTCTCGGACTTATATGCCATCACTCACATAAATTTTGTTCGTATATTTCGTCACTAATATAGTGTTTGTTTCCCCACTTAACAGTAATTGGCAAACAGAAATCAAGATTATTGGCCGTCTTACAACTCAATTCGGGTTCTAGCACTTTCACAGGGTGCGTTCGACCCTTGCACATGCACAGATGAATCATCGTGTCTCACAATTTAGTCACTGAAATCCAGACAAAGCTGACACAGGGCAAAATTGATACAATAATTGCTTTTCACTGAGATATGATGTCAAATATTACACTTTGCCGATGTATAGCTCTGTTAACACAGGAACCATCACCATGTCTTCGTCTGAATCCCATTTCTATATGGTGATTAGCAGGGTAGGCTATATGCAGGGGTAAAAGCTAACAGGTTGAATAGGCTTCGCTTTGTGAATATGTGATGAATTGGCCTCCATTGCGCACTCAAGACCGGCTATACCTCTGTTCGACTGTGGCTGACCAGCAGATAGCTTAATATGACCACATCCTGGTCGAGAAGTTCCTTGCAGCATTTGCGATATTCCTGGGACGATATCAAGACACTCCATCAGCTCTCCAAATGTTGGGGGTGCTGGTGCAGCTCAATCAACGTTCATTTGCAGTTTCACAACTGCAAAAACCATAAATATGGATGTGCCGTACTGCTCATCTCTTTCACGGAAGTAGTTGGCTGTGTCCCCCCATCCAGGTTGTCTCAATTCATGAAGGTGCATATGCTTATGAGGAAACCTCCCCATTTGCTGCTGTACCGTATTGGAGATTTTACCCATCACCCAGTTGGGTGCATCATCTTCGCTCAGTTTGCCATGCTCTGTCTCTTCACCATCCTCATCTTCCCCATCATCCCAATCATCGGAACTTGCAAGATCACGCGGACTGTCTCCGATAGCAACCATCATCTCATGAAACTTCTTTTCTGGCTCTCTGGTCATCAATCGCGTGTTATCAGCTGTCCTCGTATCTTCCTGCTCCAGCTTGATTGCTGCCTCTGCGGATTCAACTCGCTTTGTTGCCCGAGCGGTTTCTGTCGCAACATAATCCTCGATCCATGTCTCTTCCTCTTCATTGGTTCAGAAATGTGTCTCTCATCATTTCTTGGCTGCAAGCGTCGGTTTGGATCGCACGCTGGGCAATGCCACAAGGGCTTGGACCATTGCTGCTTCGAAGCTGTTCTTGCCTTCATCCACTTGATGCCATCATCCTGGAGACCCCTTTGTCGATTTGCCACATTTGCCCGCTGGAAGTGGCGACAGGTTCTTTGTCGGAGCATTGACCAGTGAAGGTTGTGTTGACTTTGTTGTGGGGCGAGATGATGGCTGTTGCGAGATATGGACAATATGGAGGCAAGCTGCGTCTTTTATGTCAAAGTTGGTATGTTTAATCATTTTGAACAAAGCACATTCTGGCTTTTGACTGGCAATAAATGGGAATAGTTAGGCTAACCGTACAACATGACATGATTCTTAGTGTCAGTTTCATGTAATATCCGAGGGACTGTTCCAGACAAACATCAGCAGACTTTGTTTCCCTCGAGGAAAGTTCTATTTATATTCCACAATAATGACATTTTGGCTGTTGGATGCCTCAATTTATCTCGGGAAACATATAAACTACATCGGACCGATTAATTGCAAAATGCCCGACGGTGGGAAGCCCCTGCAGGTTGCATCCATACTCAGCAGGATTCAGCTTGAGTATAATGTTCAAGTTGGCTGCAATTTATTCCATTCTGACATGAAGCTAAGAATTTAATCTTCAGAACTTCCCACTTCTTTTCTTCATTATCTTCCTCTCCTATTCCACACCACCAAATCATGGCTACAGAAACGCCTCCGGCAGGTATCAGCGGATCCGAATCAAGCCGATCAACGGGCGCTTCATCCAATATGTCACCAATTGGCACACAACAAGAACGCAGACACCAGGTAGTCCACCGTGACACTGCCAATGCAGCCAACAAAAATATGACCCAGGATGCACATTTCAAAATGCTCTGTAAGACCAGAAGCAGCAAGAATAAGAGGCGGCATGCGATTGGATATGAGTATATCCAGCTCATGGTAAATGGCTATCAACTAACCAGATTCCGGGCAGCTGGTATGCTTAGGGAGCTACGTGACCAATTCATCGCTGCCCGCAATGGGACACCATCATTGTGGACCAAGGCATTTGTCTGCATAGTCCACGAAATGGATAATCATGATGTTGTCAGCTCTGTGATTTTTCTGGACGGATTTAGTGATAGGCATCCCCGGGAGTGGACAAAACAGGCTTCAATGACCTTAGAGGAGGCGACTGATGCATGTATGGTTGAGGTACCAGCCGAATCTTATTGTTAGCAGCAGCACCTAATTTCTTGTAGGTTTTCAACATGTCTGCTACTATGGCAAGGCAAGGAGGTCGGGTACAGCTGGAATAGTTCCACCTGCGCCTGGCCTTGAGTATGGCCAAAGCGGCCAAAGGAGGGTTTTCGCATGCCTCAATAGAGGAAACGCAATATCTGATCAAGAAACCTCGCGCTGAAGTCCAAGAAGAGAAGAAGCAAGTAGTTGAGTTTGCTGGTCATATCCAGGTAGAGGCTGTGATAGAAACACACGTGGCAATGCTTCGTCAAAACCACCCAGACAGATGCCTTCTTTGCCATCATGGCAGCGCAAAGCATCCGCAGCCATGGTGGAGTCGCAACGGAACAGGTCAACCTTCATCCGACTGACGCGGACAGCCGACTCCTGAGCCAACACCACCTCTGCCCAGAATGCCACCCGGGCCCCCTGTAACACAGCCGGAGTTCAACGTTCCCAAAACGACCATTTGCTGGCTGGAGATCTTTATTCCCCTACCTATTTCACCTGCGCTGAATTTTGTACTCATGATGTATATTCCCAGGATAGCCAGCATGATTCAGATGTTGATTCAGATTTGCTGACTGATGAAGGAACATCCACTGGTTAGTACACTCTCTGCTGTGTGGTAATGCAGCTAACATCCATTTTGAAGGCAAGAGCAGCCTATTGAGTGAACCTGAAAGTGATGACGAGCATTGATCGAAAGGACCAGGATTTTGGAGTCTATTATTATCTACAATTAGCGGACACTGTAAAGTATATTTCAAAGGATATATTTATATGTATTATTAAAGAACAATGTAGTGACCAAGGAGAAAGTAAATGAAAACACTAGAAAGGCTGCCAAAACAATGTGAATGATAGACTATGCCAAATCAAATGATTGCATATTGCAGATACTTCCGTGGCAAAATGAGCATCAACGGAGTGTCAACAATTTCATGTCATGTTAATCTGGTAATTAAAAATCAATTTGGTCGAGGTTATATATGACTGATGTATAGGCTGCCTCTATAGGCAGAAATTATAGAGACACGCACCCTACCTCATCTTGACAATGAGCATCAATGGATCATCAACGATTTTTGTTCTTGTAAGCAATGTAATTGTAAAGTGATGTAATCGCTATGTAGCATAACCGTTGTACTGGTTGCCTTTACAGGCAAAACCGCAAGCGACACGGTCACTGCCCCACTCTGGAAATTGTGGGGACGGATTTGAGTGCGGTCATCACGTGGGATGGTTTAGGGTTGTGCGCGGCACAGCCACATGCACTTTAGTTCTTGTGTACGTGTCAATTAGACTTAGCAAGCGAGAGTCAGTGAGTTTTAGTCAATAGAGAGATTCAGGACACCGGACACTGTACAACAGGTTATGAGCCCGGGCACTTCGCTGATTTGACGAACTTGACTCGAATTGCGGCATCATCGACACGGTCTCGGAGGAGTACAGCCAGACTCAACGCGTGTACGGACGACAAGATGGCCGAATCGACAGCGATCATGATTAAGCAGTTTGATGGTACGGACTACAAGAGCTGGAGTTTGGAAATTGAAATACTCTTGGAGCAGAAGCAGGTTCTCGGCATTGTCGACGGTACAGAGGAAGCACCGGATGTGAAGGACGGGACAGAGTTTAAAGCATGGAAGAAGCAGCACGGAATCGCGCGGTCGACCATTCTCCTCGCGATGGAGCGGTCATTGCAGCAGCAGTATGGCGTTCAGAAAGACGCAAAGGCGCTGTGGGATCAGCTCAACGAGGACTGCAAGTCGAAGGTGAAGCTGAATGTTTGGGCTTTGTGAGACGAAATGTCAGCTGCGAAGTTGAGGGATTGCGAGAATGTGCAGGAATACGCATCGAAGATCCAGGGGTTTGTGAATGACTTCAACCTCTGTGCGGAGAGTTCGACTGGTACGATGCCAAAGAGCGAGCACAGCTACTACCTGATGCAGGGTATACCTGAGGATGATGATTGGAGGTTTTTCACCCAGTTGATGTACGATAAGTTCGACACCATGGCCGACAAACCGGAGGAGATTCTCACGAAGATGAAAGCCTACGAAGCGCGGTTACAGAAGGACGACGATTCGGAGGTGGCAGCCATGTTCTCAAAGTTGCAGACAAAGTGTGAGAAGCGGAATTCAAAGCACTCTCGGAAGTCCCGTGGTAGTGGCAGTGAGAGCGATGGTAGTAGTTCGGAGAGTGAGAAGCATCGCCACAGGAATACTCAGGAGTGCTACAGATGCCATAAGATCGGGCACATTGCACGGTATTGTCCAAGAACTGCACCGGTGGCGAGCTCAGCAGCAACAGAGACAGCGGCAACGACAACGACAACGACATCTATTGAGGACTATTGGATGACAACTACTGGCAGAGAAGCCCCATCGAAGGAGAGCTGGTACTTAGACTGTGCCACCACCTCTCACATT
>Ga0307512_10000834_pt1 | contig 45463 bp, 46 predicted proteins | sample 14_EM_MG_FD_200267 | JGI IMG/M metagenome (GOLD analysis project Ga0307512, IMG submission 200267) | Populus trichocarpa ectomycorrhiza microbial communities from riparian zone in the Pacific Northwest, United States - 14_EM | ecosystem: Host-associated > Plants > Roots > Unclassified | place... | reverse complement strand
GCATTTGAGTGTGATTATGCACCATACTATTCAGGGCCAGCTCGGCGACTGCGAGAAGTCGCCTCTCTTCTTTGCTGCTGGGTTGTCCGGCTCACTTGACCAACTGTGACGTGGGTGCTTTACGTTTGCGGGCAAATCGCTCTCCATCTCGGCATAGCCGGCATCCCTCCAGCAGGCAGCCCCCTTTCCTCCCCTCCCAATACCAAAAACCCAAAAACGACTGTGGAATCGGAATGTACTACTTTGATCCTGCATTCAAAACTCAGTAAGGTAGGTGCGTGGATACCAGTAGCATCTGTCGCATTTCCTGTCACGCCCATCATGGCATGATTGCATATCCGGTACGCACGATACAGCGTACCCGTGATGGACACTCACAACGCGCCACAACGTCATCGCGTTTCGTCGCAAACGGTATGATGCGCACCGGAAAGCAGTCGGAAAACGAAGCCTCTTTCTTCCAACATTAATGAAGACGTTACTTTTGCAGTAGGAGAAATGAAACCTATGAAGTCCGGTGCAAAACGCCCTCCCACCTCCGAATGTGACACGATCTTGATGATGAGGGCCCACTTCTGCCACAGGAAAGGACCTTGCTGTTGCCATTGATCGGCCTCGGCCAACGACGTGGCGCTAAATGGAATCGCCATCTATCCACAGACCAGCTTGAGCCGCCCCTTCTCCCTCCATCTTTCGTAAACGTCTGTTCTGTATGTCGGAAAAGGTCGGACCGTGACCGGTATCATACATCATACAGCCATGGGTGGTCACCGGCACGCAAGATCGTGCCTTGGGGGGGTTCGAAAGGGGCACTCTTCTCACTGTCGTGCGTCTCGATGATTGCATCTCTGCGCCATGCGGGGTGGGCCTGTCAATAGTGGAGCCCCCTCGAATTTCTTATCACTACCTTATCGCGTCCGATGCTCGCCACTGGCACGCCGGCATGCCGACGCGACGTCATCCACCTTTCACCCTCACTTCGAATACATGCGTCTCCGACTCTCCATACAGTACCCCCGACCTGTTTTTTTGACATGAGAAGATGATGCAAAAGACGACGTACACCGCTGCAATCTTGCTCCTGTGCCGGCTTTCCTACAAAGGAAACGGCAGCACTCTCGCGTCAAACTTGTGTCCCGCCGTCCGCGTAACGTCGATGCTGGTTTAATTCGTGTTCAGATCTTCTCATCACTCCAATGAGGATCTTCGCTTCTATCATAGTCCCGGCCGGTATAGAGCCCTTGACCGTACACGCCCTACGTGCTGGTTTTGAGGAATGACACATTGCAATGATGCTGTCATCGTAGACGGTTTCATCCCGTAGGTAATTCGGTGCCTAAGATACTGCAGCGGTATCGCCTCGGGGGTTGATAGGGCTGATGGTCGGCGTTCGATGCGTGATCAGTCTGAGGTCATACCTGGAGATTACAGCCCGCTTCGTGTCGAGTTGCCTTCTTACGCTCCACAGCATCGCCGTGCTGAGGGACAAGGCTCTCCAAGATAACCATAGACCATTGTATACCTGCATCATACCAAGCGAACGCCCAGTTCGGGATCGCTTGTTTGTGCCCAATAAAACAAATAATATTCAGGTAAAATTCGGAGGGTCCGGAGGGTGAAAATCTCCTGTGAATTATATCGTTAGATGAACCTGTTTTGGCCTCGCTTGATGTGGGTCACCCCGTACGCACCAGGCACGAACGATTGTCTATACGATTCCTTCGAAATTCCTAAACCACGATAAAGCTTAGCTGATAACAAAGCTGTCTGCGCCCCTCGACATTTTAATGACAAAGAGCGTTAGTGACATCAAGCGCGTCAAAGCGCGAACGACGTCGAGAAACGTCAAAAACTGAGCGCGTGTGCGGCTGTAAAGTGTATCAACTCGATTCGAGAAAAAAATGAAGATAAGAATAAGGCACTGGCAGCGAATTCCCGACAGCCTGTCCTTGTCATACAATACTGTATGGTCATTAAGCGAGCCAGTCATCTCCGTTTTTTTTGTGTTTGGGACATGTTTGAAGAAGAAAAAAAAAGGTATCGGCATCGCACAGCTGCAGATACCGGCGGTTACAAAAAATGCGATAAATTCAATCTCAGCTTCGATTATTGTGGCCTGAAACTCGTTCGCTCCACCTGTAAGCCACCAAGCCTTTGACCAGGTGCGCAACCCGCATTCCGGAAACGTAAGGACATACGCCACATATTTCATTCTCTCAAAAAAAAGTCTCCAAAGACTGAATCAAACTCGATATGATCAGTGTCTCTTCTCTCATCACAACCGCCCGGCAAGATTACCCCTTCGGCCGGAGACGTCGGGAAAGACATTCAATTGCACCGCAGCCTCAATCAACATTGGCAGGCCATCGACAGCCATGCGAGAATGCGCCCACGTTTCGTCCGTTCAAAAACCACCTTGATTCCCAGGCCTGCCGCGACCCAATCGGTAAATCGCTTCACTATCCCGTATTCCATCAAAAAAAGTTCAGTCACGCTCAACGACCTGAAGTCACAGAACCGTGAAGCCCGTGAATCTGAGATTTGAGAAAGGATTCGTCACAAAGTCACAAGGGGGATTGCGAACTTGTGTACAAAGATATTGAGGTACTGGAACTTTGCAGGGTCTCCAGGTGAGCTGTGAGCACTGTGAACTTTGAAACCAGATTGGAAAGCTTATGTCACGGCAGTGTCACGGTTCACATCCCCCTGTCAACAACCTCTTCCAGGGCGGTGGCGGTGGCGTTGGTTTGGTTTGGGGATCTGCCAACCTTTCAACGTTTCGACCCACCAACCAACCGCTTTGTGCCCTGAATGGGCCTAACGACTTACGGTCCTCAACAGGGTCATCTTTCCGGGTGCCTGCTCTAAACCATTATTGGGATCCTACCTTTCACCGTTCCGTAGCGCGCGCTTTCCCCGCGATGCGTTTAGGCGTGGTCGTGGTCACTCCAGATACCCCAGTCCATGAAGCACCAAGAGGCCATAGGGAAACGTTGGAGATTGGATCGTGACGTCCCGGTCGGCTATCCAGGTGAAGATAGCACCGTGCATCATGACTGGGTCGCCCGCGCTGGGCTGAATAGACCTTGATGCGTCGTCTGCCCCCAATTGGCGCCTTGTTCAACGCGGTTCAGGACGTGCCGTGAGTAAAGGGCTACCAAACCTGCGGAAATGATAGGCGATTGAAAAGATAAGAAAAAAAGGTATCATACAATTGTGCCATTATTAATGAATATTCGCGTCACAGACGCATTGATGACTGACGTTCCTGTCTTCTTTCTCAGGGAGGTTCACCCCGGTGGGAGTATAGGACGTCACCCTTTGCCGGTCCTTCTGTTCCGGGAGATTGTTCTCTTTTGACAGAGGTCCCGAGGTTTATGATTTCCTCCGCGCTTCCCCCGTCGCACCGCACTCTTCTCGCATAAGGCGATACGTGTCCTGATTCGAGACTAGTCCAGGAGCGTGTTGCATGACAAGTTCTCACCTGCTAGGTGATCCGCCGCCCGTTCCGGGTGTGATCTTATTGACGCACGGAATGTAATTTCACCTGGAAATTCGGTACCTTGGACGTTCTTAAGATGCCCTCTCTTGGCTCCCCTGCAGAGGACTATCCTTCCCCCCTTCTTCTTTCGTGACCCCTGGTCCTACCCTTCCTCCTTCCATTTGTCCAGGCCTCAAGGGACTAAGCCATGGATTACGACGCATATGATGCTTTGCTGCACCATATCTTCAAGCAGGTTATTACGACTCCTCTATGACTCGCCCGTCTTTTTGGTCTCATCTCTATTGCAGACGCAAGGTGACGCCTGGTTCAAGCCGTCCGCAGAGAACATCCACGCAGGCGTCTGTCTTCGTATCCAAACCGGGCAATATCGCGTGTTCCCTTACGAGAACCGCTTCCTCGAGCCATTCGAGGCCGCCGTCCGCACCCTCAACCCCGTTGTCGCCGTCAAGGTTCGAAGCGCCGCGGTCCACGTCGCCCTCAGCACTGTGTAAGTCTTTCCCATGTATCCACGACGATGACATGCTGCAGTCGGGCTTACCCTGCCTTTTCAGGGATGACAACGCGACTGCCATTTACGTCGACGATGACACCCGCATCCAAATTCTTGACAGCATGCCCGACTTGCCGCGTGCTGACAAGGAACAGTGCGGAGCCTTTATTGTAAGTTGGCTCTCCGCGGATATCTGTAAACCTTCATGTTTATTCATGCGGGGCCCCACAGCGCGACGAACGGGTTCTGGTTGTCTGGTCGGACAACTTAGATACCATCATTCCACTGTGCCGTGACTTTGATGACCACCTCATCAAGCTCGTTTGGTCACACCGGTTCTCTCTTCCTGGTCTCACGCCTGCGACGAGCATCATTGGAACCCCCGCAGAAACCTCCGCGAGGAACTCGGACGAGGCGATCAACGAGAAGCCACAAGAGGCCGAGTCTACGCCTGAACTTGAACCTGAATCAAGTGCGAGGCTCATCTCGGGTGGTTCGCTTTGGGGATGGCGGATTGGATCAAGAGCGAAACGAGCCCAAGGGTCACGTGACCCCGAGCAGGGTGGTCCGAGCGCTCGACCCACGCGGTACTTTGGCCCGGTGTATGGTGGCCTCGGCTTAGCGCTGTCAACCTGTAAGCCATACATCAAAGCTGACTCGCTTATTTTGTGCTGACGGAGGTGGCCCGCACTAGTCTTCATTGGCAGTGGCGCCAGTATCTTACTGCAAGAATTCCGATTAACCAACGACTATACCCGATTTGCCCTCTTGGCAACAGCTCCGTTCCTTTTCTGCGTGTCGCTCGTAAGCCCGCGTTCCACTACCCCATCTGTTCGTGTTATCTGAGCGTTCGAGGCAGTTTTTTTCACTACAAGTCGTCACAAATATATCCTATGTGTAAGACAGCTTTTTCGTCGAGATCTGACATTCACACTCACAATGCCTGGCAGTCTTGGTCCCGTCGCTCAGTATCATGAGAACTCCAAGTACTACTCGGCAGTCAAACCTGCGGCGAACAAGATAGTTGATGCTGCCTTACCTCACATCACTGTCGAGTTGCCCGTGTACAAGGAAAGTCTTGAACAAACCATGTGAGCTTCGTCCTTATTACGTACGATGCGTCTGATCGCTTTGTCGCTGATCATCTATGTTCTAGTGCCCCGTCCGTTATGTCAATCAAGAAGGCCATGCAAACCTATGCGCGCCAGGGTGGCACCTCGACCATTTTCGTCCACGACGATGGCCTGCAGAACATCTCCGACAAGGACCGCGACGAGCGGATACGATTCTATGCAGACCACGGCATTGGTTGGGTGGCACGCCCGAAGGAAGAAAAAGAAGAAGGTGGTTTCAAGCGCCGCGGACGATTCAAGAAGGCCAGCAACATGAACTACGGTCTCGCCCTCAGTCTCAAGATGGAAGAGTTCATTCGCAAACTCGAGCTCGAGCGTGGCGAAAAGGCCTCGGTTGCGGATTCTGCCGCTGACGATGACGCTATCGATGACCTCGAGGAACAGGCGCTTCGTATGGCCGTCGAGGAAATCTACGAGGAAAGCGGAAGGCGCTTCAAGCCGTGGGCCCACAATGCCAAGGCCCTTCGTATTGGCGAGATTATCCTCATCGTTGACTCTGATACTATCGTTCCTGAGGTAAATACCTTATTATTTTTAGTGCCGGCGAGTCTTCTCGGTTGCTGATTGCTGTTTCCCTCATAGGACTGCTTCCGCGATGCTGCTCGCGAGCTTGCCGAGTGTCCCGAAGTTGCCATCATTCAACACGACTCTGGTGAGTTTCTTTCGCTTTGTCTCAAGTCAGTACGCTCAATATTTGCCACGTAGACGTCATGCAGGTTGCCCATCACTACTTCGAGAACGGTATCGCGCACTTTACCCGGCGTATCAACAAGTGTATCTCCATGGCCTGCGCGAACGGCGAAGTTGCTCCTTTCGTCGGACACAACGCCTTCCTCCGCTGGTCCGCGCTCCAGGACGCCGCGTTTGAGGACGCTGGCGACGATAACAAGAAGAAGATCTGGTCAGAGATGAATGTGTCCGAGGATTTCGACATGGCCTTGCGTCTCCAGGTTGGTTTCTTGTCTTTGAGTTAGGAGCGCATCGGTTTCTGACCCATATCCCGTGTAGCTCAAGGGATACACCATTCGGTGGGCGACCTATTCAGAAGGTGGCTTCAAGGAAGGTGTCTCGTTGACCTGCGACGACGAACTGAACCGGTGGCAGAAGTACTCTTATGGTAGGTTCTTCGCCCTGACCGTCATCGACATTGTATTAAGATTCTTCGTCAGGATGCAACGAACTCATCTTCAACCCACTTCTCAAATGGTGGCGTGTGGGTCCCATTAACAAGCAGCTCCGCATTTTCTTATGGTCGGACGCTCCCGTTCACTACAAAGTCAGCATGATGGCCTGTGAGTTATTTGATCACTTTTCTATCAGGGACCAAATAGTCCTAACCCTGGACTTAGACATGTTCTCGTACTACGGTCTCGCTGCGGGTGCCCTCCTTTCCTTCCTGAATTACCTCATGCTCGGCTTGTCGTTCAACGTCGATGGCTTCTACATGCACTCGTTCGAGATTTGGCTTGCGTGCACAGTCGTCTTCCCCGGCGCCGGTAACATCGGCTTTACCCTACTCGAGTACCGTCTCGGTCAGCGGAGTATCGTTTCTTCTTTCCTCGAGAACATCACCTGGATACCATTCTTGTGAGTGATCATTGCCACCGCATCAGCGATCGTAGGACGTCTTTTTTACTCACGAACTTCGCACACACAACAGCTTCTTCTTCTTCGGCGGCTTGTCAATTCACTTGACCCAGGCGCTCCTCGCGCATCTCCTCTCAATCAACATGACGTGGGCCGCGACCAAGAAGGAGGTGGAGCGGTCCAACTTCTTCATCGAGGTCCCTCGGATCATCCGCCGTTTCTGGCTCGCCCTCCTCCTCAGCTTCTTTACGATTGCGTTGATGGTCGTCCTTACGACAAGCCTCGTGCCCGTAGGCTGGCAAATACCCGGAATCGACTGGGCCGTCATCTTCCCGCTGGCGGTCGTAGCTGCCTGTCACATACTCTTCCCGATCGTGCTCAACCCATGGTTGATGATCTTCTCATATTGATCGCACACCAATGCGAGGGAGCCCTGAATCCCTCGGTTTAATGTTATGTCAACCTTGGTATACGCCCGGGATATGTCTGGCACGATCGACGCACGCTTTACAGACTGTATTTAGCATCGGACACCTAGAAATTCCTTTTACATTTTTGCAACTTTTCCCACACCGCATGGACTCGGTCTTCCCCAACCTTGCAAATAGTACACTACAGAGTATCACTTATCACTACTATAGCTTAGTTTTTTTTGTTCAACTTTGGGTACCATCGACTCAATGGATGTACATGTCAACATTGATGTTACACTGGATGTTGTTGCCTTTCCACTCCTTTGTTCTGGGATTTGGGACATTTCTCGTCTATCCTTCAGTTTTGGGGTTTGTGGAGGGATATGTGAAATAAATAGAACTTTACAACTGAACAACGACCTGCCATCGTGCGTTACTCAGACAGAAAGCCCTGGAGCCTAAAGTGCCGTTAGAGGGAGGATTGGGACGGCCTGAGTTGACCACTCTCGTTATCGTTATCACCGGGCGGCGTTAGGATGACCTTTTCTATGTCACATACCCTGACAAGTGACAAGCGGCAGACCGAGTTGTCCTGAAGAACAAGATCGTAGGTACCAACTTGAATCGCTGGGACGCATCGAACCTCCTGGACGGGAAAACAGAAAAAAAGAATAGGCGCTCACTTATCAGTCCCTCTGTCCGGTAAATTTTGTGCTATCAAGGTTCGAAAGACAAAATGTCAGGGTCTCACTCTCACGGCGTTGGCCTAACTACATATTCAGGTGCGCTCACACACGCAAAGGTTGACACACTTCAACCAGGTCAAGGAGTCAGGGACACGGACACCGACGGCGATCCCAGTGGGGGAATCATATACAGTACCGTATTTGTATTTGTCAACAAAATCCTTATCGGTCGGCCCGGCCCTTTGTTGTACCCGATTTATTTCGGCAACTTAACTTTTTTTTACTTGGTCGTGACGCGTAATAATCCTTTCAAAATTGTACCCGCTAACAACTGCACGCGACAGGCCGCGATACGTGTCAAGGAAAACGGGTTTTTTGCTGTCGCGGTAGAACTTGATCAGACCTGGACTGGATACGAGCCTGCGGTACCCACAAGCGCTTTGTACACGACGTCTGACTCGAACTGTTGAACCTAAAACCATGTCTAAAGCGGGAAAACAATAGGAGATCCCTCTGATCGTACTTTGCAACGAAACGAGTCCCACACTCACACTGGCTGCGTTCCGACTCGGAATTGCGTTTCATCCTATACTAGGACGATGAAGCATTATACTACTCAGGCTCTGCTACGGCGCCAGTGGCTTACTTTCTTTTCTGTGGACGTCGATCCTGCTGAAACCTCCTGTATGATCTGACGCGGTCGATCTTCAATGTGAAAGGAAAATTGTCTCGGTGATCTCATAAGATGGAAGCACGGCGAATGCATAGTCCTCACCGTGCGCCGCTCGGGCGTTTCGCGTCGTCGCTGAAGTTGAACAACGGCCATCTCGGTACCATTCTCTTTCAGGTCGACGTAGATCTTGATGTTGTTCATCGTGATGGAAGTTTCTCATCATTCCTTGCGCAACCAGAGTTTGGGCACCACTCACTGCTCGAGTTATTTTGGTCTTCGTCAACGGTGTGGCCGTTTCAGCCTCCCCCCTAGGGGCCCCTTAATCTCCCGCATCCCTGACTTAGCCTGAGAATCTCCCTTTTCTATTCTGGAAATGGCAATATTGTTTTCCCTCTGCCCGTCTGTTTAGCCACTTCCTGGCCGCCTTTCGCTGCCCTTGTGGCCGCACAATTGCATCAAGGCATATGACGAAAAAGATCCTCTGTGGAGTGCCATTGAACGTATTGGACCGCAAGGGTCTAAGAAATCTTCCTAAAGCCCACTAGCAGGTGGATAACCCGCGACCATGAAGACTGGTTTACAACAAAGCGGTTCTTTCTCGACTGCAACGTTTTCCCCTTGGACAGAAACATGAGCTTATCCCTGATAATGGTCATCTTTCTCACCTCAGCGTTGAATACGGTGACATCGAAGGTAACTCATACTTGTTTACGCCCCTCTTCACTAGTTTCACCATTGATACACACGTCGGACTACACTAGGGTGCGACCTCCGACCGGGGGGTGATGACCACTCGGTAGCTACTACCATCGCTGTCGTTTGTTTCTTTTTCATTCCTTTCCCTTTCTTTCTCCTATGTTTTATCGTATCTTTGACACCTGCCAGACATGATGGCGCTCTACACGTCCCTCCTCCCCCACCGTCTATCCTATTTTTTCCGTCGAAATCAACACGACGCCGCAGTGACTGCCAATGAACCAAATGATATTACATGAATGTCGTAGTTCCGTGTCCTTGTCCGACGAAAATCAGAACTTACTCTGCCACTGACTGCCCAAGTACTTAAATCTGTTCAGAATAATAGGTATGTAAGAGGTAACCCGAACGGGAGACGGCAGCGACTTCAAGTAGAATTCTGAAGTCCACTAAATAGTATCATGATGTTGTGCAGAGAGACTTCGTCACGTCGTACACTCCACTCCGATATTTATACAGGTCATGCAATTCGTCCAAAGAAATTAGAAGTACAGCTAGAATCGCCTCCTCTGACACCCACACATTTCCAGGTCAATCCCAGTCATAAACCCTGCATTCCCTCGGCAGTGCGCTCCGATAACAATCGCGCGACCTGCATGTTGCTCCGCTGCGATGCTACTTGGAAGGGTGTCTTGCCCATATCTGTCTGGGCATGCGGATCTGCGCCATGTTTCAGTAAGACCTCCACAGCCTGGAGGTGTCCAAAATTTGCTGCCCAGTGCAACGCAGTCCAGCCATCTTCGGTTTGTGCGTTCGTGTCTGCGCCGTGGTCGAGCAACAGCTGCATAACTTCTAGTCGTCGCCCTTTCCAAGTCACTGCTTCGTGTAGTAGAGTATATCCTAAAACGTCCTGGATACCCATACTCGCGCCATACTCGAGGAGTAACAGGACGACCGCGACCTGTCCGCTAGATGACGCAACATACAGCGCGGTGTTGTCCCAGACATCTGTTGCGTTGGGATTCGCGCCATGGTCGAGTAATAACCGAGAAAGGTCTCCGGACTCGTGACGCAATGCAATGTGCAGTGGGCCGGTGCCGAAATTATCCCGGTAGTGGACGTCTGCGCCGTGCTCCAATAACACCCTCGCGATTTCCACTCCTCCCTTTTCCGATGCTACAAGTAGTGGAGTCCAATTGAGTTCGAGCACGCCGTAGTCGTCGCACTGCGCGTTCGGATCTGCGCCGCGGTCGAGTAGTGACCGCACGACTTCAACGTGTCCACGAGAAGATGCCATATATAATGGAGTCTGCTGCTGGCTTCCCCGAGACTCGACGCTGGCACCACGATCCAGTAAGAGCAGGACAACGTCCAGATGTCCCCTGTCGATGGCCGCATGTAGCGGAGTTTCGTGATATCCACCTCGAGCGTGGACATCTTGCGGGTGTGCATCGAGGAGGCGTTCTGCGAGATCACGGAGGCCACATAGCGCAGCGTAATATAAGGGGACTGCATCAGGCTGCGTCGGGTGAGGAGAGAGCTGATCTCGTCTCTGACAATTCTCAACATCGTATAACCAGATCCATGCGGCCAGGTGCGGTTTGTTCTTGTCGAAGAGGCGATCCATCCCATCTCGGATGTCTGATGACACGTCCCCAAACAGCACATGGTTGAACCAGTTCTCCGCCGCATACAGAGCCAGGGGGAAGTTCTGAATCTCCGTCTCATCAGTGCTGTAGTCTAGCTGGAGGAGAGCGCTAAGACAAGCCCTGGCGAGAAGAGTATGTGCCTGTCTGGGGAAAATGTGGAAGTGGGAAACATGTGCAGAATTCGAGATGCGATCTGAGGTCAGGTATTCTCTCACAGAGAAGTGTGAGAATTGTACTACATTCTCATAGTCGGTGTTGTCGTTGTCGTTGTCGTAGTCGTAGTCGTAGGCGTCGCCGTAGTTGTAGTTGTAGTAGTAGACAACAGTGACCAGCGTGGAACAGGCCGAGAGTATAAATTCTTCTGGATCCTCGGGGCGCCAACCAATATTGAACTTGAACCCTAGAGCCGATTCCGCGTCAGGGAGAACCGCAAAAAGCTCGGCGAGTTCCTTGACACGAAGCGGGCGGATGGATATGGCCAGGAACTGGAAAAGTCGATTGGCGTAGGCCTTTTTCTCGTCATCAATCTCCATCAAGGTATGTTCGTACGTTTCGTCTAACGTCCTGGGCAATTCATCCAAAGTACGTCTGATACTCGGCGGAAAACACCGACGCAGAGTTTCGATCTGGCAGTGTACCCACCGGAACCTTCGGGGAAGTGTAAGGGCAGCCATAAAAGAAATACATAAGTTGTCGCTTACATCCCACCAGCTCTCATTGCCAAGGTCTCGATGACCAATTGCTTGTCTTCTTCTCGCCACCGTTGCATCCTTGGGTCTGAGCCAACAAAATCGTTGATATAATCGACAATATCCTGATTTTGTCCGGCTTGTTCATGAAGTGGGACGATGTGATCTGCAATAGGCCCAAGTGCGTCTCGGATGTCGATCTCGGGCCGGCTAGTGATACAAAAATGTATATGTGGTAGCCGCAAGGCGATAAGTTCTTGTATGATAGTGAGAATCTCTTCCCGTGGCGTAGGGCACCCGGAGGAATTCGGGCACTCATCAAGAGCATCAATAACGAGAAAGAGTGACCCTTTCCCCGGGTGTTTGAACATACTCTTCAAGCATTCTAGAAGAGTACCTATGCTGGGCTGTCGGGAGCCATCACCGTGAATCGAATAGATGGGTGAGAGAACTTGAGAGAATGCATCGGATTGATTGCAGAGCTGGATGAGGAGGGATGAAAGTAGATTGCGTGCGTTCTGCTTGCTGGTATCTCGGAAATCGCAGTAGAATATTGCAAAAATGGCTAATCCACTCCGACACATGTCTTGGACGTCTTCAATAATGCTTGAGCTGTCGATGACATAAGTACATATAACAGAAAAATTATTGTGGGGACACATACGAAATGATGGTCTTTCCTGAGCCGGCTAAGGCATCATAAACGGTTAGCAGTTGGAAAGGACATGAAGATGACACGCGCACGTAGGCCATTCACCCACAAAAGGGAAGCAGTCGATTTCCATTGTTGGAACGTGTCGCCTTGCGTAAACCATGTCGAAGTGCCAGGGTGTTGGGTTTCGCGAGCGATATTGAAGTTCGTCCAAGGATCTGGCGGAGACAACCAATGTCGAAGCTTGTCTTGGATATCGTGTTTTGGTGCCTCGTGACCTACCAGATCGTTCTTTGATATCATGAACATAGCTACATGAGCAGGACATGCGCACCTTCCATCACGACGTCCATTTTATTGGCCAGATCAGAGACAACATTGAGAGTCTGGGCAACGGCTATCTTAGATTCCTCTCCCGTGAGCCGATCGAGTCTCTGGAGGGCCAATTCTGTTTCATTCTCTCCCAGGAGTTTCTTTACATATTTCTCTGCTACATTCAAGCCATGGCTGTTAATCAGCGAGAAAAGACTTACTGATTCGCCTTTGGTTGATTTGTTCAGTCACAAGAGCGAGGACGGATATCAGTTCAGCCATAATTTTGATGAGCATTTCGGTCATCGCGGGGGTGGGTTCCTTGATCTCGGTATAGATCACGACTCGTTCGACAAAGCCCTCGATGCACTCGAAAACGTCGACTAGAGCGTCGTAGCTTGCCTTGACAGACTTTGGCGTCTAGAAATCCCGGATATCAGAAACGCCGGCTGGTAGAGCATGGAGATATACCCACGGACAGAAGGACACCGATCCCAGAGAATATTGTTGATGCAGGGGGGAACACCTACACGACAACTGCATTGGGAAAGACTACCAGAAAACAAACTAAATTCCCGGAACTTACGAGACTAACAGCGGTGCCAAGGACAGGACTGGTAGAGAGAGCATACAAGCAACTGACAATGGGTTCAAGGGACGTAATCAGTTTTGGATCGCCGTTTTTGACATCGCTGAATTCCTTGGCCTGATCGCGAAATATAGCAAGGATTTCTTCAGCGGATTTGCATGCATCGATCTTCGAGGCGAGTGGGTGTTCGCGGAGATCTTTCCTAGTCCGCTTGGAGTATTGGTCAAGGGAAGCAATGAAGATGGCTTCGAAGTTGGAGGGAGTGGAGGTCGGACTAGGACTCCAAATCGCGGACATGGTGGTATTGAATAGACGTACTAGTAGGGCGTCGCGAGTGAAAGAGAAAAAACCGCGAAGACGAAGACGGACACTTGGGTCAAGCCTGGTTTGAAGCGGGAGGTCCACTGGCAGATGGTCACGTTTGTCATCCCGGCGTCAATGTGTCATCGCGTTGTCCGCAGAAGACTTGCTTGACTCATTTGGTGGAACTTGCACTGACTAACTAGCCTAGTAAATACGACATATCCTCATATATATATGGTCACTACATTAAGAGCTTGATCATGTATGTGCATTGGCAGAGTTTTATCATGTCTTGATAGATGGTGATAAATACGCTATGTAATACAGCTCAGGTAAGCAGCTGAAGAATATCATATTATGTAATAAGTTACATAGTCGTGTGATACAAAAGTCATATTGCCTTATAAATTACATAATAAACAGACTTTTTTACTGATGAGTTCCGACGACTACTGGCCCTGCGATGACTGCGACCTGGACATTTAAGAGCATGCGAAGGCAGAACTATGTACAGAGCCAGGATCACCACTTCTGGGGGACTGTGATCGCTTTTTCAGTTCCGAGGAGTTGAGGATCAAGCACTCGGCCACGAAGCATTTATATTGCCGAGCGCATGATACTGTGAGGTTTCGTCTCGACACGTCTATTATCGAGATTCATGGTACTGCGTTTATCCGACAGACCTTCAAATCTGAAGGTGACCTCGTATCACACTACAGACAGAGCCTGGAGCATCCCTTTTGCATAACCTGCGAGTGTGACTTTGACAACGACAATGCGTTATGGGTCCACGCAGAGAAGGACCACCATGCTTGTGGGCAGTGCCACAAGGTCAGTATTACTTCATTACTTACTTTCCCTCCATCCGACTTCACTGAGTGTCAATGCTACCGTACATTCATGCTGCAGCTGTTCGACAGCTATGAGGAGCTCCAGGAACACGATCGCAACAAGCACGACTACTGCACGGACTGCAAAAGGGGTTTCCAGAGCGCGTCCGACCTGCGCCACCACCTGACGATAGAACATGCGGCCGCCAAGAATTGGTATTACCAGGTGTACGATTGGGTTATTAGTCCAGTTTCTGCCGTCTGCTATCGAAGCTGATAGTGCTACTCAACTCTATAGTTCTTCAAATCCGAAGATGGCTCCCAATCTCACTACAGACAGAGCTCAGATCGCCACTTTTGCCCAGAGTGCGAGAATGTCTTCGATGATGAAGATGAATTATGGGAGCACGCAGAGAAGGACCATGACGCCTGCCGGGTTTGCCATGAAGTCAGTAATGTCTGGTTCTTGTCACCATGCACATCTCTTTCGGCTTCGCTGAGGGGCAATTGAATGTTACCGTATATCCATATGGTAGCTATTTGACAGCTACGAGAAGCTTCAAGAACACGACCGCGTCAAGCATAGTTACTGCACCGACTGCCAAATGAATTTCTCTAGCAAGTTAAAGCTGGTATACCATCTGTTTACCCAACACGTGTATTGCCAAGCACATGATACGGTCATCAGTTCAGTTATCAGCCATCACTGTCGATACTGATGATGCTGCGCGTACTCTATAGTACTTCAAATCTGAAGACGGCCTCCGATCGCACTACAGATACAGCCTGGATCACCACTTCTGCCGGGAGTGCGAGAATGACTTCGACGACGAGGATAAGTTATGGGAGCACGCAGGGAGGGACCATCACGCCTGTCAGGTGTGCCGTGAGGTCAGTTACGCCGGACTCTCGCTACGACACACATCTTTCTTTCTCCCTCTGGCTTCGCTGAGCAGCAATTAAATGGTAACGTACGTTTACATTCTATAGATATTCGATAGCCACGAGGAGCTCCAAGCCCACGATCGCGACGTGCATATCTATTGCACCGAATGCAAACGTTCCTTCCAGAGCGAGTCCAACATCCGCCACCACCTCAACTCAAAGCTGCACCAACCGACCAATGTGCGATGCCCAGGCCACGGCTGCGAACGCGCCTTCGTCTCGCAAGCCGCGCTCATCTTCCACTTCGAGTCGGGCGCCTGCTCGTCACGCATGACCCGCAAGCAGCTCAATCGCCTTGCCGTCCGCGCAGACACAAGCAACTACATCACGAATCCCGCGCGACTTCTCACTGGACCACAGGGGTGCTTCGAGCCGCCTGTACCCACGGCCACGTGGGCTACGGATCTCTCGTGGAACGGGGAGGCATACGAGTGCTTCTTGTGCAATTCCGAGTTTAAGACGCTCCCGCGCCTCAACCAACACTTGCAGAGCCCGCGCCACGATGACAAGATATACTGGTGCCCAAATTCAGACTGTCGCACGGAATTTGTCACCCTCAGCGGGTTGTGTCAGCATGTTGAGGGCGGGTCCTGTGGCGTGAGGATGTTCAAACGAGTCCGCGACACAATGGAGGGCTTCACGAGGGGCTTTAACTCACTGACTATGTAGGGGTAGTACCTGGACAGTAGTTAGAGCCAGATTGTATGGCTTGCACCCAAGTTTTAGGCCTTTGGCACCTAAGTAATCTCTTCACAATTAGTGAGAAATTTGGGCCCAATGGATGCGCAGAGCATGCAATTTTAAGAGTTTTTGCCCTAGTACATGTGTGTATGGAGGAGTGAGTCCATCAGGAAAAACAAACCTGCTTATAATTACCTCACTGAAGCCTGTAAGTCTTTTTACAAGGAGTTTTCTGTAAGGTCCGTAAGCCAGGTCATTAATATTGCCTTATAGTGACCTTAGCTGATTCTTCCACGTGTTTATTTTAATTAAATATTTATCCAAATCCAATAGGGTCTACAGTGACTTATGTGGCATTGTTTACCAGATCATACGAGCGCTCGCTGACGTGCTGAACGTTGAACGCCCAAATTTGCCAGTCGTCCTGACTTCCCATCAGTTCCACTCCCTCCCAGCAAATAAAAATTACTACCATGTCCCAGACCTCCGCGATGCCATCGACCTCTACCTCTACGTCCTCGGCTTTCCAATCGATTCTCAATGCCGCCTTGGAACGTTACGACAACAACACAGAGAATAATCTTCTTGCACATCCCCTCGTCGCCCAACTCGGGTCCTGTGACTCACCTGCCCAAATTTTGTCCGTGCTTCAAGGAATTGTCGGCCAAATCGATCAGCGTCGCAGGAGTGCTGAATGGCTAACAAAGTGGCTCATCCCAACCGTGCACGTCCTGCATGCATTCTCCCACGCTCTCAGCGAGGGTGTTAGCTTGGTGAGTCTCAGATGAGAATACCAATGGAATTCAACAATTTTATCATCATTAATTAGGTGTTCTCACCTGCCAAAGTAATATCTGCCGCTATCGGTATTCTTCTCCAGGTGAGCATCCTCTTCGATATTCCTGTCCGAGTCATTGTGACATTGTTATCTACAAGGCAGCCAAGGACGTCGATGCGAGCCAAGAGGTGCTTCTGGATCTCTTTAGTCGCATCGCGAACTTCTTCAGACGGCTCGAGTCCTATACCGATATGCGACCAACTCCAGCAATGATGGACATAATCGTGAAAATCGTCGTTGAAGTACTCGCTATCCTCGCCATGGCAACAAAGGAAATTAGACGCGGCAAAACGAGTGAGTGGATCCCAAGCGATTCGTTACTACTGACTGATAGTTGTTTAGAAAAATATTTGAAGAAGCTCATAGGAAAGAACGATGTTGAGGATGCACTGAAGAAGCTGGATGTACTCACCCAAGAGGAGGCGCGGATGGCAACTGCGGAACTCTTGAGGGTCGCGCGCGGCGTTGACGACAAGGTGACAGTGATCCTCAAAGGTGCGCAAAGCGTATTTATCTAGTTATTTACGTTATCTTGAACATTTACATGGCCAGATGGAATGGAGACAAAAGACCACATGCATCAGACCGCAAACGAGGCAAAGATGATCATGCAACATACCGCAAACGAATTCAACACGATTATGCAACAGACAGCAAGTGAAACAAAGGCGATCATGCAAAAGACCACGAATGAGGCCAAGGTGATCATACATCGGGCTGCGAACGAGGACAAGGCGAATCTGCAGCAGATATCAAGCAATGTAGACGGTGTTCGGCGTTAGTCACCTCCCACTTCACCATTGTTAGTCTGATGTTGAATCGCTCCTGCAGGGAAGCCGACGCGACAGGAGATTCGAAAATGGCTCTCTCCACCAGATCTCTCTACAAATCACAACAGTGCCCGCAGTGCTCAACATGAAGGGACTACGACCTGGTTTTTCGAGGGTAGTATTTACAAGGAATGGAAGACCATCCCATCTCTGTTGTGGATCTACGGGAAACGTACGTCCTCCTCCCTTCCACGTATTATACACTTGATGGACCTCTGCCCTCGTAGCGGGCGCTGGCAAAACCATCCTTTGGTGTGTGACTTACTCTTTTTGTGGCCTCTGGTGAACTGAAAGTTGCTGACTAGCTCTGGAGTGATCCAAGAGCTCATGGAACTACGCGAAGCTGAATCGGCGTCCGTCGCATATTTTTACTGTGACTTTCGTGACGAAGATAAACAGACCCGCCGCAACCTCCTCGTTTCAGTTCTTTTCCAACTGTCTGCCCAATCCAGTCATTCTTTCGACACACTCTCCCACCTCTTTTGGACACACGACGAAGGCAATCAAAACCCCAGTGATGCTTATTTGATACAATGCCTGAAGGAGTTGCTATTCCACCCGACCGGATACCCTGTTTTCCTCATCGTAGACGCCCTCGATGAATGCCCCGACGTTTCTGGTATTCCATCTCCACGAGAACAGGTCCTTGACCTTGTCAAGGATCTCGTCAATATGTCCCTCCCGAATCTCCACCTTTTTATCACAAGTCGACCAGAAAGCGACATAAAGTCTATCCTTGAGCCGTTGACGCCTCGTCGTGTCTCTCTCCATGACCAAAGCGGGCAAAAGAATGATATTATCGATTATATCACCTCTGTCGTTTATTCAGACAGGAAGATGCAGAGATGGCGGGAGGAGGACCAAGGGTTGGTGATCGACACACTCTCCGCGAGAGCCGATGGAATGTAAGTGCGGCGTACTTTACGTTGGAGATACGTACTCATATTGTGACCCAGGTTTCGGTGGGTCTATTGCCAGCTTGAAGTACTTCGGCATTGTCTCCCACCAAGCGTGAAGGGAATTCTTGATGAATTGCCCGAATCGCTAGATGAGACCTACAAGCGGATATTGAGAGATATCAACAAAGCAAATCGAGGGCACGCGCTCCGTCTATTACAATGTCTCACAGTTGCCTTGAGGCCACTTCGTGTTGAGGAGCTCGCGGAGGTTCTCACGGTTGACTTTGATGCGACACGGCGTGGAGAGATCCCGAAGTCAAACCCAGATTGGAGGTTGGCGGATCAACACCAGGCTGTACTTTCCACGTGTCACAGTCTGGTTACCATTGTCGATGATGGGGATTCTCAAGTGGTGCAATTTTCCCACTTTTCGGTCAAAGAATTCCTGGTTTCGGATCGGCTCGCGGGTTCAAGTGAAGATGTCTCCCAGTATCATATTCTTCTGGAGCCTGCGCATACAATCCTCGCGCAAGCCTGCCTTAGCGTTCTGCTCCGTTTGGGCGACAATGTTGGCCCGAAGGAAGCCGATGACATTCCCCTCGCCACATATTCCGCCGTATATTGGGTCGACCATACGCAGTTCGGGGCCGTGTCGTCATGCATGTCGGAAGCGATGCAATTTTTCTTCAACGAGAACAAACCTCATTGGGGGGCATGGCTTCGTGTGTACAACATGGATAGCAGGTACTCGTCGCTGAGTGACACTTTTATCACGACGTGTCACCCAGTCCCCCTATACTATGCTGCGTTATGTGGGTTCTATGATCTGGCAGAACGACTTGTTGTCAGGAATCCAGGGCACGTAAATGCCCAAGGTGGTCGGAAGAACACTCCGCTGGGTGCGGCATTACGCGGGAAATATTTCCATGTCGCAGAGTTACTGCATCGGCACGGTGCGGACGTAAATTGGCAGGACAGCACTGGGTGGACACTACTGCATCCAGCGGCAGACCAGGGAAATATCGACGCTGTGCAGTGGTTACTCGATCGCGGTGCAATCTTGAACACCAAGACTTCCCTCGAACAAGGAGGACGATTGACCGCACTGCACAGTGCAGCTTTCCAAGGGCACCTTCAAGTGTGCCGGATGTTACTCGAGCGAAATGCCGATGTCAACGCCCAGAATGAACTGGGATTTACTCCTCTGCACTTAGCGACAACTTCGTTTGACCACCGTGATAAGCTCGACGTCATACGACTTTTGATCGAAAAGGGTGCGAATGTGAATGCGCGGGATGATGACGGATGTACCCCTCTGCATCACTCATCGTTGTGGGCGAAAGAGGATTACCCAATACTTAAGGGGACAATCCGGGGTTCACGCCTGCTGCTCGAGCATGGTGCGAAGATAAATGCCAAGAACAAAATAGGGAAGACTCCCCTCCAATTAGCATTGGAAGGATGTCGTCTCGAGATGGCAGAGTTTCTGCGGGGTATGGGCGCCAAATAAATACCAGCTGCAACAGTATTCTGGCATATGTATGTGCTGTACTTACCTTGGTTAGTCAATGATTGGTATCATTACGGAGTGTCACTGTCACGGCATGTCTTTCACTTCAGTATGAGTGTGAAAGAGGTGGCACTGTATCCCTCGTGAGTAACATAAACTCGCAGCCACATCACAACCAGGCATGACGGGGTATGACCTACTACTGGCCTGCATCAATCCGGTAAGCGCCGCGCTGCCTCAGAAGACGCCGTAATTTCCCGATGTACGATACACAATAACTACTTCACATAGATGTAACAACTAAATGAATGACATATTTCCGCACGGCATCCTGGTGCTTTCTAACAACTTCACAATGACAGAGGCCTCGCGTTCGAATTACTTGTTATCCATGCATTCTGTTCTCATACCCCAAACAGATTCGAGTCCGCGGATGGCAAGTGGTGCCATAGACTTCAGTCGATGCTGGGAAGATGTTTCAGTTTCACAGAATGGACGATTGTTTGATTCACTGCACCATCATGTTCGATGGGGGAGTAGATATATGGTAGCGCCCGACAAAAATGGGAGAAAAATGGGGAAAGGAAAGACATAACAGCAGTGTCGGTCATATGGAAGGATAGGAGAACGTCGCGAACAACGAGCGCTCGTAATCGGTAAAACAAGGGGAAAGGAACCGGAGGGACCAGAAGTATAAAAGTAGAGGGGAGGGATAGGGAGAGGCGGAGGATAGTAACTTGGAGAAAAAGAGGCGGGGAATCGAGCGTCTAACGACAAATAAGCTGACTTCGTCGTGCTACTACATTAATTGTGAGGACTTTGTGCGCGTGGGGCGGGTATTCAGATAAAGAAAAAAAAAAAAGGCATTGGTGGTGTGAGATATGAGACGAGGTATCGATATTTATTTTTCCGTGTCCGCGGATATCGTCGAGTTCGTCAACGAGGCAGCGAATACTACTAGCCAGGAGCGGGGAATGTGATAAAATCTTGGTAAAAGAAAAAAAACCGGGCGGAAGGAGCGGGCAATTTCGACAATCTGCATTTTCAGGTATGACACACCACGCACCACAAGCGCGAGTTACGCACTGTATTCTTCCTCTTCCTCCTCCACCACGTTGTGTGACGGCGCACCGTGAACAACCGGAATGGGCTGTCCCGACCATGATCAAAATCAAAGTTCGGCGGCTCCACATAATCTTCCCCGTCCCCCTCTGGTTCGTGTTCTTGCTCCATCCCAGGGAAGTCAAGAAACGGAAAGTGACAAGTCGGGCTGCAGAGGTAGTGGAGGTGGCAGCGGCACGGTTTCTTTCGCCACCAGTGCGGGCGGCTGAGGTGGCTGCTATTGTGAGGAAGTACCAGCAGACTTGCCCGGAGAGCCTTTACTGCTGGCCGCCTGCCGCTCCTTCTCCGCGATACATCTCGATCAGCGAGCTCGCCTTCGGGCTTTCCTGACAATCTGTCGCGCACCTCCTGCTGTCGTTGTAGGTCACGCTGAGTATATGCCGGTGTCTGTTGGATCGGTGTTGGGTCCGGCACAGGGGAAGGCGGGGAGAGGGAGCCAACGGCGGGGTCGGGATGAAGGCGTTCAGTATTAAGTCTGGTGAGGGCCTGCTTCGGCGAGGCCGGCGGCGTCGGCCCGGATGAATAGACGCTCTCGGTCGTGTCACTCGGTCGTGGGAGAGCCTCAATACCTCCTGCTGCCTGTGCGACTTGGTCTAACATGTCTCCTCCATCCCCGCCCACTTGCATGTGCCGGCGTTCAGGATGCAAGTCGAAATAGCCCATCCGCCGTTGAGGGCGCCGCAGTTCTGGGTCTTGCACCTCTCCCGGCTCTGCCAGGTCGACGCTGCAAGGTATCGTTGCGCGTATATTTCATCCAGAGCCGTTCCAGTACTGTCCATCCTCGAATGGCGTGGGACATTCATTGGCTCAATGTCGACACTATCTCCATCGAACGGGGGTGAAGGGCCACAAATACCTGCGAGAACCTGAGCCACTTTTCGGCTTGCGACTTCTGGGTCTTGACGAATAGCGTTGCGTGGTCAAGGGCCCCCAGGGCGGTGAAGCTGTCTTGGTTTCCTGCGCGGCGCGAGTGTCTCGCAACTAGTATGTCGACCCAAGCATCATCCTTCGACCGTCAGCGTTCCTCCTTCGTCATCTTCCGTGAATTTGTGTTGACGTTATTCAACTCGTCATCACTATAACTCGCGAGGCGCGTCTCGGACTTGGCGTCTTCTGCTTGCGAAGGGGTCAGGCCAGACGTGCGTGGGCGCGGACTGCGGGGAAGGCCTGTGGGTAGTCGGAAATGTCGCTTATTTCCGCTTCCCGTGCCTTGGATGCCTGCTTGGGGACCTGTTTGGATGACTGGGGTAGACGAACGAGGTGTAGTTTCCTCCCGCGGCTCAACGAACAAGGAAGAAGGGATGTCTGGTCGATAAAGGACCTTGTGAAGAGCCAGGAGGTCCGCTCCCGGGGTGGGTAATGTCTCGCCTTACGGGCCCATCACGACGGAGTGAAATAACCTTCGTCGAACTGTTGTTGCCACGAAGATGTCCCTCGAACTCGGCCTCCCGAGAGCTCAGATTCCGAGGGACGTGTCCGACAATGTAGTGGGGTCCATTAAGAGTGGCAGCTTCTTACCAGGTGAGAAGAAGGAACCCAACGTTCTTTTGTTTTGTACGCCCGCAGATAATTGTTGGCAGTATTCGAGCGGCACAAACTCTTCGAAAAGGAACACTGTGGAGAAATTGCCCGCGGTACCACCAGAATCAGTCGACCTAGTTGAGGGAAGTGATTTGAACTCGATCTGCAAGGGCAAAGGGCGTTAAGATGGTGATCACGGAGGCCTAGACAGTGGCTCTCACCAGAGCCCAATTACACTCCCTGTCAACTTCCTCCTGTTCAACTTCCATCTATCCACTGCCATACATTAGGTCAGAATACACCCATGAACGCCTCCTCAACGATCACCTCTGAGCCCATCACAGGCTCGGTGTCCCATCCAAATGGTGGGGGAGACTTCTGTGTCTTTTCTGTTTGCGCGTGATATCGGCTTGTTGCTCCGGCCAAGACGAGATTGAGGTTTCGAGGGGAAGTGCTGAATGGTAGCGTCGCGCTCAGTGGCGCGTCGGTGCGAGTGAATCCAATGGACGGGAAATCCGTCCAAGTGAGCGTCGTCCGTTTCGCCGCTCGCGACTGCAACACCGTAGGTGAACATTAGTAACACGACAGATCCGTGATCGGGACGTACCGTTCGGACACTTTCTGTGAGGTCAAACTATAATTTCTTCTCACCCGGATCCCAGCTCCCAAAGCCCTTCGCCTCAAATTCGCCCCATTTAGGTTCTGTCAAACTCCGGAATCGCTCTTCTCCCGCGACAGCTGGTTTTCCTAAACCAAAGTAGTTCGTCGTGCTATCTCCGAGTGTGGATACTGTGGTAGAGGAAGCGATCGACGCATTGGACGATGCGACACCCGTATGTGGATATAAATTAGGGGGAAAGTCCATGCGCTTCTCGAAAGTGTCTGCGTATCGCGACATCAGCTTGAGCGTCGGTGGTGTCACTCGCTCCCAATCGCGATTGTGCGAATACATTTGGGGTGAGTCACCCTGGTGGGAGGTCGAGTAGCCCAACTTGCAGCAGTCTTCACAAGATCTGGCGTATACATGCGGACGTTCCGCCTTACGCTGACAACGCACACCGTGCGGGCTACACGACGAGGTTGAAACCTGTCGTGCTTCGTTGATCGAGTGGCTGGTTCCGAGAGCATGGCTGGTAACCCCGAATCCAATCCTTGAGCCGCGTGCGTACGCCAAGAGATGCTGTACTGCCAGGTCCACTGCCAAACGAACCAGACGACTCATTACTTGGTGCGTCTTGCCAACGAACAAAGGCGAGTAGGACGTGCTCCATTGCATTAGCGGCGCGAAGGTATTGAAGGTAGGTGTGGTGAAAAGGTAAGCGCAGCGGGACCAAGGCCGATAAGGAGGGGGTCCGAAAAGTGGTGAAAGGGTTGGAGGGGTGTGCCCTGAAGATGACGAATGAGTTGCAAGACGTGCGAGGAGAGAAAGGACATTGACGGTGATTGAAGGGAGTGGTCGCTGTGAATGTGCGATGAGGGCTTCAAAATGGGTTGCTGGATAATCTTGGACCATAAACAGGTATCAACATTGTGCGTATAAAGACGTGGGGGAGAAAGTGGCTTACCAAGTTCGGCGTCACTCCACTCGACGTACATATCCCAAGAGAGGAGGCCTCGCACAGCGATGCCCCCAGAGACACGCAAGCCTCGGGCGAGAACCCATCGCAGGTACATGGCAAGTTCTGCGGGCGCAGCAAAGCGGGCCTCCTCGTGCCATGTGCGCTCAGCGTCCGGCGCAGGGAATGACCCACAACTACAGAAGAAGGCTTGGATGAGGCGACGAACTCCGGAAGAGTTGACGTCGAGAGCAAGACTGGAAAAGGGAAAGGAGTTGTGACACTACATGTGCCTAGCTCCTCGGTGACGGTGTGGACTAGGTGGTCGTCGACCTCATCGAGGCCAAGGACAACGTGGCGGAGATAGGAGAGGTAACCGTATTTTTTCGCCCGCTGGCTGTGACCTGTGATGCTCATTGTCGGTAAGGATATCCAAGGTTGGGGGTTTGGGGCGAAAGCACGAAGCCAGGGCACACCAACGACACGCGATGGTGGCGCCCGAGGCACAGCATTGATGATCCCCAAAACCGCGCGAGATCGCACCCAGCGCTTCGAAAAAGGGTGATGACGGTGATGACGGGGGAGAAAGGTGAGAGAAGAGAGGTGAAGGTACGGACCCCGTTCTGAATCTGACGGACATGGAGGTCCGCCGCCGAGTGGGTCGAGGTTGAGAGGAAAAAAACTCCCGTCGGGAATAACGGCCTCTTCTTCGTTGGGGACGGCGCCGGGTGCCTGCCCTTGACGCCGCTCAGGGTGCAGGTGCAGGTCTGTCCTTCTCGAGGGGAATGGTCACTGCACCGCGGGCAGAATTCCGGCTGGAAACGCGGCCAAACTCGTCTTTCAGTTCTGTGGAAGTCTTCTGTGCCTTGAAACGAGAGGTAGTCGTGCGGGAACGAGAGAGTGGGCTGTGCATGAAAGGGACGGGACGAGCAAAAAGCGGTCGAAAGGGGAAGAAAATGAGACAGCCGCTTTGGGTGCCTTGTTCCCCCTTTGACTAAGCACTACTGTAGTAGCATAGTAACTTACTAGCATGCAGTTCCACCAGTGTTTCACCTGGTTTATGCAGTGCAGACAGGCAATGGAAATCAACTGGTTCCCTTTTGTGGGCCAATACTGGTCAATGGCTCAAATTTGCGCTCAAACCTTCCATCCTTCGTTACGACTGACACATTCGAACGCCTTAGCTGGCTCGAGAAAGACTATTATTTCGTATGTGTCCCTACAACTACTCTTCACTAGCTTCACTAGGCATACTCATGTCAGCATCATCGAAGACATCCAGACCATAAGTCTGACTGTCCTAGCGATTCTTGCGATATTCTACTTTGACTTCCGAGTTATCGCCAAACCGAATGTGCGTAATCTGCTGTCTTCTGTCTTCTACTCTTATTCAGCTTTGTCAACAATCAGATAGATTCTCTGAATCTCTCTCATCCGTATGTTCAACCTATGGTGATGGCTCCCGAGAGCACTCGGCATCTTCTGCCTGCGAAGGGGTCAGTCCAGACGTGCGTGTGTGCGGACTGCGTGGTGGACAGCCCGTGGGTAGTCAGAAACGTGGCTTATTTCCGTTTCCGGTGCCTTGGGTGCCTGTTTGTTTGGATGACTCGGAGCTAAAGTGGCAGTGCTTGCACACTCCTTGTGCACTGCTTGCACACTGCTTGCACACAGGGAGTAAGATCACGTGTCACCGTAATGGGATGATAAAGTACTCGAACGGCAGCGCCTTGAACCGTAGCCATGTTCTACACGCCCCCTCCTGACCCAGAAAGTTCAAATACACCCCCAGGTAAGTTCTCATTCCTTGTCTGGAGTTTCATTGTATGATCTTAAATATCTGACCCCCATCATAGACATGCAGATCTTCGTGAAAACCCTCACTGGCAAGACTATCACCCTTGGTGTGGCGTCGTCCGACTCTGTCGGTAGTGTGAAGGTGAAGATCCAGGACAGGGAGGGAGTCCCCCCGGATGCACAGCGTCTCATTTTTGCTGGAAAGCAGCTCGAGGATGGAAGGACCCTTTCCGATTATAACATCAGGAAAGAGTCCACCCTTCACCTAGGTACGCAGCACTATCTGTGATATTGTGACATGCATTCCTTCTTACATCACTATTTGTAGTACTTCGTCTCCGCGGCGGTATACAAATCTCGTCAAGACCTTGGCGGGCAGGTCCATCACCCTTGAGGTTGAATATTCCGACACAATCGACAATTTGAAGGTGAAAATACAGGACAAGGAGGCATTCCCCCAGACCAGCAGTGCCTCATCTTTGCCAGCAAGCAACTTGAAGACGGTCGAACTCTGTCAGACTACAATGTCCAAAGGAATCTATTGTTCATCTTGTCCTTTATCTGCATGGTAGCATGCAGATTTTCATAAAGACAATCACTGGAAAAGATGATATCCACTGTCAACATGCCTTGGTATTTTCACTGAGTAAACCATTATATAACACTTTTTTTTTTCAGTTGAAATTCTTCTGCATAGACTTTGAGCTTATTCTATTTTTTTTTTCATGACAAGAACTGTGAAAATACTTTAAGTTTGACCTTGCAATAAAACTATGCATAGATTTAAAGTCTATCCACACATTATCACAAAGTGACAACCTGTATGAGAAAACTTAAAAGTCTATTGTTGTCGTGCTTGTCATGTGGTTTCACAATTTGTGAAAAAACTTGAAGTCTGTTGCTGTCACACTTGCCATGCATCCTTCATAGTCAAAATAAAATTGCCACTGCATGCTTGTCATGTTGGTGATTAAAATTGTGTAGGATAGTGGCATGCTTTACCACTCGAGACAGGTAAGTCCACCCTTGGACATGACATCGCTCACCAATTCATGACAAATGCGTGGTCCGGGTGTGATTCGGAGGAAACGAGAAGCTGTTCATACAGCCGCCGTGTCGTGTCAAGCTTCAACGTTTCAACTGCCGTGGGTTGCCAACGATGCGTCATGCTCACCTTCAAGCAAGACGAAGAGGTGAACAATAGCGATGTATTTCTTCTGACGGTCATAACATCAAACTGAAATGGCTAAAAACGAAGAACGAAAGGAAAAACAAACAATAAACAGCTCGGTTACGAGGAGACACGTACTCCTGCAACAAACTACTCAGAAACAAGTAGATGATAACTTAGAGTTTAAATTAGCCATCAGCATTTGGGGTGATCGTGAACCACCTCGAGAACACATTGCCGGGGTTGTATTTCGTTTTCAGGTGCTGTAGACGGGGGATAGTTACGTCCGATTAGCGCTCATGAGTTGGGTCATCGGGAACCTGAGCCCCGTTGACGGTTCCTCCTGCTTCAGTCTCGGGGCCTATGCGGCGACTCATCATCAGTTATATGCTCAACAGAATGATCAGCGAAAGAGAAGGACTGACAGAAATTTCCATATCGCATGTTGCTCCCACCTGATACTTGAGTTTCTGCCTTGGCGATGATATTCGTGAGCTCGCACACAGCACGCTTCGCGGCCTCTTTGACGCTGGGCGAGTTCTTAGCCTATTTCATAGCGGCCCCCGTCAAAGTGCAATGAGAACGGAGCAAGGCGGTTGCATCCTCCAGCAAAATGAGCACCGTGCGGTGAGGGAAATATTCGAATACATAGAAGGGTTGGACTTCATTGCCGGGCGCGGCATTGAGCCCAGAGAGTTTGCCGGACAGCCTCCTTGAGACTTCGGGTCGGGGACCTGACTCTGGTAATAGTTGCTCCCGTGGGTAAACATCTCGTTCTGCGCTGGATATACTTAGCAATGTTTGAAAGAGGAAAAAAAAGGGGGGAAGAGGGTGGGGAGATGAACTGCAAGGGTATTCAACTTTTCATAAAGAATTTGTGGGCCCATCGGAGACAGGTTCTAATCACGAAAGTCAACAAGGAGGCCCCATCTGGACCCACCTCACTCACTGGGATCATAAAATCTCTAGAAATTTCTACGCCTGTCTTCTTTAGATCCACTATAAAATATGACGAGGCGGATGCAATTCAGCTGCTCTGCCCTGTCGCACATGAGACACTCATCACTGACTTTGTCATCATGGCCTCTACCAACAATCTGGAGCATCTCTTCATTATCCTTGGTGGTTTCCCAGCATTGACTGAGCACCTTAATTAAGTTGTCTAGCACATTTGGTGGGAAGATGAGTATGCCGGCAAAGATAGCGCGGCGCTGAGGATGTAGCCTGAGGACGAATTTGGTGCAGACACCAAAGTTTGATCTCCTTCCACGAATCCCCCAAAACAGGTCCTACAGAGGAAGATCACGCACATGGGAGACTTTGAGATCATACAAAGAGAAGAAGAAGTATTTGCAACGAGCCGGAGGGTAATATACTGTACACGAATGTCCCTTCTAGCGTCTTGCCCAGGGTCTATGAGCAATAAGTAACGACAGAAGAGTTCGAGTCACATTGACAAAGGTGTGTCAAAATGTGCAAGAGACTATGAGAGACAGTGTAAGCAGGCGTATGACTGAGGGCTAAGGCCAAGATTCCAAGAAACGTTGTCCGAGAACGAAAAAAGGGAGAACGAAGGGGGAAGGTGAGACATCCATTGAGTTACCAAGAGCCCGAGTCGTCTTGCATCGTGCAACTGGGAGGGCGGTGGTGAGTGGTGACTAGCGAGGGCGGTCATTAGAAAGAGGAAACATGTGGCCAGTTGTATTGTACTGGCAGCTGACAGATGCGGCTTCAACATTGGTGCCCGTGATTCCGGGCCGTACCCGTGTTGGACGGTTGCGCGGCCCTATCGAGCCACGTCCCCAAGATCTACTCGTTTCTCCTATTTTCATTTGATGCGCGATTGACATGACTCCCATTGGAGACGGGCGCGACGGCGGAAATTCAGAGTTACTAGGGCTATCACAGGTTGGAACTAGCATCCTGCACCAGGAGATTTTCATGGCCTAGCGTCCCATCATAACACATTGCCCTGGCATGCTTCCAGTGCTGAAAATGCTTATGCAATTAACAATGGTCTACCACATGCAAAACAAAGGATGATGTGAGTCCATGCACTGATGAATTGCAAATGTAGTATTACAGACGAACGGCAGTAACTAACCTCACGGGTGTGACAACCGAGCCGTGGAGTGTGGGAAAGAATCAGCACGGACTTGCCATATGGGTAACGGTTCTACGTTTCTATCACCCGATGAATGATCACCGGGCACCCTCCTGCGCTGCACCTCAAGAGTGGTTGCTGCGATATCGGTGTAGATACCTGTCCAGTGATGACAGCTAGCCATTCGTGGGTTTAGTGCTCCATCTCAGCGCTCATCAGGAGAAGCTGGAGCCAGGCTACCTCTCTTCGCGAATGGCCATGCGCCATCAAGGACATCCAGCACACATAGCTAGCCAAGGGTTACACAGCCAGATCGGCTTCTATTCGCACCGACTGGTTACACCCGTTTGTATGGATCGGCCTTTCCTTGCACCGATGGCACTCAATTGACCATTACGTCATTGCACCCTTCACAACGCACACCCATTCAATTCTCGACACTCATTGTACGGTAGAATTCCCGCGGCGCGCAGTGTACGTTTCTCGGGTTTCAAGTCTTTCCACAGCTTGCAAAAACCTACAAAAGGGCCTACCGGACCCTGGCTAGGTAGGACTATTTATCTCATTTGGTATCTCACGATGAAGGTGAAATTCACTGTTGTTCCTTTCATCCTTGCCAGTACCGTCCAAGCGTGGTCTAAGGCTACCATCACCGTCGACACTACCTCTGGCTGTTTGTCAGGAACCCAAGCCGGCGGAGGTGCGCAAACTCACTATCTCTTATTAACTAAAATGACCTGCTGTACCAGTGGTATCATTTAAAGGCATTGTGAATCCCCTCAACGATCTTCTTGGAATAGGTGACAGAAATGGCCCCATTTAGCGCTTTGCTCAACCAGCAGTTGATGACCTACGCTGGCAACCCCCCGTCCCATTTCATTCTTCTGATACCCAGAACGCAACTTCCCTGGGACCGTCATGCCTTCAACAATTTCCCTCCACCCTCATCATGGATCTATTCAATAACCCATACCACCCGCCACCCGAAAACGAGGATTGCCTCTTTCTGTGCGCCCACTCTTTGAACGCGTTTTGGAAGTGTGACCATTGAACCTCTGTAGGAATGTTTGGGCTCCGAAGGAGATGTCAGGCCCACTGAAACCTGTCGTCGTCTGGTTTTATGGAGGGTAAGAATGGCTTCTTCCACTCAGGCATAAAAACCGACGCTAGTCATGCAGAGGGTTTACATTGGGCACGGCGTCGGTTCCAATGTACGATGGTGCTTCGTTTGCGAAGAATCAAGACGTCGTCTTTGTCTCCTTCAACTACAGAACGAACGTGTTTGGTTTCCCAACAGCATCGGATCTTCCCTCCGCAGGCAACAATCTTGGCTTCCTCGATCAAGAGCTCGCGCTCGCTTGGGTGCAAGACAATATCGCCAAGTTCGGGGGAGACAAAAGTAAGGTAACACTCATGGTACGTGTTCCATCCACGAAATACGCATGTCATCATACGAGACCAATTTTTGCGCTCACAGGGCCAATCTGCGGGGGGCATGTCCATCTCACTTGCCATCACCCGCCGGAACTCGTCCGTCGTCCCACCATTCCGTGCGGCCATCTTGCTTTCCGGAGAAAAGGTTTCCACGGCACCCCAACCCAATTTCAAACCTTTTGACACGTTCGCAACAGCAATGGGATGTTCGCAATCACCAGGCCCACAGCGGCTAGAGTGCCTCCGCAATGTCCCTGCCTCCACGATACACAACTATACGACCGAAAATCCCTTTGCCGCTTTTACTCCGCAAGTCGACAAGTAAGTGTTCACTATGTCCGGCCCGGGCGAGATCCTCACGTTCTGTCATGTGTTCCGTAGCGTGACGTTCATCGGTGACTCGCTTCAAGCTATCCGTACTGGTCAGATTCCCCGGGTTCCCGTCCTTCTCGGGGGCGTGGAAGACGAGGGCACAATATTTGCGCCGGTGTATCAGAACGTCTCATTGTTCCTCGGGGCCATGTTTGGCCGACTTAGCTTCTACCGTCCCCCGAACGTCACGGAGTTGAACTCATTCTACCCTGGCTTGAACGACACTCAATTGCTTGATGCTGTGATTCGTGATGTGCTGTTCCGCTGGTGCGCCCTTCGTTTTGCTCCGAGGAAAAAGGAGCCTAATAATTGCGTGCTCAAAATAGTCCAACGAAATTATGGAGTGAAGCGCTCGTCACAAGTGGGATCAAGGACGTATACCGGTACACCTACGGTATGCCCAAGGAAACTTAAATATGCATCCTCTCGGGCTAACAGGCACATCCGCATAATTTTCTTAGGTGCAAAATTCCCTAATCTTCAGCCTGTCAATAATCTGGGTATATGGCACGGCTCAGAATGTACGTCCGAGATGTCCTGTAAATCATATTAGCGCTCTAACCCGTTACCCCCGCTTCCCGCTACGACGATGCCGACGACGTCTTGACCATCCCGTAGTGTTTATGATCTTCGCAACATTTAGCAAATGGACGGCTTCCGCCGATGAAATCGGGTTGTCCAAAACCCTACAGACCGCATTCGCAAACTTCGTCAAGGACCCAGGCACACCCCCTGCCCCGAACTGGTCTGCATACAACGCCAATGCTTCGGTCCCTACTCTTGCAAAACTCGCCTACCATGGAAACGTGGAACCGGGCAATTTAGTAGATCTTGTTGATCCCAGTACCACGGTGAGCGTTGGGAACATCTATGCAAAGCGCGGCTTATTCACCAGCGCTCGTTTCATGAACAGGATGGACCGTGCCAGGAATGGGCCCAATTCTTGGACTTCCGCCCCTGAGAAATACCCAAGTTCTGTTGATATCCCCCAGAATTAGCACTGCTGTCGGAGATGAATTTAGCACATCTTAATTAGTTTGTCACAAGTCCAATAATTACATGAGTTGACCATCCGTGCACGCGATAGTAGACATTCGATTGGCAGACGGCTAACGTTATTTGTACTTTCTCATTCCTGGGATTCTCATGGGATGATGATGCACCAAAAGTCTTCTCTCGATGCCGCTGCGTCATGAGCAGTGTACTGTGGATGTTCTCCAGTGGCCATCCAAGTATTTACTTGGCACAACAATTACTTATTCAGCCTTTATGGATGGTCGAGGTCCCTCCAGTTGGTGCAGGTACTCGAATGCATGCTTTTTCGCTCCGCAGCATCAGGTGGCTCGCTTTCGTCATCGTGACCCATGGATAGCAACCAACCAGACGGAAACAACATGTATATGGCCCCTGAGCGAGCGCAATGGAAGGAGGCTTACATTATACCACTATCATTGTAGCGAGAATGGTAGGTCCATATGTCCATGCTTGTGAGTTCGGGTAGTTCCAAGATCCGAGGCGGGTTCGCACGCGAGCTTCCGGCGGTTGCCCGGTGGTCCCGGCCCGGATCTGTTCCGCAACAGTGAAGCCAGTTGGGCCGTGGCATCTAATTTCTTTCTTTCATACCACACGTCGCCTTCATCTTGCCCAGTTACTACACTCACCATGCTCAATCCGCTTCGGTGGCTCGCACGGAGCTATCATTTTTGGTGCCCTCACGAGGCGAGGAGTGCGGCAAATGGAGCAGTTCGAATGATACCGCCGGGAGTGAGAGAACAACTTGTTTAATTGGGAAGTTGTGCGTACCTTTTCATATGTTGGATGCTAGAAAAACTTGTGCTGAGATCTCAAAGATCCCGGGAACGAAGTGCATAGATCATAAGCGCGCAGTGAAAATGTATGAACACACAGTGGGAGACAAGATATTACCGTCCGACTTGCGACTGCCACCTGTCTTGAAGATCTGTTCGCGAATCCAACGCTGCGTCTCAACCTTTCGGATCAACTCTGGACAGCACACCCTTGATTATCTCTTCCATGACCTCCTTCAAGAGGAGAACTTTTCCCCCACGTTTGACTCCATTCGTGATCGGTCGCGTGCTGTGAGGAACGACTTTACTATGCAACATGAAACTGGGCTGCTTGCCATCGAGTGCCACAAGCACTGCACCTGCTTCCACATACTTGTGCTGTATTTTGAATGCAATCACCAAGGGTTCTCTATTCCGTTGGAGGAGCAGCAGCTTATGAACAGTGAGGACCTGTTGATAATTCTCTGTGGAGATAGGGTTTCTAATCCTGAACAGCTCTACAAAGTCTCAAAGAATTTTATGAAGATCAATACGATCGATGCGAGTCACCAAATGAACTTGAGATGCACATATATCGTCGTCTCATTCATATCCGTGACCAACGCGAATGGCATGACAATATCCCATCCACCATCCTCTCTCACCAGTTTTCCTCCTTACCACCAAGTTTTTCCTACACATTCAGGCCAAATCGTCACCGATAACCAAAGTATCTCTGTTGAAAGTAGATGAAGAGGGGATGGTCCAATTCTCCAAGCTTGCTGCCCTGTTGTGAGAACGGGGAAATAGGGCCATGGTCTACCTTGTCGCCTGCATCCTTGAACGTCTCTTCGACAAGGATACTATCAAAGACATAGAGGCTATTCGTGACGGCATCTCCATCACTGGTATCATCGATGGGGTGATTTCCGATGATGAAATTATTGCCACTGATGCTGATGTAAATGACTACGATGAGGAAGAGGCCTTCTTACACGAAGGCGAGTCAACAGTGGAAGAACCCGATGAGCCTTCAAGCTTCAGGGCCCAAGCACCAACCCTAGCTATTGAAGCTCAGTGCAACTGAATGGCTTACAGACTCTTTTGGTGTACGACCTTCACCCTCGGTCATGGTTGGTGCCGGTTCATCGATATCAGCCTTTGGGATACAACCCACTTCCGCCTTTGGGCCTTCTATCCCAGCATCTGGATCTGCTGTACCCTCAACTGCAAGTTCCGTCCCACCCACCGCTTCAGCATTTGCAAATCCCAAGACAACACCAAACGTCTTTGGGAATCGGGGCTTCGGCCCAGGGTCGGCGTTTGGCAGCTCTTCTTCGGCTTTTGGGACGTCTCCCTCCGCTTTCAGCTCAACTTCTTCAGCGCCTAAGGCCTCGGGTATGATGGGTGTCCCATCGGCGGTGCAAAAAAAACCCTGCGGAGGCAAGCTCCTCCTTTTTGCCCTTTGGTGCATCTACCTCCGCACCAGTCATGGCGAATATCGGGAACCAGGGGACGGCCACGTCTACCTTTGGGTCACCCTTTGCTAATCTTGCAATTCCATCGACGTCACCGGCACCCGCAGCGGCATTTGATGTACCATCATCTCCCGCCTTCTCTGCTTCGCAGAGCGCACCATCAGGATTTCCCAGGAATATAAATGCACCGAACATTGACCCCAAAGTTGGCCCAACACTTCCCACGTCAACCGTTGCCGTCTCAGAGCAGAAGCGTGACCAACCCCCTACAACTGTGCTCAACCCCAATGCGCCCGCTTTTTCTCCAGGAAAACTGTTTAGCGTGGCACCATCCACAACGCCTAAACAAGCCAAGAAGGCGAATATCTTCGGTCCTTCTTCATCGTCCCCTGCATCCTCGACATCGTCCGATCGTTGACACCCACACAGCCCATTCTTCCACCTATCAACACATCCCCGCTTTCATCAATCCCTTCTTCCAGTCGACCACCAGCTCTAACTTGACGACAAGCCAACCTTCTCCATCTTTGAATGGGTCAACCAAACACCCACCTCTCGCGCGCCAGGCAACCATCGTTGACGAGTTTAAGCCCTCCGCATATGGAGTACGGCTGGATGATGGTTCCATCTCCTCAGATGCCAATGCTACTCTGCAACACCCGCCTCCTCTCAACAGACCACAGCCCATCTCACTTCGAGGGACGCCGACGGCCACGTCTTTCAATTCTCCTGTAAAGCAGAGGTCCTCTAACAACTTGTTCGGTTGGCACTCTATACATTCCATCTCTGCGCCCGAAATCCTGAGCCTGCTAGTGAGGCTCATTGGCTTCCTTTCCCCACCGGTTTTGGCCCATCCTTCCGTTTCAAAGTTACTTGACTTGCCAGCTCCCATGGGACAACCTGGTCCATCTCAGCCCACGAACGGAGAGCTGCCGCCCTTGCAGAAGGCAATGGCCAAAAAGGGGACATCTCCTATATCTCCACAAGATGTCGAGATGGCATCCCCGACGGCGGCGCCGATGCGAAACGGGAACAGCAAGGGCAAGGGCCAAGGCGCCCAAGGTAGACGCCGAAGACCTCGAGGCACGGGCGATCGCATTTGCGAGGAAGAGCGCGCTGATGCGTGGCGCACTGAAGCGCTGGGCCGACAAGGCTTCAGTGCGTGTCTTGTATAACGATGCTGTGTGCCGCAGCGACGCATACACGGACAGAAGGTAAAGAAGCAGCAAGAAGCGCGTCCACGAGCTGATGCCGAACCCGAGGCCAAACGAACGGCCAGAACGCGCCATTGCATCTCTGCGAAGTATGCTCCGCCACAGACTGATGATGAACTTGTGCGCCGTCTGAAAGAGGTATGATATATTTTCTGTCTGATGATGGGGGAGAACACCACCCTAATGGCCCAACCCCAGAATCACGAACAGCACGAACGTCGATGGGCACCTGGCACCTTTCTTGCTGCTTTCCGAACGCATGTGGGCAATCTGGCTCCATTCGATTACTGCTTGTGGCTCTCCCTCAACCCCGAGAATGACAGGACGGCCATTTGGGTCGAGAGAAAGTTTGACGTGCCGAATAGTGGCGTGTGGGCGTCCGACCGTGTTTTCTCCATTCTGCTCGCGCCACATGTGGCGTCGCATTCGCCCGGATTGGTCGTGTTTGAGAGTTCGCCATTGCACGGGGTAGATGATGAGATTGAAAAGTGCGTCTGTCCCAAAACAGAAACAAATGCGCTCACATGGATTGCATCAGGAAATACCGAGTTTTGGATGACTGTGCTCGATTACGTGAAGTGATCGAGACATTCCCTGAAGATCAACATTTCATCCCTTCGATATTATTTGTCCTCTGGGGTGAGGACGAGTCCGAGGTGTTACCTGATGATTTGCGTCTTATGGTGTGTTTCTTTTCAAGGCTTTATCAAGGATTATCCTCACACGAGATAGGTCGGCGATTACAAAGCAAAACGTATCATAGGACCCCACACGACGTTTTCCTTAACTTCAGAAACAACGGATCTGGACGAGAAGTTTCGGCAAGTGCTGAGTTCGATGAACCTGGACACGACTGGTGGGCTTGTGGAAATTCTATCCCGGCAAGGTATATGTTGTGCAGCTATGTCCGGCAGTTAGCAGGATGGTTCACACGTTCTTCTAGAGTATCTGCAACTGGCCATCGCCCCGTGGAAGGACTTTGCCTCAGATTGGGTGGCAAGATGCACCACGGACAATGAAGGTGTGTATTATCTGAATTTTCACCGAATCGTCTGGCCCGCTGATGTGACTTTCGGGCTAAAGTGGACTGGGTTCTTTTTTAGCCAGTTGTTCGAAGTGCTGGTCAATTTGATGAACACTTTGTCATGTCACTTTACGACCCGTCTCGACGAATCAGCCGTCTCAAAACCGCTCCCGGAAATACGGCTGGATGGGGTAGAGTCTTCGAGGTAAGCTGCGTGAGGGGTATCAGCACTATCATATTTTACTAATCACAGAGGTGCTTAGTGAGCTTTACGATGCCATATTCGAGTGGCTGGAACACAAGGACGACTACTTTTTTCAGACTTTCCGGTGCATGCCTGTCACTGCACTTTACGATCTATCGGTCGGTACGATGTATCGAAGGCAGGGTGAGGATCGACAGGGCAGTTCGATACCCAGTCCCGAAGCGCGATATCGAGGAAACTAAGATAGAGACGGAAAACGACGTGGCTGAAGCGGCAGCACAGCTACGCTCCATTACACGGCCTAAACGACCAGGCGAGCGTGCTGAGGAGGTGAGCGCGGAATGGTTCCCAGCGGAGTTTAAAATGTGTGGCTGACGGGGCCACAACACAGCATGTCACCGTCCTCGAAACGACTTAAGTCAACGTTCAGCAGCTTCTCCACCACCGACGACCTGGCGCTTTCTGGGAGCAATGAGCTGATGCCGCCGCCCTCTGATGCTGTATCACCGTTCACGTCTGACGACGATTCTGAACGAGGAAAACCCTCAAAAGGTGATCACTGTGGCGATGCTCCGGGCACTGACACAGAGCATGCTGAAAAATCGAGGTGGGGGATGAGGAGTGGATTGGTGTGTGCCGAGGAGATGAGAGAGATCTAAGGGTATGGTAGATGGAGAATATTAGAGCTTTGGACCTGAGGAGACCGATTCGGGTTCTCAAAGAGGTTACCTGAAAAGGAAAAAGAGGGCAGACTCTTGCTCTGGGTTTTCAGCCACAGCGAACAACTCGTTCAACAACGTCCCCGCCCCCCTTTTTGTTAACGACAGGGCCATCCCTGCCTTGTTTGCCCCCCTCTGGCGCACTCGCAAGTAATAGAACTGCCCCGGTGCTCTCCCCGCAGAGCGCTCACTGTTGCGGAGTCAGCGGGTGTTGAATCCTAAATAGGCTCTCACTCATTTCGCCCTCCTCGTAAATCTTCCTGCTCGGTGAGCCAACTTTGTTCCCCCCCAAAACTTTACTTTTTGATTGGTGGCTGATCACCTTTCCTATCTTACTCCTTCCCTTTCATCTACGTTCCGACCCTACAACATGTCTACCACTCCCCATTTGCTCACCATGCAGCACCACGACGCATGTCATCGCCTCCCGACTCCCATAGCAACACCCAAGGTTCGTCCACCACATGGACCGAGCCGCCCTGGTCGGGCTGGATAGAGACCACGGGCGATGCCCTGCTCATTCTCGAGGCCGCACGACGTGGAATGATCCCACGCGTCACCCGGCGCCTCGTGGACTCGGAGCGCAAGATGATCACCTCCGGTTCCGTCTTCGTCTTTGACGAGGACGAGAGCGGCATCAAGCGTTGGACCGACGGCTTCTTTTGGAGTCCAAGCAGGATACTCGGAAACTTTCTCCTCTACCGCGAGACCGAGAAACGTGGCGCGGGCCATAGGGGCGCGCGCAACGATGTCGACCAAGGCGAACAGTCCGCCGGCGCGGACGGCGGTGGCGGTGCCGGTGGCGGCGCTGCGGCTGCGGCTGCGGCTGCTCCTGGTGGTGGTGGTGGTGGTGGTGGTGGCAAGTCGGAGGGCCAGACCCTCAGCCGCCCCCGCGGGGAGACCACGCGGCTGGGGATCGACAGACAACGCGAGCGGAGCCTCGTCGGCAGCCTGACGAACAGCTACAAGTTCAAAGCGGGAGGGATGATGAAAAAGGTGCGTCTGGTTTTTTTTTAATACATGGAATCTTTCAACTTGAAACACTGTCCGTTACCTTCCTGTGACCTTGGTCCGCCCTTTTGTGCGATTACCCCCGCGACGTTCTCGGGTTTGTATTCGCCATCACCCGCTCCACCTCTGGAACATGCCAATGGACGTTATCAGTCCAGGCTTGGTACGGCCCGATCTCCTTTGGTGGTTTGCGCCGTCCGGTGATGTTCTACCTGACGTAAAACGAGGCGCCCCTTCGGGGTCTAGAGAGATATTTTATCTCGTGCGGGGGGGCTCCCCACAGAGTGCTCTCTCTGTCTTTTTTTTTTTTCCTTTTCATTATTATTTCGTCTTCCGCGTAAGCTGACAATCTCGCATAGACCTTTTCATTGACCATCAGCGGTGTTTCCCAGCATCTCATATCGTATTACAAGATCGAGGACGTGGAACAGGGCCGGCTCCGCACGGCATCGTCATACCCCGAACTCGCATCTCTCGACATCAGCCCGGAGTATTTGGAAAAAACACATTTTCGAAATCCGCCAAAAGTCGAGATTGGCGTCGATGGTGTCCCTCGGTATCGCGGGGAGGCCGACGACGTAGAGCCATCGCCACACGTGCTCAATTCGGCGCTGGCGGTCGGGATGCCGCTGCTCACCGAGCCGCTAGAAGTGGGTCAGGCCATCGCTGCGGGGGCAGCGAACGGAGGCAAGCGTAACAAGCGATACGACCCGTACGCGACCCAAAAGGGCAAACGCAAGCCAAAGGGCTCCACCAATACCTCGAGCACGCCGACTTCGCCCATGGACGGTGGTTCTCCGTACCCTCCCGTCCCGCCGGGCTTCGCCGATCCCAGTATGGCGATGATGCCGCCCCATTACTATAGCCTCCCGGCCTACTCGTACCCTCTTGGGTTTTCCATGGCGGCACCATCGGGCATGTACCCGCCAGGCGCCATGTTTCCACCTCCCGGGCCCCCTCCTCCGGGTTCCACACAGCCAGCTGGCTCTCCAGGCTCCCCGCTACCCACCCAGGCGCCGTCGCAAGGCATGGTCCCCTATCATGGGTATTCCCCTGCATCTCCGCACGCCATCCCGCCGTCTGGTGAAGGCTCCCCCATGCAAACGCAGGCGCAGTCCCAGCAGGCCTATTATCAGTACTACCCGCATCCCGGATATCCTTCGTATTGGCCGCCCTACCCAACGGGCGCTAGCTATACGCCCCCGACTCAGGCGGCTTCTCCAACGTCGCCTGTCAGCGCCAGTACGGTAGCGTCTGGCGTGGAGTCGCACATCAAGACGGGGGAGGAGAGCGAGGACAGCATGGCGACATAGAAGAGGAGAATGCTATGATGTCTCGTCTCTGAGCGTGCATAGCGAATATACCTCGTCTATTTGTGGAATATTTTTTTTCTCCTCCCTCTCCTTCCTCCTGCCCTATGCTTTGTTTATTCGTTGCTCGCTCTCTCCCATCTTTCCCTCCTCTCCTCTTTTTTTCGGATCTCCCCCATATGCATTGTCGTCGTCAGTCGTAGTCGTAAGTCGCTTGGTTTCGAGTCTTTGGATGTACAGCCTTCGTCATAATTTCCCGCTCGGTACTCTAGAAAATTTTAGCAAACATACGTATACTCTTCACCTCTAGGGTGCCATTGTTCTTTTGCAAAAATGAAATGCACTTGCCACTTGCATCTCATCCCCTTGTTTTCCGTCCTAGCATTTTTTTTTTGGTTGAAACCGTCCAGATTTTTTTATATTAACGGCACCGACCAACTAAACACCGCTCTCTTTCCGATTGAGCGTTTACAAGGCATTATCATTATGTAAACGACGCTCTACTCGCTCGTCCAAGCCTCTCTTTCTTTTCTGTTTTCGTCCGTATCATGCAATTAAAGGTGTTGTTTGCAAAACATGGCGGGCTTGGCGTTGACACCCTACCAATACACGTGCTCGTCCAGGCGACAACTGTATGAGTACGTATACAAGTTCCTTCCGTTAGCCGAAGGCGAATGACCACCATGAGGCCCGGTATGTGTTTCCAATATAAAAAAATGGAGATAAACCGTCTTTTGTACTTTATATCACACGAGCGAATAACTCTTGTCACTCTGACTGCAGGCACGATGGACAGTGAGGCGAGTAACGGGCGAGCAAGGATGGATAGATTGACGGATTGCAGTATGGACCACATGGACATTCATCAAAGGATGCCGGCAAGACCGTTCGGGCATACTGCGTTCCCCCTCTTTCGCCCCGCGGGGCTCAGGGCTCAGGCTCAGGGCTCTGGGCCCGAGCTCTTACCCCAACAGTCCCCCCCGCCCAGTCCCTGCCCTGACTGCTGACTGATGACCTCGATCTACAAAGATCCCCATCTGGTCTGCCGTGGCGTCCTGCGCCTTCAAGTTCACACAAACCCCCGTTAACGTAAAACACGTTGGTTGGCACACCACACACGCAGATCTGGAAACCATCACCGAGTGCGGGGCCCAAGCGGGCAGAACTCTTTGAATGAGGCATTGATGATGATGATGATGGGCCGCTGCGGTCGCCTGGGCCACCGTGGGGGCCATGGTTTTTATTTTTTATTTTTTGTTCCCATGGAATCTTTTCATTTCGCCCCACCATAATGATGGTAGTGGCGGCGCAGGCGATCACAGGACCAGGAGGGTTTTTTACGCGTCGTGCGCCGCAGACGCGGCAAGTGAGTCCCGACGACGGGGTTGGGACATAGGGCCGTGTGTTGCGGCGTCAGGAGCGCTCTGAAGCAGAGGAGTGTGTCGTAGCTGTGCATTAAGCAATCCAACCAAGCAAGAGCCGCCGAAAACAAGCAAGGACTCGGAAGGAAATTTGGGAGGTGGACACGTTCATCAATCTTTGTAACCAAAGCACAAAATGCCTTCATTTTACGGTGTGTGGAGCGTGAAGCTATTGGTAGAAAAGCCGCCACCCCGATCCATTATTCTCTGCTTGTCATCGCGCGCGTGTTCGGACTCTTTTTTTTTCAATCGCGCGCGTGACGGCCTCGTGGGCTGGACTGAATTGTGTGGAGTTAGGCGCCCAGAAACGGATCCCAGGGTGGAGCGAGAAGCGTGTTACTGTTACTGTACATGGACAAGACGCGCGCCTGTGGCGCTTGCCATAGAGAGGGAGGGAGGTGTGAGTGGCGGAGAGGGAGAGGAGGGGGTTGTGAGCGAAGTACAGACAGTAGCGGTACTTGTACTTTAAGTTACGGTGCTGTCTGTGCTGTGCGCGAACCTTTTACAGTCCTGTTCCTGTTCTACTTGACTTGAACCTTATTCATTCTGCCCCTGTGGAGACACTCGCCTACTGACGTCCAGATCGAGGCTCGATACTGTGCTGTGCACGTGATAATACTGTGGGGTACGAACTGCGCTCCAACCGCAATCAGGCCTATCCGTATCCGTGGTGGCAGCAGTAACTTGAAGGAGACAGAAGTGTGCAGTGCGTTGATTGATTTTAAGGTGCGTCGGTCGGTTCTTTTCTTGGCCTGAAGGATTGACCTCGATTGACCCTGGAGTTTGTTTCTCTCTGCGTACCACATGTAGTACCCCCATTCGAATCATAGTGATTTCATTATCATCTCATCTCACTTCATCAACTATGTTTTTCTCGCAATCGCGTGTATATGCATGCATCGATATCACCATGACACATTGACACAATTTAGGTTGCACCGTCCACTGATACGCCGTCGCTGCGAATGCAATCATGCTTTCGATCGCGGTCTTGGATACATCAGTCATCATATCACTGAGATCTATGAAAATAAAGCCTAAAAGGCACCCATTAACGAGCGGTCAACCTCCACTTCACTCCGTCCTCTCTTTTCTTCTCTACTCAGCTGTCCGGACCGGATTGGAAGCCTGAGTCACGTACTGTATGATGCCAAGTTGGATTAACGGTCAATAAATCCTCCGACTAGGTACGAGCAAGGTGCTGTATGAGTATGACACCATTGACACGTCGGCGCATATATTCAAGCGTACAAAAACCGCAATTTATCACAAAGAAAGGGCTCAAGGTTTTCAAGCTTCAAGCTTCAAGGTTTCTGATTTCAAAGTTTAACAGTGACTGACGTGTTGTTTAGGGCCCGAGGTCCGTCGTTCTCTTGGAAACGACGCCATATCCCAACGAGACAGGAAAGGTCCCTAGGTCACCCAGTCCCCTAGACCACTACAGTATTGAAGCAGCTGTCAATCACCCACAGTCCAGGGAGAGCTGAGAGCGCAGACAACGTGCTTACCGGCTCATCATGACGCAGGTCGAACGCACACCTCCTACAAGCTCAAGTTCAACTTTCTTAATCTATCCATTTCACGCCGGATTACTCCAAGCAATCTTTTTACCGTCACAGGAGACTCGCTTGGACTGCACAAAGGGCCGAATTCCAGCAGCATGTTGTTTTACCGTATGTATGTTCCGGCTAGGCACAACGCCAAGCCAGAAAACCTCTACTGCCTCCGCCCCAGCTTCCCCGCCTGTACACGACGTGTGAACGGTACACACACAGGTCCGGTGTGCCGAAATAGACAGCCAAACACGGAGCGCCTACCAGCGGGCCTTGCGTGCGCGCGCGCATTGTACTGTACATGTATCATTGTATGTGTGGGCGACTCGGACAGCAGAGGAAAGTTTTTTTCGGCGTCACGTGTTGATCTTCTCGTTCCCTCGTGGGATTGTTGTTTATCAGCCACGCGTGTGCTGTCTGCTGTCTTTTTAGGGCGTGCACCATGTTGTGGAGTGGGGCGCGGCAGGGCTTGGACTTAGCGGAAAGAGACTTTTCGTGTCTTCGACTGCGCCGGCGGTCCTCGTCGAGTTTGTCGGTGACTACTGTCAGTGCCAGTGACTGCCTGTCGTCGATTGGCATCCCCGTTATCGTTTTAACCTCCTTTGTCCATCCGAGGCAAGCCGATGAACTTGTGAGGGCGAGCCCGCGTTGTATTTTTCATTGCTTCTTTCTCGGCCCTGCCACTTTGCTTCCCTTCTCCGAAGCTGCGTGGAAATTCGAATCGCGGACGCCTCTGCTTTGCGTTGGTTCGCCCACTCACTGATACACACATGCACTTCACCTTGAAACCTAACCCGCACACAATCAATGAGCCCACATCACACTGCAGTAGTCATCACTATCAGATTTTTCGTCAAGTGGAGATCCCCACGGCGGATCGAGCCCGAGGGCCAAACAGAGCGGACGTTTCCGCAACGGTTTCTTCGTACCAGATCGGTATTTCGAGCCTGTGATAGACGAGATGATTGTATAGACAAGATTTGTCTGTTGCGCTCCTGTGCGCGGATAGAAGCCCCGCGTGATGCGACATCCGCGCCCTCTCGGACTCTGCGATGTATATGGTAGTACCCACATGAGACAAACAGCAGACCAGATGCGGAAACAGGTGCGTGCGAGGAGCCTGCCCCCGGTTCATGTAACCCCGAGGGGTGATATCGGCCTGGCAACCTCCTCCCCGCGGCCGTAGAAACTCTTGTTGATCAATCCGTCCTCGACGGAGCGCGTCATAGCGCGAATACTGTGCCGAGGGTAGAACACCACATACTTCGTGAAGAGCTCAAGCGACGACATGTGTTGGGGTGAGAGGATGGGCGGGAATGGGCGGGCTCTTCAGGCAGGTTTGTCCAAATGTGATCTTTGGTACAGACCAGCCGGCGCTTCGGCGCGGCCCACGTGTTGGGGGTGGGGTAGGGGAAGACTCGCCGACGCTCGCATACTCCCACGCGCCAAGAACATGATAGGAAATCGATGCGTTCGTAAACAACTGTGGCCGACCATCATCCCCCACTAAATCGCGTGTTCCGAAACGCCATTGTGGAGCACGCTCGAGCGTAGGAGAGATGCCATCAATGCATTTTGGCCGGCATCGTCCCTAGGGGAACGCATGTGCCGAAACACCATCATGGAGCCATTCGAATGCTGGGGGTGCGGTGCACTTGGCTGCACGAAAAATCTCTCGTGTATAGCACCGAAGAACAATGGTCGTCACCACCACCCGAGAACCCCGAAAGGATAGAGGGTATTGTGTGATGGCATGCCCCCGGGCAGAGTGTTGTAAAGGGGTAATAGAGAAACTGAGCAGGGTACTAGGTCAGCTCTGAAGGAAGCACAGGACTTCCGGGATCATTCGTGGTGATTGGTAGCCCAAGCGGCGTCACCAACGAAAGGTAAGCGAGGAGCAGAGCCCCCGAAGGTTCTCGCCCTTCCCTTAAGGAACGCCCCGGAGGTGCTACCAATTTCCATGGCCTAACCTATAGTTTGAAGATGCGCTCAGCGTGATCCATTTATGCCAGGGTTCACGTCACGCACCAGAGTGATCTATTTTCAGGCCAGGCACCATACTGTACCTTCGCAGATGCGCGAGGGAATGAGGCACAGGAAGGGAAGAAGGCAAAAACATCCGGGAGGACGCGCGAATGTCCAGAAGGGCGATGGGGCCCCTCAGGCGCCGCATACGTACGGGGACCGAGAATTCTCCTCACCGAAAGAGAGATGGTACTGTCCAAGTGTCACAGATGACCACTTGGATGCCGACTCCCGTAGAAAGCACAGCCGGAACATAGTCGGAACAACAGCAGCAGGGGCTGTGAGCCCTGCGCACATCAGATGGGCTGTCGTACGCTTTCTTGGAGAGGCACGAAGATTTAATGTGATGGAATGTCGTAAGTAGATTTGGCGTTACCAAGCTGGGACTCACTGCATCAGCAACCGTCGACACACATCCGTGGTGGAAAGTGGGGGTTGGATGTAAATTGAACGAAGGTTATGGATAAAAAGCACCGTATCGTAAGCGAAAAGGCTTCGAGTGGCGATGTGAACAATGCGGAGAGATCGGAATCGCTCATTAATGGCATGGGCACCTTCCGACTTCCGGCCCGAGGAAGGACGATCGTAACCCAAAATGGGTCCCAGATGTCACGCAACGTCTTACCACCTTCGTTGCCGCACTGGTGACGATAATCACAATAATAAGAATAATGGGTTTATGTTCGCTGACCTTTCATACTGTTCACTAAATCAGTATCATTACCAACCGCA
>Ga0307512_10000833_pt1 | contig 45479 bp, 34 predicted proteins | sample 14_EM_MG_FD_200267 | JGI IMG/M metagenome (GOLD analysis project Ga0307512, IMG submission 200267) | Populus trichocarpa ectomycorrhiza microbial communities from riparian zone in the Pacific Northwest, United States - 14_EM | ecosystem: Host-associated > Plants > Roots > Unclassified | place... | reverse complement strand
AGTGATAGTAAATAGGTGTATATGTAAGATTATCGCTAGAGATCTAAGTCTCGTGGCGAGCTGACTATATAGAATGGCCGTTACCCGGACCTGGGTCACATGCCGCCGTTACAGCATGATTGACTGATAGTAGTATTCACATTCAACTTAGATGAAGGACTGTAATATTCATTCTCACCGACCTATTTGTATCTCGACATTTGGAGTAACATTGACCAAGTTGTCAGTATCTTGACTGGACATCTTATGTATACTATATGATACTGAAACTCTCTTGGGATTTGCAGAGATACTAGTACTTACATTGAAACTGAATCTACGACTGTAGTATAAGTTCCCAACCACATATTTGAATCTGGATATGTGATGTATCGTTTACCAAGTCGTTAGTATCATACTGCACTGCTTATATATAATATATGATAATAAAATCCATTTTGCATGATCCAGTGATAAAAGTATTTACTTTCGTATTCGATGAACAACTTTACTACCAGGTCCTAACTACATATTTGGATCGGCATATGTGGAGTACGATATATCAAGTTGTTAGTATTTATATCTGACAGTATATTGATACAATATGTTACAAAGATTATATTTGCATTTACCAACAATAGTAGAATTCACATTCAAACTAAATGAACGACTGTAGTATCGGTTCTCAGGGACAAAGTCGTACCTGGATAGGTGAAGTAACCTTTTCCAATGTGTTAGTATCTTTACTGGACAGCATACTTATCCTATATGATACTGAAATTATAAATCCATTTTCCACAGATATTAGTATCCAAATTCAAATTATATGAATCACTGTAGTATCAGTTCTCAACACCATATGTGTATCCGCAGAGTTGACGTAGCATTTACCAAGTTGTTAGTATCCTCACTAGACAGTATATATTTAGAATATAATACTAGGATTTCCTATGAATTATACACTGATACTAGTTTTGAAATTGAAATTATATGAACGACTGTAGTATCAGTTCTGAACTACATATTCATATCTGTAAAGGTGGATCAACATTTACGAAGTTGTTTGTATCTTTACAGGACAGCACATTTTTAAAATATGATAGGAAAATTTCCTACGCATTGTCCACTGATGCTAGTATTCACATTCGAATTAAAAAAATCACTGTGTTATCACCTCTGCACCATATGTACAACAATAGAATGTAAGATACTAACAGGAAGTCTACAAGATCCACTGAGACTAGTATTCACGCCCAAATTGAATGAATGATTGTAGTATCGGTTCTACACAACTTATTGATATCTCAATAGGTGGAATATCATTTACCAAGTGCTTAGTATGTGGACTGGAATGCAGAATTTGTTCAATTCGATACTAAAATTATCTTTCCATCATCCACCAATGATAGTATTAACATCCAAAATAAATGAACGACTGAAGTATCAATTATGACTAACATAATTGTACCTGGATGGGAGGAGTAAAATTGAGCAACGAGTGAGTTTCCTTACTGCCGAACATCTATATAGAATATGATTTTACCATTATCTTTACTTGATCCTCTGAGAGTGGTATTCACATTCAAATTGAATGAAGGACTGTAGTATCAATTCTCAACAATATATTCGTATCAGTATAGGTGGAGTATTGTCTGCCAAGTTGATAGTATCTTTGCTGGACGACATATTTATACAATTGGATACTACAGTTATTTCGGATTTTCCAATAATTCATGTATTCACATTGGAATTGAACACACGACTGGTGTATCATTGCTCCTATACATATTCGTATCCGGATTGGTGAATTAACATTTACCATGTTGTAAGTATCCCAAGGCAGAGAATATATCAAAAATATGATACAAAATTTCTCTTTGGCAGGGCCACTGATGCTCGTTTTCACAATGTAATCAAATGAACCACTGTGGTATCAGTTCCCAACTACATATTCATATCTGGAGAGGTGGAGTAAAGTGTACTAAGTTGTTAGTATCTTTACTGCAAAACATATTTATACCATATGAACCTCAAATGATCTGTGCATATTCCAGAGATACTAGTATTCACATTCAAATAGCACCGATTGCTGGAGTATCAGTACACCATGACATATTGGTATCTGGAAAGGTCAAGCAACAATTACAAAATTCTAGTATCTTACTGAAAAGCGTAGATTTGAAATATGATACGAAAATTCTCTTCCCATGGGCCACTCATTCTAGTATTCACATTCAAAGTAACTGAACGATTGTTGTATAAGTTCTCAATGACATATTTCTATCTGGACAGGTCAAGTAACATTTGCCAGGTTGATAGTATCTTTAATGGACAGCATATGAATACAATGTCCTACAAAAATTATCGTTGCATTTTCCAGTGATAATTGTATTCACATTCAAATGAAATAAACTACTGTAGTATCAGTTCCCAATGACATATTAATATTTGGATGGCTGATGTGAGATTCACCAAGTTTTTAGTATCTCACTGCACTCCATATATATCAATCATGATACTGAAATTCTCATTGAATGATCCAATGATAGAAGCATTAACATGCAAATTAAATGAACGACATTAGTAAACCATCTCAACAAGATATTTTTATCTGGATCGGTGGAGTCACATTTCTCAAGATGTTAGTATCTCTACTGGGCAGCAAATCATTTCAATGTGATATTCAAGTTTTATCAGCAGTCTCCAATAATACTTGTATTGACATTCCCATCAAATGAACGACTGTAGTATCAGTTCTCAACCAGATATTCATAGATGGACAGGTGAAGTAACATTTACCAAGTTGTTTATATCTTATTGGATAACATATATATTAAATATTATACAAAAATTATCTTTGCTTGATGCACTGATACTAGTATTGACATCCAAATTGAATGAATGCCTGTAGTATCTGTTTTCAACAACATATTCGTATCTGCACAGGTGGAGTAATATTTGTCAAGTTGTTAGTATCTTCACTGGACGGCATATTTACAAAGTATGATACCAAAATTCTCTTTGCATTATCCTCTGATAAAGTCTAGTATTCGCATTCATAATATAAAAATCACTGCGGTATCACATCTGCACGACATATACTACGATTTACTCTATGATGCTAGGATGAAGCTTACAGTATCAACCGATACTAGTATGAACATTCAGCCTGAGTCAATGATTGTAGTATCAGATCTAAACGACATCTTGGCATCTTAATAGGTGGAGTATCATTTACCAACTGGTTCGAATCATTTCTGGAAACCATATTCATACAATATGATAATAACAGTATATATGCTTTATCCCCTGATACTAGAAATCACAGTCAAATTGAATGAACGACTGTAGTATCAGTTGTCAATGACATATTTGTATTTGGAAAGGTGGAGAACCATTCACCAAGTTTTCAGTAATTTTACAGGCGAACTTATTTATAAAGCATCAGTCAAAAACTAATTTTGCATTACTCACTGATACTAGTATTCGCATTCCAATTGAATGAGCGAGTGTAGTATCACTTCTCAATGATATAGTTCTATCTGGATAGGTGCACACACATCTGCCCAATGATTAGTATCTTTTCTGGACAGTGTTCGTGTTAACAATGATAGGAGAATTATCTGTGCATTATCCGCCGATACTAGTATTGAAATTGAAACTAGTTGAACCAGTGTAGATTGAATCCTGATAGACATATTGATATCGGGATAGCTCGAGGAACAGTTACGAAGCTGTTAGTATCTTCACTGGACACCATATTTATAAAATACGATACTAGAATTATGTATGCTGCCAATCACAACAAGTGATTCGCAGTCGGGTTTTTGGTATTTCCTTGCATGCTTCGTGGCAAAAATCACCACAACTCAACAAAAATGCTAATCTCTGTCGAAAACTCTGTTAACAGCTTCTTTTCATAGTTGTCTGTATAGTTATTCATTTAGTATTTCTTCAATTGTAGCACTGTAGAATCTTAATTCCTGCTGAGGAGGGGAACCATCAGGGCTGGAAGGATATATGTGAAGTGGAATACTACCCTATCTTATCCCCAGTTGCATTGTTTAGTATTTTCTTTCACGTTTCGATCGCAATTCAACAACTACTCCACAAATACTATGACATTCAGCCTGAAACTTTTTGGGCAGCTTCTCTGCATAGTGGTCTTTGATGCAGTTATCTGTATTTTGACTCTCTATGATGTAATTGTTGATAAATTATAGCAGCAGATATGGGGAAACTTTCAGCAGCCAAGATATATTTTGGGTGGGGTTTCACACCACCTCATCCCCTGTCGCATTTTTTTGTTATTTTTTTCCATCTTCCTGAGCATAGTCAACTACTACTCAATCAATATTGCAATTCTCAGTCTGAAGTTTTGTTATCATGCTCTCTTCATACTTATCTTTAATCTCTTTGAATTATTTCTTCTCTCTATTTTACAATTGTGGAGAAATAGTACATTATGAGATTGGGTCTTATCAAGGCTGGCGATAATTTTTAGTGTGGGTGGTTAGATAGAATGCATCCCAGATAGGCAGGAGTAGGTCACACCTATGTACTGCATGCTATGGTTGCAAGTCAGATCCCTGTACTGCATGCTATGGCAGCGGGTCAGGCCCCCTGCAACTGCATGCTATGGCAGGTCAGACCCCCTGCAACTGCATGCTATGGCGGTGTAATGTGCATGCAACACATAGCATGCAGTTGCAGGTTGCATGACCTGCACTACTCCATAGACCTAGTATCTTTGCTGCACGGTATATTTATACAATATAGTATTCGACATATCTTTGCGTTTTCCAGTGATACTTCTATCAACATTCAAATTAAGTGAACAACTGTGGTATAAGTTCTCAATGGGATATTCGTATCTGGATAGGTGATGTAACATACACCATGTTGTTAGTATCACAGTGGACAGCATGGATATATTATAAGATACTAAAATTCACTTTGCATGATCCACTGATACTAGTATCCACATTCAGAGTAGATGAACAACTGTAGTACAAGCTCAAAAGTACATATTCCTATCCGGATAAGACGAATAATGTTTAGTAAACTGTGATTATGTATACTGGACATCATATATATATAATTTGAAATGAAAATTCTCCATCCTGTGTCAACTGATACTAGTATTCACATTCAACGTGGATATACGACTGTATGATGTTGTCTCAAGTACATATTGGAGCCTGGAGAAGTGATGTTACATTTACGAAGTTGTTAGTATCATTACTTGAGAGCATATATATCACATATGATACCAAAATTCTTTTCATATTGTGAACTGAGAATAATATTCATATTGAAATTGTACGAACGACAACGGTATCAGGTCTGAACCTCATATTCCTCTCTAGATAGGTGGAGTAACATTTACCAAGTTGTTAGTATCTTTACTGCACAGCATATTTATAAAGTATGATAGCAAAATTCTCTTTGCATTATACACTGATACTAGTACTCACATTCAAATTGAAGCAACGACTCTGGTATCATCTCTGAACAATATCTACTACTGTTTATTGTATGCTACAGGAATGGTGTTTACATAATCCACTGATATTAGTATTCCAACTCAGGTTTAATGAATGATTGTAGTATCTGTTCTGAACAACATATTGGGATCTGGATAGTGGAGTATCTCATACCAAGTGGTTAGTATCAATACGGGACAACATGATTATACAATATGATTCCAAACTGATCATAGAAATATCCATGGATCATAGTATTCACATTTCAATTATATAAACGACTGTGGAATGAGTTATGAATGACATAAATTCATCCGGATAGGTGGAGTAACATTAAGCAACTGGTGAGTATCATTACTGGACAGCATTTATATATAATGTGCTACCGAAATTACCTTTGCATAATCCTCTAATATTAGTATTCACATTCAAATTTAAGAAACAACTGTAAGATGATAATCCAACATCATATTCGTATCTGGATAGTTGAAGTAACATTGACCACATTGCCAGTATCTTACTGGACAGCATATATATGACATCTGATACTGAAATTTTCTTTGCAAGATTCACTAATAGTAGTATTCACATTCAAATTAAATGAACGACAATAGTATCAATTCTAAACAACGTATTTGTATCTGGACATGTGGAGTAACATTTGACAAGTTGTTAGTATCTTGACTGGACAGGTTATTTATACAATACGATACTAAACCTCCCTTGGCATTGTCCACAGATTCTAGGATTCACATTCAAATTCAACGAACGACCGCAGTACAAGTTCCCAATGACATATTCGAGGCTGGACAGGTGCTGTATCATTTCTGAAGTTGGTAGTATCATACTGCACTACATATATATAATTTGTGATAACAAAGTCCATTTTGCATGATCTACCGTTATCAGTATTCACATTGACTGTAGATAAATGACTGTATTACCAGGTCTCAACTACATATTCATATTTGCATATGTGGAGTAATATATATTAAGTTGTAAGTATCTATATTTGACAGTATATATATACTATATGTTTCAATAAATATGTTCGCATTTACCACTCATATTAGTATTGACATTCAAACTACTTGAACGACTGTACTATTGGTTCGCAGGGATATAGTCGTACCTGGATAAGTGCAGTCACCTCTACCAATTTGCTAGTATCTTTAATGGACAGCATCTTTATCCAATGTTACAATAGAATTATACTTCCATTCTCCACCGATATTAGTATTCAAATTCAAATTGGATGAATGACTGTCGTATGAATTCCAAATGATATATTTGTATCATCAGAGGTGAAGTAACAGCTCCCATCTTGTCACGATCACTACTGGATAGCATATATATAGAGGATATTACTAAGATTCGGTTTGAATTATCCATTGCAACTAGTATTGAAATTCAAATAATATGAACAACTGTAGTATCAGTTCTGAACTACATATTTGAGCCTAGATAGGTGAATCAACATCTAACATGTTTTTGTATCTTCATGGGACAGCATATTTAAAAAATGTGACACTAAATTCACTTTGCATTATCCACTGATACTTGTATTTACATTCGAATTAAAACAATGACTGTGGTATCACCTCTGCTCTCTATGTACTACTAATGAATGTATGATACTAGAAGGAAGCTTACTTGATCCACTGATACTAGTATTCACACAGAAATTGAATGAATGATTGTAGTATCGGTCCTAAACAACATATTGATATCTCCATAACTGGAGTATCATTGAGCAAGTGGTTAGTATGTGTACTGGACAGCATATTCATTTAATTCGATACTAATATGATCAGTACATTATTCACTGATAATAATATTCACATCCAAGTTAAATGAATGACTGACATATCAGGTATGAGTGACATAATGGTATCAGAATGGGTGGAGTCACATTTAGCAATTAGTGAGTATCTTTACTGCCGAGCATATATACAGTATATGATATTACAAATATCTTCGCATAATATATATGCTGTCCAGTGGGATACTAACAACTAGGTAAATGTTACTTCACCTATCCAGATACGAAAATGTCATGGAGAACTAATACTACAGTCACTCATTGAACTCAAACAGGAATACTAGTAACACTGGATAATGCATAGCTAATTCCAGTATCATATTGTATACATTTATTACCCAGCCAGGATAATAACGACTCAGGAAATGTTACTTCTCACATCTTGATATGACTATACCGTTCAGAATTGAAACTACAGTTGTTCATATAATTTCAATGTGAATACTGGTATCAGCGGATATTGCAAAGAGAGTTTTGGTATTATATTTTATCACTATGCTCTCATCTATAGATACTAACAACTTGGTAAATGTTACTCCACCTGTCCAGATACGAATATGTCGTTGAAAACCTATACTGAAGTCGTCTATTTAATTTCAATGTGAATACTAGCATCAGTTGATCAAGTAAGCTTCCTTCTAGTATCATACATTAATTAGTAGTACATAAAGTGCAGAGGTGATACCACAGTCATTGTTTTAATTCGAATGTAAATACAAGTATCAGTGGATAATGCAAAGTGAATTTTTGTATCATATATTATAAATTTGCTGCCCAGTCAACATACCAACAACTTGTTACAATTTACTCCACCTATCGAGATACAAATATGTCATTCAGAACTGATACTACAGTTGTTTAATCAATTTGAATCGGTATACTAGCACAGTGGATATTGCAAAGAAAATTTTTGTATCATATATTATCAATATGCGGTAAAGTACAGATACTAACAACTGGTCAAATGTTACTCCACCTATCCAGATATGAATATGTCATTCAGAACTGATACCACAGAGGTTCATTGAATTTCAATGTGAATACTAGTATTAGTGGATAATGCAAAATAATTTTAGTATCGGATATTATAAATATGCTGTCCAGTAAATATAGTCACAACTTGGTAAATGGTACTCCACCCATCCTGATATGAATAAGTGTTTCAGAGCTGAGACCAAAGTCGTGTATTTGGATTTGACTGTGAATACTAGTATCAGTGGATAATGCAAAGAAAATGTTGGTATTGTCTTTTATGCATATAGTGTCCTGAAAAGATACTAACAACTGGGTAAATGTATCTCCACCGATCCAGATATGAATACCTCATTCAGAACTGATACTACGGTTGTTCATCTAATTGGACTGTGAATTCCAGTATGAGAGGATAATGCAAACATAATTTTACTAACATCTTTTATAAATTTGCTGTTCAATAAAGATACTAACAACTAGGAACATGGTACATCACCTGTCCAGATACAAATATATCTTTCACATCAGATACTACAGTTGGTTTTTTAATTTCAATGTGTAAACCAGCATCTGTCGATCATACAAAGATAATTCAATATCATATTTTATATATATGCTGCCCAATCAACATACTAACAACTTTGTAAATGTTATTCCACCTATACAGATATGAATATGTTGTTCAGAACTGAGACTGAATTCGTTCATGGGATTAGAATGTCAATACTAGTAACAGCTGATAATGGCAAGAGATTTTTGTATCATATTTTATCAATCGACTGTCCAGTAAAGATACTAATAAGTTGATAAATGTTACTCCACTTATCCTGATATGAATGTCATGTTCAGAACTGATACTACAGTTGTGCATCTGATTTGCATATGAAAACCAGTATATGTGAATAATCCAAACATAATTTTGGTATTATATTTTATAAATATGCTGTCCAGTAATGATACGAACCACTTGGGAAACAATACTACATGTAACCAGACAGAACTATGTAGTTCAGAACCAATACCACAATCATTGTCCCAATCTGAATATAAATTCTAGTATCTTCGGATCATGTAAGCATGGTTCAAGTATCATCCAATCAATTGAAGTATGTGTTGTTCGGGCTGATACCACAGAGATTTGAATGATCTGACTGTGAATACTAGTATCAGCGGATAATGCAAACATAATTCTAGTATCATATGTTAAAATATGCTATCCAATCAAGATATTAACAACTTGGTGTATGTTAGACCACCTGACCAGATACGAATTTGTCGTTGAGAATTGATACTACTGTCACTCATTCAATTCAAATATCACTACTAGTAACAGTGGATCATGCAAAAGGAATTTCAGTATCAGTTTCAAATTTAATAAATATGCTGTCCAGCAAGATACTAACAAGTTGGTAAATGTTACATCACCTATCCAGATGCAAATATCATGTTGAGAACTGAAACTACAGTCGTTCATTTAATTACAACTGAAATACTAGTATCACTGGCAAACTCAAGGATGATTTTGGGATCTGGTTGTATTGATATCCCATCCAGTACAGATACTATGAACTTGGTCAATCTTACCCCTCCTCTCCGGATACAAATATGTCATTCAGAAGTGATACGACAGCCATTCATTTCATTTGCATGTGAATACTGTTATGAGTGGATCATGCAACCAGAATTTAATTATCGTACATTATATATATGCTGTCAACTGAGATACTAATAAGTTGGTAAGTCTCAATTCAGCTATCGACATACAACTATGTGATTGAGAACTGATACAGCAGTAGCTCATGTAATGTGAATGCGAAAACTACTGTCACTCGAATGTTCACAGCTAATTTTGCTATCACATTGTATTCATATCCTGTCCAGTAAGGATACTATGAACCCCTCAATGGTTACTCTACTGATCCAGATAGAAATAAAGTGTTAGATCAAATACTGAAGTCGTTCATTTGATTTGATTGTGCATACGAGTATCAGTGGCCCCACCAAAGATATGTTTGGTATCATATTGTTTCATATGCTGTCCCTTGAGATACTAACAACATGATCAATGTTAGTTCACTTATCCAGATACGCATATGTGATTAAGAAGTGATACTACATTGGTTTGTTCACTTCGACTGTGAATACATAAATCACCAGACAATGCAGATGACTTGTAGTATTCAATGTTATGAATATGTCGTCCAGTAAAGGTTCAAACAACATGGTAAACGCTAATCCACCTATACTGCTACATATATGTCATGGAAGAATTAATACTACAGTCGTTCATTCAACTTCAATGTTAAAACTTGGTGTGCACTATCCATGATACTAGAATTCACATCTGAATTGAGTGAACGACTGTTGTATCGGTTCTTAACAACATATTCCTATCTGGACAGGCAATGTTGCATTCAACAAGTTGTTAGTATCTTTACTCGACAGCGTACTTACAAAATCAGATACAATTATCATCGTGGCATTTTCCAGTAATACTATGTCTCAATTATTTCAATTTCACATCCACTGTCCAATCAATTCATATGGTATAGTCATATCAAATAATTTTCAATCCATATACTTGAAAGTTGTGTAATTAATCCTGACTAATTAGTATCTTGATTCAATAATCTATATCTCTCATTCTGGTTGCTAGTAATCTGATTACAGTCTTAGTATCATCACTAGTGAATATGTATGAACTTGGTACACTTACGATGAACACTTGTCCAGATACATTAGTGTGCTGATGATCATATCACACTGTCAAGTCCATACTCAATGTGGAGAACATTAACAGTATTCCAAAAGGATGAGGAATTGTTGTTCGTACTTTTGATCAGTTGATGGATTATACTAACAACAATATCAATACTTCACCATCAGCATTCAATTTACGCCCGCTGTGGGTATGAACTAATGTATAACCGAACCATCATCCTGCAATGAAGCTTTGATCTAGTATAAAGTGAATATCACAACATAACATTTTGTACCATTAGTATTTGCATTGCGGCATGAATATTCATATTGCAATAATGTTAACGTTAGAAGACATATTCCATTAAATATCATTCTTAACCATAGTCTTGAAAGTACTATCATTTGAAATTGTCATGCTTACTGTGTAGTTATATAAAAATGGGATGCACCAAAAATGAACATTCTCAGTTTGAGAAGATGTTCATCTACAGATTGGTATCTGAATAGGAGCAGTAACATCTATTAAGTTGTTGGGATTGGGGTGGGTCTGAATATATATACAACATGATACTACAATTACCTTCGCATTGTTCAATGACACTAGTATTGACATTCAAATTGAATATGCGACAGGTGTATCAGTACTCAACGACATAGTCGTAACCAGACAGGTCAAATAACATATACTAAGCAGTTAGTATCTTTCCTGGACAGCATAGTTATACAATACGATAATAGAATACTTCTTACGTTTTCCACTGATATTTGGTATTCGCTGTCAAATTATATCGATGAATGTAGCGTCATGTCTCAAAGACATATTCGTATCAGTAAAGGTGACATAATATTCAGCAAGTTGTTACTATTGTCACTTGACAGCTTATGTATACTTTATCATACTAACATTCTGTATGAATTGTCCACTAATAGTCGCATTCATATTAAAATTATACAAATATCTGTAGTATTAGTTCTGAACAACATATCAGTATCAGGATAGGTGGAGTGGCATCTACCAAGTTGTTTGTATTTTAGCTGGACAGCATATTGAGAAAATATGATACCAAACATCTGTTTCAATTATCCACTGATACTTGTATTTGCATTCAAATTATAGAAATGAGGGTGGTATCACATCTGAATGATATATACTACAATTGATTGCATGATACTAGAATGATGCTGTCATAATCCACCGATACAAGTATTCACACCCAGATTGAGTCAATGACTGTAGTATCAGGTCTGAACAGTGCCATATTGGTATCTGGACAGGTCCAGTATCATTTACCTAGTGGTTAGTATCAATATAGCGCAGCAGATTTATACGCTACAAAAGTCAATTGCACTTCGCATTATGTACTGCAGTGACTATTCACATTCAAAATGAATGAACGACTGAGGCATCAGTTATGAATGACATAATTGTAATGGGATAGGTAGAGTGACATTTAACAACTAGCAAGTATCCTGATAGGAGACCATAGATATACAATACGATGGTTAATTTACCTACCATAATCAAGTGATATCAGTATTCAGATTCAAATGAACTTATCGACTGTAGTATCATTTCTCAATGACATATGAATTTCTGGATAGGTGAAGTAAGACTTACGCCGTGTTTAGTATCAGAATGGACAGCATCTCTATTACATATGATATTGAAATTGTCTTTGCATGATCAACTGATACTAGTTTTCACATTCAAGTGAAATGTAAGACTGTAGAATCAATTCTCAACGTCATATTTTTATCTGGATGGGTGGAATAACATTTGCCAAGTTGTTAGTATCATGACTGGGCAACATAATTATACAATATGATACAACAATTTTCTGTGAATGATCCACTGATACCAGTTTTCACATTCAAATTGAATGAACAGAGGTAGTATCAGCTTTGAACAAAGTATTCCTGTCTGGACTAGTGGTTTACCATTTACAACGTTGTTAGTATCGTTATTGGACAGCATTTTTATACATTATGATAGCAAAAATATGTTTGCATTGTTCACACATACTAGTATTCACAGTCGAATTAGATGAACAACTGTAGTATCAGTTATGAGCAACATATCCATATCTGGACAGGTGGCGATTCGTTTACCAAGTTGTGAGTATCTTTACTCGACAGTATATTTACAAATGATGATACTTCAATCTTCTGTGCATGATCTACTGACACTAATATTCACAGTCAAATTGAACAAGTGACTGTAGTATCATTTCTGAACAATGGATACGTATCTGGCTAGGTGGAGTACCATATACGTAGTTGTTAGTTTCTTTACTGGAGAGCATAATTATAAAATATTTTCCTAAAATAATCTTTGCATTATCCTGCAATACTAGTATTCACATTCAAACTTAATATACCACTGTTGTATCAGTTCCAATTGACATATTCATTTCTGGACAGGTAGAGTAACATTTGATTGGTTGAGATTATCTGTACTGTACCACATATATATAGTACATGATACTAAACTTGGCTTAGCATCATTGACTGATACTAATATACAGATTCCTATTGAATCAACGACTGAGGTAACAGTTCTGCATGACATATTCGTAACTGGAAAGGTTGATCAATATTTAACAATTTTTTAGTGTCTTTTCTGGACGGCATATTTTTAAAATATGATACGAATAATAGCTGTGCATTGTGCACAGATACTTGTATGCAAATCCGAAATAAGTGAATGACTGTAGTATCAGTTTTGAACCACATATTTGTATCTGGTCAGGTATAGTTACATTCAACATATTGTTAGTATCTTTACTGGATAGCATATTCATATAATATGGTACAGAAATTGGCTGTGCATTATCCACCGATACTAGTATTTCAATGTGAATCATGTGAGCAACTGTAGTATCAGTTTTGAATCACATATTCGTATCTGGCCAGGTATCGTTACATTCAACACGTCGTTAGTATCTGTACTGGACCGCATATTTGTATAATACGATACGAAAATTAACTGTACATGATCCACTGATACTTGAATTCTGATCCGGATAAGCGAATGACAGATTTATCAGTTTTGAACCACATAATCATATCTGGTCAGGCATAGTTACATTCAACATGTTGGTGGTATATTCACTGGACTGCATATTTTAATAATATGATATGAAGATTAGCTGTGCAGTATCCTCCGATACTAGCATTCAAATCCGAATCAAGTAAACAACTGTAGTATCAGTTTTGAACCACATATTCTTATCTGGTCAGGTATAGTTACATTAACCATGTTGTTAGCTACTGTACTGGAAAGCATAGGTTTAAAATATGATACGAGAATTAGTTGTGCAGTATCCACCGATAATAGTATTCAAATACGAATAAGGAAATGACTGTAGTATCAGTTTTGAACCAAATATTCGTATCTGGTCAGGCATAGTTACATTAAACATGTTGTTAGTATATTCACTGGACAGCATATTTGTACAACATGATAAGAAAATTAGCTGTGCATTATCCACCAATACTAGTATACAAATCCGAATTAAGTGAACGACTCTAGTATCAGTTTTGAACCACATATTCGTATCTGTTCAGGCATAGTCACATTCGACATGTAGTTAGTATGTTTACTGGACAGCATATTTTTATAATATGATACGAAAATTCAGTGTGCAGTATCCAATGATGCTAGTATTCATATCCGAATTATGTGAACGACTGTAGTATCAGTTTTGAACCACATATTTTCATCTGGTCAGGAATAATTACTAACAACTCGGTAAATGTTGCTTCAGCTATCCAACTACAAATATTCTTTGGAGAAATGATACTACAGTGGTTCGTTTCATTGGAATGTGAATACTAGTATCGCTGGAAAATGCAAACATGATTGTACTATTATATCGTATTAATATGCGGCACAGTAACGCAACTATCAACCTGACAAATGTGAATCCATCTATCCAGACACAAATATATCATTGAGAACTGATACTACAAACTTTTATTTATTTTGAATATGAAGTGTTGTATTAGTGGGTCATGCAAAGACAATCTTTGTATCATATTTATATATATGCTGTCCAGGAAGACACTAACTGTTGGGTGAATGTGATTCACCAATCCTGTAATGAATATGTTACGGGGAACCGATACAACTGTCGTTTTAGTCATTCGAACGTGAAAACTAGTTTTGCTGGAACTTGCGAAGATCATGTGTGTACCGTATTGTATGAATTTGTCGTGCAGTACAGATTCAACAACCTGCTAGATATTTATGGAGATACCAATATGTCGTTGTGAACTGAGACTTCAGTTGTTCATTTAATTTGAATGTGAATACTAATGTCAGTGGATCATGCAAAGATACTTTTTGTATCATATTTTATATATATGCTGCCCAGTAAGCATACTCACTGGTGCCAAAATGTTACTCCACCTATCAAGATACAATTGAGTCATTCATCACTGATACTTCAGTTGTTCATTCAATTTGAAACTGAATACTATTTGCAGTGAATCATTCACATATCATTTTCTTATCGTATTGTATAAATAAGCAGTGCGGTGAAGATTCAAACTACTTGGCAACTAATTGTCCACCTATCCAGATACAAATATGTCGTTCAGAACCAATACTACAATCACCCATTCAATCTGATTGTGAATACTCATATCAGTGGATGAAGTAAGGGTCATTCATGTATAATACTATAAATAGTAGTATATATCGTTCAGAGGTGATACCACAGTCATTCTTTCCATTTGAAAGTTAATACTAGTATTGGTGGATAATGCAAAGAGAATTTTAGCACGATATTTTTTAACTATGCTGTGCAGTAAAGATACTAACCCCTTGGAAATGTTACTCCACCTATCTTGATAGGAATATATTGTTCAGAACTGATACCACAGTAGTTCATATTATTTCAATGTGACAACTAGTATTGGTGGATAATGCTAAAGGAATTTTGGTATCGTATTTTAAATATATGCTGTCGAGTAACAATACTAACAACTTGCTAAATGTGACGTCGACTCTCCAGATAGGAATATGTTGTTGAGAACCTATTCTTCAGTCTTTCATCTCATTTCAATATGAATACTATTCTCAATAGCAAATGCCAGCATAATTTTACTATCAAACTGTGTGAATAGGCTGTCCAGTGAAAATACTAACTACTTGATAAATGTTACTTCACCTCAGGTATGACTATGTTGTTGAGAATTGATACTACAGTCATTGATTAAATCTCAATGTGAATACTAGTATCCGTGGAAAATGCAAAGATAGTTCTAGTATCATACTGTATCAATGTACCGTCCAATGATTATACTAACAAATTAATAAATGTTACTCCACGTATCCAGATATGGATATGTAGTTGAGACCTGATACCACAGTTGGTTATTCAATTTTAATCTGAATACTAGTATCTGTGCATCATGGAAAGTGAATTTTACTATCATTTATTATATATATGCTGTCCGGTACAATCCTAACAACTTGGTGAATGTTACATCAGCAATCCAGATACGAATATGTTATTAAAAACCTATACCACATTTGATCATTTAATATAAATGTCAATATTCGTAAAACTGGACACTGCAACAATATTATCAGTATCACTCTATACATATATGCTGTCCAGCGTAGATACTAACGACTTGGTAAATGATACTGCACCGATCAAGATACGAATATATCGTTCAGAAGTGATACAACTGTCATTTATTCATGTTGAATGGTAATCCTAGTATCACTGTGTAATGCCAACAAAATTTCAGTATCCAGTTTGGAATATATGTTGTCTAGCAAAGGAACTAACACCTTGATAAATATTACGTCACCAATCCACATACAAATATATCCTCGGAAACTGCTACTACACTACTTCATCGAACTTGACTCTGAATACTTGTTTCAGCGGCAAGTGTACAGATGATTTTTGTATCATATTGTGTTATCATGCTTTCAAGTAGAAGTACATACAACTAGGTAAATATTACTTCACCTGTCCAGATACTAGTATGCTGGTGAGTTGTGATACCACAGTCGGTATTGTAATTTCAATAGGAGTACTAGTACACCGTGGGAAATGCAAAGATATTTTTAGTATCGAATTGTATAATTCTGCTCTCTATTGATGATTCCAACAACTTGGTAAATGTTGCTTGAACTATCCAGCTAGTATTATATCTTACAGAAGTGATACTACAATTGTTTCTTTAATTTGAATGTGAATACTAGTATCTTTGAAAAATGAAAAGATATTTCTGGTATCAAATTGTATCAATATGACATCCAGTAATGATACTAACAACTTGTGAAATGCTACTCTACATATCCAGAAAGGAATATATCATTCAGAAGTGATAATACAGTTGTAATTCCAATTTGTATGTGAATTCTTGTATTAGTGGATAATGTAAGGAGAATTTTAGTATCATATTTTATATATATGCTGCCAAGTAAAGATAGTAACAACTGGGTGAATATTACTTCTGCATTTCAGATAGGGATACATTGTTGAGAACTGATACTGCAGTTGGTCATCGAATTGGAATGTAAATACTAGGCTCACCAGACAATGGACGGATGATTTTACTATCATATTGTATCCATACGGAGCGCAGCAAAGATGATAACAACTTGGTAAATGTTCCCCCATATTTCAAGACCGGAATTTCTTGTTGAGAACTGACAGCACAATCGTTCATTCAATTTGAATGTGAATCCTAGTATCAGCTGATAATGCAGAGCGAATTTGTGTATCCTGTTGTATAGATATGCTTTCCAGTAAGATACTAACAGTTTGATATATGTCACTTAACCTATCCAGATAAAAATATATCTTTGAGAACAAATACTACTGTGGTTCAATTTATATGATTGTGAATACCAATATCACTTGAAAATTCAAAAAATAAATCTATATCATATGGTATTAACATGCTGTCCAATAGAGATACTGACAACTGGGTAAATGTTACTCAACCTATCCAGGCACAAATATATTGTTCAGAAGTGATACTACAGTTGTTCATTTAATTTCAATATTAATACTAGCAATAGTGGATAATGGAAAGATACTTTTGGTATCATAGTTTACAAACATGCTGTCCACGAAAAATACTAACAACATGGTAAATGTTAGTCCAGCTATCCAGATAGAAATGAGACATTGAGAGCTGATTCTACAGTGATTGATTAAATTTGAACGTGAATACTAGTATCAGTGGCGAACGCAAAGTCAATTTTAGAATCATATTGTTTAAATATACTGTCCAGTAAAAATACTAACTTGTTCGTCAATGTTACTCCACCTATCCAAGTATAATTAGGTCATTGAGAACTGATACTTCAGTTGTTCATTTAATTTGACTGTGAATACTATTATCAGTTGATTATAATGATTTGAACATGCTTGTAATGAGTATTTGGAATGAACTGCATTGTCATTCGACTCTCACGCAGGAATGTAGCTAACTAATAAAACTGTCACGGCTATCAAGCAACCAAGCACGCAAGGTACCTTACCGTCTCATCACCAGTTGCACCTTTGTGTATTTTCTTTCATTCTCCTTGTCAAAATTAACAACTACTCAACATATAATGGTATCCTTGATCGCAGATTTTGTTAGCGGCTTGACTTCAGGAATATCTTTATAGTACTGAATTTAGTATTTCTGCCCGATGTGGAATTATAGACATACAGTACCAGGCTGTGAGTCGAACCATCCATGCGGGCAAGCTCTATTTTTGGGTGGGGTACCACATTGTCATATTACCTGTCGCAGTTTTTGTATTTTCTTTCATCTTCCTCTGCCAAATATGACATAACTCAAGAAGTAATGCTATTCTCAGTATGAAACTTCGTTAGCAGCTTCTCTTAACACTTATCTGCCATGCATTTTATTCAATTTCACTCTCTATTGTGGATTGTTGATGAATAGTACTAGATGAAAGGGAACCACTTTCAGATGCGGAGACATATTCTTGGTGTGGTACCACACCTTCTCTTCACCTGTCGCATTTTTTGCTACATTTATCCCTGTTCACCAGTATTCTTCACAACTACTCCACAAATAATGCAATTAGGAGTCTGAAATTTGGTTGTTGGCTTCTCTTCATACTTATCTTCAATACCTTTTGATTATTTTTTCTCTCTATTGTGACATTGTGGGGATATACTAATGTATGATGAAGGGTCTCATCAAGGCTGGCGAGAATTTTTAGTGTGGGTGGAGATATAGTATTAACCCCAGATAGGCAGGAGTAGTTCACACCTCTGAACTGCATCCTATGGCAGCAGGTCAGATCCCTGTACTGCATCCTATGGTAGCAGGTCAGGACCCCTGCATGTGCATCCTATGGCAGGTCAGGCCCTGCTATCCACCCCCTGCAACTGCATCCTATGGCGTGTAACGTGCATCCCACCCATAGGATGCAGTTGCAGGTTAGCTGACCTGCACTACTCCATAGACCTAGCAGACAGCGTATATCCAAAATATAATGCTAAAATTTACTTTCCATGATCCAATGAAGCTAGTATCCATATCTAAATTGAATGAATGACAGTAGTATCAGATCTCAACTAGAAATTCCTGTCTGAATAGATGTAGTGTGATTGACTAAATTGTTCATATCTTTATTGGACGTTCGATTTGTACAAAATGATAGTAGAAGTATCTTTCAATTTTCCAAGGATATTAATATTGTTGTTCACCTGACATGACCTACTGGAGTATCAGTTCTCAACGACATAGTCATACCTGGCTAGGTGAAGATCAGTTCCCAAGTTGTTAGTATCTTCACTGGACACCATATTTATACAAACTGATACAAAAATTATCCTTCCATTTGCCACTGATAGTAGAATTCATTTTGAAATTATAAGTACGACTGTAGAATCAGGTCTTAGAGCCATCTTCATATCAACAGAGGTGATGTAATATTTAACAAGTTGTTAGCAACATTACTGGACAGCATATAGATCAAATATGATACTAACGTTGTGTTGGCTTTGACGACTGATACTAGTATTCACATTCAATTTATAAGAACGACAGTAGTATCAGTTCTGAACAACATATTCCTATCTAGATAGGTGGAGTAATGTTTACCAAGTTGTTAGTATCTTTACTGGACAGCATATTTATTCAATAGAATTCCAAAATTTTCTTGGCATTGTTCACTGATACTAGTATTCATGTCCAAAGTCAGGAAAAGACTGTGGTATCATCACTGAACAAAATATACTACAATTTATTATACAAATACTAGAATGTTGTATACATAATTCGTTGGGATTAGTATTCACACTCAGATTCAATGAATGATTGTAGTATCGGTTCTGAATGACATATTGGTATCTGGATCGGTGGATTATCACTTACCAAGTGCTTAGTATCAATACTGAATACCATGATTATACAATTAGATATTAATATAATCTTTGAAATATCGATGAAGAATAGTATTCACATCCCAATTAAATGAACCTCTGGGGTATCAGTTATGAATAACATAATGTTATCTGGATAGGTGGAGTAACATCTACCAACTAGTGAGTATCATTACTGGACAGAATAGATATAAAATATAATATTAATAGTATTTTTGCATGATCCACTGATATTAGTATTCACAGTAAAATTAAATGAACGACTGTAGTATGTGTTCTCAACGAAATATTCATATCTGGACAGGTAGAATTACTTCTCCCAAGTTGCTAGTATCTCACTAGGTGGCATGTATACCAAATATAGTAACAAAATTCCCCTTCCATAATGCACTGAAACTAGTAGTTACATTCCAATTAACTGAACGACTATCGTATCAATTCGCAGAGTCATATTTCGTTCTGGACAGGTGGAGAATCATTTGAGTAGTCGTTATTTTCCTCACCGGACAGCATATTAATAAATGTGATACCAGAACTCTCTTTGCAGTGTCCACTGATATTAGCAGTCACATTAAAACCTTATGAAGAACTGTAATATCAGTTCTGAACGACACATTTGTATCCACATAGGTGGAGTATCATTTAACCAGTTGTTAGTATCATTACTGGACAATATATTTTTACAATATAATACTAGAATTGTCTTGGCATGTTCCAGTGAGACTAGTATTGGTATTCAATTTAATATAACAACTCAAGTAGTATCGATTCCCCATGACATATTCGTATCTGGATAGGCGATGTAACCTCTCCTAAGAAGTTATCATCTTCAGTGGACGGTATATATACAAAATATGATACTAAAATTCTTTTGGCTTTTTCCACCGATACTAACAGTCACATTCAAAATAAATAGACGGCAGTAGTATCACTTCTGAACAATATATTCGTATCTTGGTAAGTGTAGTAACATATACATAGTTGTTAGTATCATTGCTGGACAGCATATTTATGTATTGTCATTTTAAAGGTATCTTTGCATTTGCAGCGATATTAGTATTGTCATTCAAACTGAAACAATGATTGTAGTATAACATTTCAACAACATATTCGCATCTGGATAGGTGAAATAACAATCACCAAGTTGTTTGTAATGTAATGGATAGCATAGATCGAAAATATGATACTGAAATCCACATTGCATGATCCACTGAAGCTAGTATTCATATCCAAAATAACTGAATGACTGTAGTATCTGATCTCAACTCCATATTCATATGTGAATAGATGGAGTAACATTCATTAAGTTGTTAGTATTTTGAGTGGACATGATATTGATACAATATGATACTGGGATTATTTTCCCATTTTCCATGGATACTAACATTATGATTCATATTACATGAACCCCTCCAGTATCAGTTCTCAACAACATAGTCATACCTGGATAGGTGACGTAATATTTCCCAAGTTGTTAGTATCTTGGCTGGACGGCATATTTATACAATATGATGCTAAATCTATCCGTCCATTTTCCACTCATATCAGTATTCTCTTTCAAATTATATATATGACAGTAGAATCAGGTTTTAACAATGTATTCGTATCTGCAGAGGTGATGTAACTGTTACCAAGCTGTTAGTATCATTACCGGACAGTATATATATGAAATATGATACTAAAATTGTCTTGGCTTTGACTACTGACCCTAGTAGTCACATTCAATGTATATGAGCGACAGTAATATCTGTTCTGAAACACAGATTCATATCAACATAGGTGGAGCAACATTGACCAAGTTGTTAGTATTTGATCTGCGCAGCATATTTATTCAATACGATTCCAAAAATTTTCTTGCATTGTACACTGATACTTGTATGCACGTTCAAAGTAAGGAAATCACTGTGGTATCATCACTGAACAATATATACTACTATTGATTGAATGATACAAGGACGTTGTATACATTATCAAGTGAAAGTATTATCGAAACTCAGATGGAATGAATGATTGTAGTATCACTTGTGAACAACTTAGTGCTTGCTGGATAGATGGAGAATCATTTGCCGAGTGGTTAGTATTAATACTGGTTACTGTATTTAAACAATATGATACTAAAATGATATTTGAATTATCCAGGATTAATAGTATTCCCAGTCCAATTAGATGAATGACTAAAGTATCAGTTATGAATGACATCATGTTATCTGGAGAGGTGGAGTAACATTTAGCAACTAGTGCATATCATTACTGGACAGCTTAGACATGAAATATGATATTAAAATTATCTTTGCATGATCCGCTGATATTTGTATTAACATTCAAATTAAATGAACGACTGTAGTATTAGTTCTCAATGAAATATTCGTATCTGGACATCGTGAGTAACACTGACCAAGTTGAAAGTATCTCACTCGACAGCATATATACCAAATATGATAATACAATTCCCCTGGCTCAATTCACCGATATTAGTATTCACATTCGAATTACATGTACCACTGTAGTATCATCTCTCAAAAACATATCTATATCTGGACAGGTGGGGTAATATTTGTGAAGATGTTACTATCTTGACTGGACAGCGTATTAATCAATATGATACTAAAACTCTCTTTGCATTGTGCACTGATACTAGTATTCATATTCAAAATATATAATCATCTGTACAATCAGTTCTGAACGACATATTCATATCTAGGTAGGTGGAGTATCATATTACAAATTGTTAGCGTCTTCATTGGACAACATAGTTATACAGTATGATAGTAAAATTGTCTTTGCATCTTCCAGCGAGATCAGTATTCACATTCAATCTGAAAAAACAACTGTAGTCTCCATTCTCCATGACATATCTGTATCCTGATAGGAGAAGTAACATTTTCCAAGTTGTTAGTATCTTACTGGACAGCATAAATATTAGATAAGATTCCGAAATTCCCTTTGCATGAGCCACTGATACTTGTATTAAAATGCAAGTTAAATTACTGACTGTAGTATCTTCTCTCAACAACATATTCATATCAGGATAGGTGGAGTAACATTTCCCAAGTTGATAGTATCTTTACAAGGCAGCATATCAATATCATGTGATGTCAAAATTATCCTAGGATTTTCCAGTGATACTCATATTCACATTCAATTAAATGAAGAGGTGTAGTACCAGTTCCCAACGAGATATTCGCATCTGCATTAGTGATGTAACATTGCCCAAGCTCTTAGTATCTAACCTCATGGCATATGTAGTCAATATGATGCTGACATTCCCTTTGCATGATCCACTGATTCTGGAATTCACATTCTGATTGAATGAAGGACTGTAGTGTCAGTTTTCAATGACATATTCATATCTGGACATGTGGATTAACACTCAACAACTTGTCAGTATCTCGACTGGACAGCAAAGTTATGAAATATGATACTAAACTTATCTTCCCATTATCTATTAATACAAGTGTTAACATTCATATTGTTAAATTGACTGTGGTATCGCTTCTGAACGACATATAGTTCAATAGATTGTTAGAGACTTGAATGATGCCTAAATAATCCACGGATACAGGTATTCACATTCATATTCAATCATCGATTCTAGCATCAGTTCGAAATGACATTTCGGTATCTGGATAGGTGGAGTATCATTTACCAAGTCGCTGGTATCATTACTGGACACAAAGGTTATACCATATGATACTAAAATCATCGATGCTGTATTCACTGATACTAGTTTTGACAGTCTAACTCAATGAACAACTGTGGTATCGGATGTCAAAGACATATTCGCATCTGGATAGGTGGAGTACTATTCACCCAGTTGTTACTATCCTTACTGGCCTGCTTTTTGGAAAAATATGTTTCTAAAACTACCATTGCATTATTCACTGATACTTGAATTCACATGCAAATTGAATAAAGGACTGTAGTATCAGTTTTGAATGATATATTTGTATCTGGATAGGTGGAGTACCATTTACCAGGATCTTAGTATTATTTCTGGACAGTATATTTGTAAACAATGTATTCTATAAAGATTCTAGTCTGCAATATCCTACCAATCCACCATGAGTGGTGATTACTAATTTGGCAATCACAAGATGGCTCAATTTAGTCAATGCTGCGATTATAGTCAACAAGATGTATCACCTGTAGTATCAATAACTGATGATATCTTTGTATATAGATATGCTGCACCATTCACCCATAATCATTAGTATCGTAATTGGATGATTAATATGACTCGCTATACTTCCTAGTATTCCATCAACATCTTATCATTCTCCGTTTGGTAATTTATACTCAAATTCATTACAATATTCATATCTCTACTGCACTGTGTGGAACAATACTTGCATCATTTATACATTATTGACTGCTATTAGTATTCACATTACAATCAACCGCACATTAGTTGTATAAGTTGCAGATTCCATAACTCTATCAGGACATGCAGAATATTTTTGTGAAGTTGTTAGTTTCTGTACTACTCAATATATTTATCGTGAAAAATATTTACAATAGTTGTGCTGTTGCAACATTTCGATGAGATGTATTCGATCCTATGTTCTTGACCAAATGCGGCCCCATTACTCCAGTATTATTGGAAGCCTATTCTGCTTAAGATTGGGAGTATCTAACCCATGGAACATCATTGTAGAATACCATCTTGCACATATGAATTCAGCACAATTCCTTGAAATTGGTATTCAATGTAACATATATTTATGTATTCTAGTATTATTGAATAATCATTTATTCATATATATCTATGGTATCCCCTCAATCCATATGGATTAGTATTTTAATAGAATGCTTCCCATAGCTTAGTATACTCCCTAGGAATCATAAAACAGTGTTAGTATCAATAGTTCTTACCTCATACTGACACCCATTACAAAATGCATTCACTCACTACTGTGTATGGTCATGTACAAACATTTCTATTCCATGATAAACGCATACTAGTATTCACTATTGAAATAACTCCACCTTTCTGTAGTTATTCCCGATGTCTGATATCTATCAGGATATATAGAGTAGTTTTTACCAAATTGTTCGTATCTGTACTTCATACAATATTTGCACTATATAATACTTTATAAGGCTGTGGTATTCAAAAATCCCAACAAACATTAAATCGATTCTATTTCCAAACCCTCATATTGACCATTTTCCTCCACATCAAGGACCCTTGTTACAGTAGAAGATACGTTTGAGAACCCTTCAAGTGTGTAAGAAATATCAAAAGTGGGGTACTGCATAATTCCATTACTGCTCACATAAACAGTAATTTCTGGTATTGTTATCTACACACTTAGCAATTATTCAATAACTAATGCTCTTGATTGTCTTTATCGTCATTTGAATATTCTCGTAATGAGTGTCAGAATTGCATCGTATTCGGTATTCGGCTCTAACGTAGGAATGTAGGTAAGAACTAGAACGGTTGGGGCTAGCAAGCAACCGAGTATGTAGGGTACCACACCATCTTATCAGCTGGTGCATTGTTTAGTATTTGCTTACATTTTCCTTCTCCAAAATAACAACGACTCAACATAGAATGGTATCCTTAGTCTGAAACTTTGGTAGCCACTTGACTTGATGCATATCCCTACAGTCATGAATTTAGTATTTCTCTCCAATGTGAAATTATAGACACATAGTACCAGGCTGTAAGTGGAACCATCAATGATGGCAAGCTATATTGTTGGGTGGGGTTCCACACTGTCGTATTACCTGTCGCATTTGTTTGTATTTGCTTTCATGTTCCTCTGCCAAATTCGCAACTACTCAACAAGTATTGCTATTCTCAGTCTGAAACTTTGTTAGCAGGTTATATTCATACTTATCTGTAATGCCTTTTATTTATTTTCACTCTCTATTGTGGGATGGTAGATAAATAGTACCTGATGAAAAGGGGACACTTTCAGCTGGCAAGATATACTCTTGGTGTGGTACTACACCTTCTCTTCACCTGTCGCATTTTTTCATATATTTATACCTGTTCCCCAGCATTATTCACAACTACTCCATAAATAATGCAATTAGAAGTCTGAAATTTTGTTAATGGCTTCTCTTCATACTTATCTCTAATCCCTTTTAATTATTTTTTCTCTCTAATGTAACATTTTGGAGATATAGTACTGTGTGATGAAGGGTCTCATCAAGGCTGGCGAGAATTTTTAGTGTGGGTGGAGATATTGTATTAATCCCAGATAGGCAGGAGTAGTTCACACCCCTGAACTGCATCCTATGGCAGCAGGTCTGATCCCTGTACTGCATCCTATGGTAGCAGGTGAGGACCCCTGCAACTGCATCCTATGGCAGGTCAGACCCCAGTTTCCACCCCCTGCAACTGAATCCTATGGTGTGTACTGTGCATCCCACCCATAGGATGCAGTTGCAGGTTAGCTGACCTGCACTACTCCATAGACCTGGTTACTCAATCTGCTTGACGATATTCCTGAGGTACATCTGGATTCAAATATAGATTAGTGTTCTCAGATGATTCTACGGAATATAGCAGAAGCACGAAACATCTTGACAACTACTAGACGAACGCGATCCTGAAGAATTTTCAAACCAGTTAATCTTACCAGTAAGAACATACGGAAACGATATCCTGGAAGGAATAACAAACAGTTACAAGCTCTAAGATCTTCCTTCAGGAAAGACGGTTTAATTAATTAACAGATACAAGGTCAAGTAGAATTACCTTCTACTGTTGAGTCTGTAAAGACAAGGATTGAGGGAGATTACGCAAAAGAGGTAATATTGCCGATAGTATCTCAACACCAGATTTTACAAGGTCATTATATAACGGATTTTGTGAGAATACGTGTCAATTTGGATTGCAATATCAACGGGCAAAATATTACCGCAAGGTTATTAATTATTCAATGAAGATTATTTATGTAGATTTACTTTAGTATATCAATTAATCAACGAAGTTTAATTATACAAATCTACATTATGATTTAAATAGTCATCGGAATTATTATATACGTCATATGTATTATCAATATTGCATGGTGCTTCAATAAGATTTATTTGCTTTTTGTTTAATAGCCTCCGATATGACTATACATATTTGTTCTTTGAGTGTTTACAATCTCTATTGATTACCAATGTAGTTTGTTTGGAGATATTGCACAACGAAATATAATTCGAACTACGGCTGTGCATTCAGCACTTACATATAAGTATCTGATAATAGTTGTGTTAGTATGAATTAGTGGTAGCAACGGGTCCAAATTCCCGGGTTGGTTCCGGTTCCGGTTCCACCCGAGTCCGGACCGTAGCAATGGCTTTTACCACACGAAAAACTGGACCCATTTGAAATGGGCCGGGTTTACCACCAAAAACCCGCCATTTCAACATTACAACTTTGCCTTCAATTATGTATTTGAGTTCTGATTCTATCATGACATGATCAGTACGCAGATTGTGCAGTTGTACCCACTCTTTCACCTGGCGATCTCAGATATGTTATCCCACCAATAATCGTTGAGTCACTATCAAAAACCCACTAAATTCGCTTAACATTCACCGTTTTTTCACAGCCAGCCAACGAATGTCAGCCGGATCGCAAATTGGAAAGTTGAAGTAAATGAGTGCCTACAACTGCATGATCTACGTACTGATCATGTCATTTTCTAAATAAGAACTCAAATACATAATTGGAGCCAAGGGGGTAGGAACCACGAAGTTGGAACCGCGGACCGGTTCCAACCTGGCCAAATAACCGCGGGTTCATGTCCAGGCTGGGTAACAAATGCGTCAAGACACAGCGGGTAAGGTTTCTGGCCGGGTCATGAACCGAACCAAACCGAACCACCGGCCCAAGACCAGGCCTCTGGCAGGTTGCCCGGACCCGTTGCAAACACTAGTATTGATACTTTGTGAGAAGTGTTGTTGTGTGGGGCAAAGCACCCCCATAGCAATTGGTGTGTGCGGAGGTGCATGGTCAGCTTGGATGGCGTATGCCCTGGCAGTGTCATAGCTTCCGTATCTGGGCATAGTGGCTTCGCTCAGCTGTGAGGTCCAACCACCGAAGGCCTTCATCAGATTGTCCATTTTTGTGTCAATTCTGTTTTCAACTGTAGCAATGGGTATTCCCTCCATGACTTGCGCTGGTGTCAGAGTCTCTTCACTAGGAATTGACGGAACTTTCACCACTCCTGGCTTCTGTGGGAGCGGAACTCCAGCTGAGATGATGTACTGAGAACCACCTTGCGCCATACGTGCTTCTGCGGAATCCAGAAGGGCAATGACATCGGCGGTCGCACATTTGTTGACGAAGTAGTTTTGGAGTTTGTTGTGGATGAAAATCTACGAGTCTCTGGGATGTAGTTCGAGGTTCATTAACACTTCCACTCTGAAATCTCATGGGAGGGCACCGAGTAGCATTTCCACCTGTCAGTACTCAGCCAAGGCTCCCTTGTTGATCATAATGTGGCGAAACGGCGCAGTTATGAACCAGGTGGCCCATCATCAACACTCCTCTGTACCTTTTGCAGCGTTGCAAACATAATTTGTGACAAAGCACAGTTCTGGCTCGAGGAGAGAACGTACAGGGTGAGAAGATATGATACTATCCAGCCGTGAGGATCCACGCGATGGTGTGGATCTACGAAATCTTGAAAGAATGAGTGGGATCAATAGATTGGAAAGATAGACTATGTAATTCATTGTATGATAGGATAGTACAAGATGAGATGAGATACTATGTACCCTGGGATCTCCCGAATATATACTGCCCGTTGCTCTCTCTGTCTCTGTTACCCCTGAATCTCCGACCGCTCCCATTGCACAGTCAATCTCAGTCATCCCTGTATCTCCGTACACCTGGCATAGCACAGTCCACTACCAAGCTGAGTGGCGGTGGTGGTGAGAAATGGATTTTCCACCCATACCGGGTTCTCAGCATTCAATAGGCTATCACATCCTGTATTGATTGGGCTTGGAGACAACCATTCGGTCACCGCCATGCATTTCTCTATTGTGAACGTTATTCAAGGCTATTAAGGCGAAGCCATCCGTGCCCCTACCTTTCGGCTTTCCCTTCAATTGATGAATCAATGGGATTGGGGTAGGCATACAGCTATATTTCGGGATGAAAGATGATCCAGTACTTAGCCCGTATCTTGCACCCTCACCGGAAAACTGATCAATGCCGTCTATATCATCGACCCGGCTTCTGCAATCTTATCATCGACTACCAAGAGCGGGAGAATGGAACACTGAGACTGCTGACTTCCAAAGTGAAAGTCTACGAACTTACAATCAAGTCTTCAGAGTCACCTACGATCGAATCCCCAAGTCAACGGGCATCCTCTCTTCTCAGTGCACCTTTGACTGCCATAACTAGATCCAGCTGCCAATCCCTCACACTCTGGGAGTCAAGACAATGGCACCAACGACTTTCTCATGTATATCCTAAGGCCATAGAATCTCCAGTAATGCGATATACAAACGACAATTTGATCTGCACAGTCTGCATCCAAGTCATATTCAACCAAACGTTCATCAATGTGCCAGTCAAGTGCACAACACAGTCTGTTGAACTTGTACTTTCAGAAGTGTCTGGTACCATCTCTACACTGAACTTCGGACACAATCGATATTATATACAATTCATCAGCCACTACATGGGGTACACATCCATATGGCTGCTCCCCACTCTTAATTCCAAGATGTGCACCTCCACCTACCGGTCATTTCAGGTCCCAGTAGACTGATTCGGAGTGAACATGAAGGGATTCCAGTGTGATAATGGACGTGGAGAATAGACCAATATGACCGGCTGATAAGTACTCGCGGACCGCAGTACAACATATGAGCAATGTCCTCCCGACTCACACCATAACCATGGCATTGCCGCATGCATGATCCGTACAGTAACTGAAATGGCCTGGGCAATGATGATTGACTCCCCGGCTGCGGTTCACATCTGGGGAGAAGCAGTAATACTGCAGTCTATCTCCATGAGAGATCACTGAATGAACGCCTGAAAAGACAAAATGACCATGATGGCTATCAAGAGCCATACAAAATGCCATTCAAAATGCTGCATGGATTTGGAAAACCTATGCATGATACTGACAGCAACAACATATGGTGTCAAGCCCTACTCCAAACCCTACAACCATTTGAATGAGTTGACAGTGGACTGATTCCCGAAGTTGAATGCTGCCAAGGCATGTTCCACCCGGGCTCACAGCCCTGCACAATTGTGAACTACACACACCTCTCACAGACATTGTGGCAGTGTGGTGGGAAAATGCATTTCTCACCACCACTGCCACTCAGCTTGGCAGAGGATTGAGGTACGGCTGATGTACGGGGATAAAGGGATGACGCAGATGGACGGGGCAACTGGGGCATTCGGCACTGTCGCAGTATCGAAGATGAGTAGTGCGACAGTAAGCATGTTTTAGGGAGACCCCGAGGTAGTTAGAAGGCATCTCGTACCATATACCAATTTATCATACAATGTATTACACTCCGTATCTTTCCCATCTTTTGATCTCACTCGCTAATTCCGAGATTTCTCGGATCCTCACAGCCGGGTACTATCATATCTTCTAACCCACCTCCTACGCTGCTCGAGCTTGAACAGCTTTTTCTCACGACTTCGATTTGGAATGCCATGAGCGTTCTGGTAGCGTAGTAATGCTGGGCTCTGTGACCTCTAGATCCGCAGTCTCACCACAGTTGGAGCCCAAATGCGGATTCTGCTTCAGAAAGCTGAGTACACAATGGTGGGAAAGACCGCCACTAGCTACTACAGGTAGATGTGGAGAGAAGCCACTACTGAACAGTGCTAACGATGTCGGATTCGCATGCCAGATATGGTAAGCCTGGTACATCGAAGTCACTAACAAACAAGGCACCGACCTTATACTGGGATGAACACATAAGACATAGCGCCGACCACACATCCTATAAAAGACACCGACATTATACCGGGGTGACCACCGAGGACATGGCGCTGATCCAACCTTCGAAGAAAGGCCCCGACCTCATACTGGCACAAACACCCAGGGAATGGCGTCAAGCCAACGCCAGATGGAAGGCCCCGACCTCTAGCCGGGAAATACACCGAGCGTACTCACCAGCCCAACACCGTGATGAAACACACCAAGCTGAGACTAGGACGGAAGGCACCGACCTCACACTGGGACGACAACCACTGACCCCACCGATAAGACACATGGCACCAACCTCATGCCAGGATGATCACCGAGAATAAGGCACCCACCTCATACTCATATGACAGTCACCGAGCTCCCAGATGGAATCACAGGCATCAATCTCGTACTGGGATGACTGACACCGACCTATGACCAGCATGATTGGCACCAACCTCATACCGGCAGCACTGAGACTGACCTAGCACCAGGACCACAGGCAGCGACCCCTTGGATGGGGCGACAGGCACTGACCAAACACCATGACCACTACGACTGATCTAGCCGATCGGACAAACTTCCAGACCAGGCACCGACCTTATACGAGACAAGCACACACATTGGAAACAAGGACACCAACCCCATACAAAGGAAGACATTAATCCCGAGGAATATTGAGAAAATGAGTTATGGATGCTGGTAAGATTAGGAAGAATGCTAATGAGAATACAACCAGTTGTGCGGGCAGATGTCGCACGGAACAGATCCGAAGAGATAAACGATGTGGCGGGAAGCTAAGAGGGAAGATTGTGTGAGGCGGTAAAGCTGGGCTAGGAAAAGCACATTAGAAAGAGCTCACCTCGAAAAGAATGTCAATTGACCCAACACCACTTGCGACAACTCACAATCTAGCAATTGACCTTCGATCACCAGTTTCTGCCAATTCACCACCAAAACCACCATCCCATCTCCAAACTGCTACAACAGGATCAAGCTGACAACTGAACACTTTCAATCTACTTCTGCCACCGGTTCCAGTCGCCGGACCACATCCCCCAGTGCTGGACCCTCAAGCTAGGCCGCATCCTCCACCAGCACCGGAACCTCTGCGAACGCCTCGCCCAACCACGTATACAAACAAAGCCAATTCATCGAGTTCTTGGCCCTAACCATCCCGAAGGAACAGAACCAAATGCCACTCCCTGGCACAATGGGCGCCCAAGTCTTCAGAGGAGGGGATTTCACCAAGTTCATTGAAATGTACGAACGTTTCTCATCTCGAACCGCAACACTTCTGGCCGGGGACGATGTTGTTGCAACCTTTCCGTGCTACTGGTGGGAAACGATCCAGAAAACAATCAAAATGATCAATGGATATCCGAGAAAGGACTAGGAGCACTTAAAAAAAAGAACTGCATGACACCTTTCTCCACAGTGATAGCCAAGTCCCTATGTATATCAGATCGTACTTGGAGCGACAATGCAAGAACCACCACCGGGAATGTGTGAACTTTTGCCTGAAAACTATGATCCGGGCCTATGACAACATCAGCCCCATCATGATCTACATGGGTGCCATGGCTGGGTACTTACAACTGGAAATGCTGCTCGGAGCTCTCCCAAGGATTATAATAGCAAAAGTGGTGATCAATATCGATCGAGATCCCAGAGACCCCTTGACTTCCAAATACCACACACTCCGAAAGCATGACCCCAAGACATGTTTGAGTGCCAACACTGTCGCCCTCCTGTACTCGGAAGGAGCACATATGGCGCCAGGAGTCTGTCCTTATTCGCTCCCAGCTGGAGTTCCACTCCCACAGATGCCAGTAGAGTTACACGTCCTGGCATTCGCTAGTGAATAAACCCCTCCACCATCACAAGTCACTGAGGTAATCCCTCTCACTAAATCTCACAATACAATCGACTGGAAAATTGACACTATGATGATGGCTTTCGAGGCCTGGACCATCCAGATAAGCAAAGTGAATGAGTACAGATACGTAGGCTAATGTCGATTGATAGGAAGAGAACGTGTGCAGAGGAAGAGGAATGAATATACAACGGGAAAGAAGAGGGATCGTTTGAGGATGAAGGGAAACAGTCAATCCACAAGGGGGACTATCGAAGACAGTGAGGAATTCAATGGGAAGAGGTGTGGATGAGGAGAATGTGTGGAAAGAGGACGAGTGTCTGGTAGTCAGAGAGTTGGGTAGGAAGATGGTAGCAGAGGAGTGGTCGATGGGAAGGAGGCTTTGGTAAAGGAAAGAAGTGCATCCAGGAGAGAATCGACGACTTTTGGGTGGGTTTCCAAAAATCGCATTGCTCCACATCACAGGCTAATACAACCCTTTTTCTCATATTTTGACTCGGCACATCGGGTGCCAGCAGATCACCCATCCAAACAATGATGGCAATGCCGGATGGAGGGAGAAGAAAGGTGGGAAGAAGTGCGGAAGGGAGGTGACCAATTGGATGGACTGTGAGGAAAAGATTTGAAGATATCAAATTCAAAATATTGCGTGGATTTGTGAGATGGAGAGCAAAGAAATATTACTATTGGCTCAGTTGCACCCACATTACATGAAACATTCCTGCTATTCTCCTCTAACCCTCTAGTGACCTCGAGACAAGACAGATCATCAACCACTGGGTCCAACCAGCAAATTGGTTGTACTCGATGAATTCGTGTTGACGCAGGTAACTCAAACTCATACACATATGGAGATTTCTGACGAACCACCCTACAGGGTCCCAACCATTTCCAATCAGGTTTCCTTGAAGGCCTTCTAGTTCGAACATGCCTGGCATCCAACCACACTCTGGAGTCCTCCTGAATATCCATAGCGCAAATTCATCCGCGATTTGCTCCCTCCTCCTGCACTGCTTTGCTTCGCCACATCTGTACTTGGAGATGATCCTAAATTCGTTGCATTGTGGCCTCACCTTGATCCGCAACGAAACATCATTGATCCCATTCCTTCAATGGGTCTCCTGCGAATGACAGCTGTGGGTCCATTCCCTGAACCCCATAAAACAGGGTACACTTGGTTGTTTCAGACACTCCGTTTTTCGCGGCAAACTCAGCCAACAAAAGCCAATTCACCCAATCATCCTGCCGATGGTTAACGAACACCCGAAAATACTGTTTCATACTAGCATTCATTTGTTCCGTCTGCCCAACTGTTGGTGGATGACAAGCTGTCAACATTCTTCGGTCAATCCCCAATCGACTGCGCACCTGTTGCAGCAAGATTCACCCAACTTGCGGTCTTCGATCTGAATTGATTGTTAATGGGAGTCCGTGGAGTCGTACCATTTCTCGCAGGAACATCTCTCCCAACCCCAGAGCATATATAGTCGTATGGCAGGGAACAGAATGTCGTATCTTTGAAAGCCGATCCACCACTACCCATAGTGAATGGAAGCGTCCACACTCCTGTGATCCTACCACAAAATCCAACGAGATATCCTCCCATAGTTTCTTTGCTATAGGTAAAGGCCGAATGACCCCAAAAGTTGAATGCCTCAAACTTCTGGACCGCTGGCAATCATGGCAATTTCCGACATACCACTAGACTTCCTTCAACATTTCTTTCCAATACTATTCTCGGTCAAGCAGATCAAACGTATTTGCTTGTCCTGGATGTCCTGCTAAAGCTGTATCATGATGCTCCTGTATAATGCGTACGGGTAACTCGTCCATATCCGGCAAATATACATTCCCTCTATACATTACCCGTCCCTCATTCTCCGTACATTCTGCAACTGTAATTTCTTGTAACCCACTATTCATTTGGATTTCCTCCAATATTGTTCCTGGTAGCGGGTTGGTCTCATATGCCTGTGTCATATGATCAGGAATACAGGGACGGCCCTTGTCGGGCAGGGTGTCTGCCAGCAAACACAATAGTTCTGGTACGTTCTGCAGTTTTAGAACCACCTGTTCCATATTTTTCAATCCTTTATACCCCCATTCAGTGAGGTCTCTTGGCCTCCTCGTCACAGCATCCACCTTCCGATTTGATTTCCCTGGTCTATACACAATCTGGTGATCACAACAGGTTAAACATTGTGTCCATCGGGCCTGACTTCGATTCAATAGCTTCCTTGTCATAAAGTATTCGAGATTTTGATGTTCAGTTATCAATCGTAGGGGGTACACTGTGCCCTCACACTCCGGTCTCCATTCCTCCAGTGCTTTACTAATTGCCATATGTTCCTTATCGTAAAAATCGTAAATGCATTCGGCCGGTGTATGCTTCCGGGAATAATATGCCACTGGATGAATCACTCCCTCATTATCGTACTGTGACAATACTCCGGCGGATACATAATCAGGAGCATCTGCTTCAATAATGACTTCCCTGTGATGATCAAAATGTCGAAGAACTGGTGCCGTTGTAAAAGCCGTTACCATTGCTCTAAATGCCAACTGTTGCTCTGCTTTCCACTGAAATGGTTCATCCTTCTTTGTTAACCTTGATAATGGTTGAGCTTTTTCTGAGAACTTAGAGATAAACCATTGATAATAATTGCAAAACCTGACAAATTGTTGTACTTTGAAGAGGTTGTTCAACCTGCCATTCTTTGTTTTCTTTTCCTGACTCCAATTTCTCACCATCTCAATTTCGTCTTCATCCATTGATATTCCTTTTGTTGTTATACTCAAACCCAAATACCTAACAGTTACCTTATGGAATTCGCACTTCTCAGGTATCGAATACAATTCTGCTTCCAGAAGACGATGCATAATCCATTCAACATGTTCGACATGTTCTTCCTCTGAATTACTATACATCAATATATCATCCAAGTGAGCCAAAGCAACATCGTCCAGAGCCAATCGTATGGTATTTTTAATATATCCCTGAAACTCTGCTCGATAATTCATTGACCCAAACTGTGTAACTGTTGGTTCCAACAACCCATACCTCATCCTGAAGGCTAACTGATGTTCATCCCCTTCTTTGACTGGTAACAGGTTATGGGCCTGACCGTCATCAACTTCGTTTATATCGTGGCCCCTTGTAGTTGATTCACACTCTCTTGTACAAGGGAAGGGGATACCGAGGCAAAATCATTTTACTGTAGATAGTCTGATAATCGATACAAAATCGTACGCTTCCGTCCGGTCTCTTCGCAAAGGGTAGTGGCACAGCATACGGTGATGATGACTGACAACAACCCCCTTTGGACCGATTTCCTTCCAACCATTCTTCAAGGGTAACCAATTCAACTCTTGACATCGAATAAAGATGTCCCCGAGTTGGTGTCTCGCCTTCTTTCAGGCGTACTTCATGATCGATGTCAGGTCGATGTGGTGGGAGGCATTCAGCTAAAACCGTCTTACACAAGGGTAGAAACTCATGATATTGTTTAGGAATAATCTCCTCCAGGGGACGTTCCTTAAGATCCTTTGCTTCAATAGCTTTATTAATATCATATAGCGATGCCGTAAATGCCTTAAGCTTCCCATTCTTAACATTCCGGCAGCACGAAGATCCATTAAGCATGACAATGTGTCCTCGAAATGATCGTTGTGGACATATCGGTGATACAAATTTCGTTTCGTTCTGAGGTTAAATTGGTTCCGGAGGTGCCTCCCTGACCTCTTGAACTGTCCCAGGTGTGCCATGGCAATGTGTGGTGCAATATTGCGATCCAAAAGTAACCATATTCGACGCAAACCATACTGCAACCTCATGTAGCTGTAACCAGGGAATTCCAAGTACAATTGGATAATGTCCTAGCTTCGTAACAAACATAGATAGCTGTTCCTTATGATCCTGAACCATCATTCATACTTTGGCAACATGCATAATATCCCCTGAGTCTGTGGGTCTTCCATCGATAACCTCGACATGTCGTTTCTCTTTTGACTCTTGGAGTTGTATCTGATGATGGTGAGCAAAATCTTGATCCATATATGCAATGCCTGTAGCCCCGCAATCGATCTGCGGATGTGTGGGTATCTCCTTGTTACTCAAGGTCAATGTACAGGTTATAACTAAATGTTTCCCTTCCATTGATCCCTCCAATACCTCCACCTTGCTAACTGATAAACGCGAAATTCCAAAACATTTTAAAGCATTCAATGCAAAACTTTTTACATCAACTGAAGAGCCATCCTTGTTCAATTGACTTGCTCTTTTCCCATTTCCCCGGAACTTGTCTCAGTTCCTACTTCCTTTACCTCTGCTCCAGCCATCTTGAACGTCTGAGCCTTCTTCCTTGCTGCGCAATCACCCACTCAGTGGTCAACCCCACCACTGTATACACACCTCCCATCCGTGAACCTTTTAGCTCTTTATTCTGTGGAGATCCTCCTCCTGCCTGTGCTGAGGTCCATTTGTGCGGGTCCTGTATATCCAGCCACTGTTCCAGCGGAAGCTCCTGCGGGATCCTTTGGACGGGCCGGAGATCTGGGGGAAGAAGCGAAACCTATCCTGCCAATGTTATGTTGTGCAGCTTTCTCCACTTGTCGTTGTCGGGTCTGATTATCCCGCCTCTGACACACTGTCACAAACGCGGGGAGTTCTTCTGGCATCTCACTATATGTGAACGAGTCTTTCATTTCATCTGACAACCCTATTGGTTATGCATTCCGTAAGGCTCAAGGATTCCAGTCCGGATCCTCTGGAATAACTTGGAACTCAGCATAATGCTGAGAGAACTCACCGTGCATTTGTGTAATCTCCCGCATCTTTCATTCAGCGGTGGCTACCTGGTTTGGGTCCCCAAATGCTGCTTCCTGGAGTTGTACAAAAGCTGGTAGGTCTTCCAGCCCTGTCGTTCAGTCCTCCCGGACGTGCGTCAGGATCTCGCCTATGGCAGTTGAATGAGTACTGCATCTTTGACTGTTCTTCAGGAATGCTGACGGGTTTGTGTCTTATTACCATCCAATGTTGAGCAATCCAGCCTCTCAACTGAGTTCAGTCCAATCCTGAAAAGTCCGGGGAGTCGGGATTCTTCTGTCCTCTGTCCTCCGGTTGCAGGAGGGGCGTCAGGGCTGCCCGGACCACTAACGAAAGCGCATTCCCTAACTGCGTTCTCAAAGATTGGACTTCTCTTCATGACTGCGGGGCGTCCAGTGTCCTGTTACCCAGTTCCTGTCGTAGGTCCTCGTCTGTTCCTACTGTTCTCGGAGTCTTCCTGTCTTCTTCCAGCTACCACCTCAATGTTTCCAATTGTTGCTCGAACGTCGAGTAGTCGCATTATGGGGGTAGGAACTGCCGCGTCTGTAGGTTCATGATCTGCTATTGCAGATCGATTATCTGTTGGGGGTGGTCACACACCATCTGGACTTCCCTGATGAGTTGGTAGTATTGGGCCACCCGGACCAACGCCTCCAGTGTCTGTCTGAAGGCTTCGTACAGCTCGTCAGTTCCTGTGGCATCCCTCTGTGTCTTGATGAGGGCCAAGATGGTGCCTTGGTCTTTGGGTGACACCAGCGCCACTCGGGGTTCCGTTGATCCTGATATTGCAGCCGATCAAGCACATCAACCAATGCCAATTATATGTGTCGATTTCGGAAAGGGTCGGAGTCGGGGATTCACTAACTATCACGGGCACTGGCATAGGCCTTGCTGTTTCTGCTGCTGCTGGTGCGTGTCCTACTGTGGAGTGTGTTCCAACACAGTTTGTCCTTCACCCCCACAAGGTAACTCCTGACCACAATCGAACCAAGCGTGGGCTCCCCAATACTTAGTCCAACTATTACCAAACACTGGATTATCAAGTTTCAGGCCTCTTCAGTAGGCGGCGGCTTCTGTCCAGTAAATATTCCAAGGAGAGGGAATGGCACATTGTTCCCAAAAGGATTCTTCCAAGGGTTCCTCCCGAAGGCTCTCTGCAAGTACAGCGTCGATGTTTTCAAGAGCGTTCAGTGATTCTAATTCGAAAAGAGCACAGGATGATCCAGCAGGATCAAACCTGTAACGGGCGGGATCGGACGCAGGTGATGTGGATATTGCAGGGCTGAACTCGAAGTGCGTATCGAGAGACAAAGATCAGAATATGTTCCAAAGTCGGACTATTGCTTGCTATACAAGAGAACGAGTAAAGAGAGAAGAAAAGGAAATCCTTCAACACTATCAACACTCTCTTTATATACAATTCATCTGCCACCCTCGAACCATTCTTCATGCTCCGATGTACCATCCGAGTCTCATCCCATGATCTTACACACCACTCCGTTATTCCTTATCGTGACAACCACGCCACCTCTCCTGACGTCTCAACACCTCAGCTCACTTCTTTATCTATACTAAATTATACCGCCACCATCTCGCCGCTTCTTCCGCGTCTTCCAACGTCTCCGCCTTTCCGTAACACAATTCCTTCCACACCTTCCGTATCTTTCTTCTATATTTCCCAAGTACCTTCGTACCTTCTTGCGCCGTGACAAAACCGAGTCATTCAGGACGTACAGTTATGGTCCTCATCTCACATTCGAGTACGGGGATTGATGTGGGTACTGACAGAGTTCAAATTCAGTCAGTGGTGGTAACTCGTCAACGCGATTGTCGCAAACGTGGATCCACCAGTGGTTGGGTCGTTGAGACACCCAGCCAGTAACATAGCAATTTTCGGAACTATAATCACAACCGTTCGAAGGAGGCAGGCACTTCCCAGGCCATGAGATCGCAGCTACACAGGTAGCAAAGCGAGATCTAACTTTTGGTAACTTTGCAGTTGTACCAAACAAGATCAAAACAAGGGGTCAAACAATGTTGACAGTACATTCGAGATCAGGTGAGTTTTACATGACAGGTTCTAGTGTAACGGGCGGGGTCGGACATAGGTGATATTGGTAACAATAATGTGATATCTTAATCAGGACAAGTTGCTTTGAAGTTCGTATCGAGAGAATCAAGACATGACAAGAGTCAGAGCTGTTTCAAAGTTGTGCTTGCCTTGCTATACAAGAGAACGAGTAAAGAGAGAATAAAAGGAAATCCTCCAACACCCAACAACGTCTCTTTATATACACTTTGTCAGCCACCCTCGAACCATTCCTCATGCTCCGATGTACCATCCAAATATCTTCCCATGATCTGACACACCATCAACACAACCCCTTATCAATTCAACCACGCCACCTCACCTGACGTCGCAACACGTCAGACCACTCCCGTAACATAACAAATTATACCGCCACCATCTCGCAACATCCTGACGCCATTCCCGCGTCTATCAACGTCGCCGCTTTTCCATAACACTAACTCCTTCCATCCACCCAATACTATTCCTAAGTACCGTTCAATCTATCCCATGCAACCAGGGCCGTGACACATGCATACGTACAAGACATAGAAGACATACAAGTCATACTCCGAATACCGCATATACAAGAGCCTAAATGTTCCTGTACTTGAGAATACAAGCTTCTAGCAATCAGTACATTTCAACATCCTAGTGTATAAAATCGCCGAGTGACAAATTATGATCTCTCCGTATGCATACATCAAGCATGAAGAGGTTGACGCTTCATTCATAGGGAGTGATTGCACACCAGACGCTATCAAAATATGGCTCCAGAATCGTCATCTTGATCCACCGACACCTCAATCACTTGAGATTGGCCCGACATTACCACAAATTCCCAATCAAAAATGTCATGGCACGCTAACCATACGCGGCTCGGTGTTCTTACTCGAGTCAACTTGGACTCCGCCCCTAATCCTCTTAGACTCCTTCACATTCCTTTATACCTATATTATTGCTATATACATTGCTCATCACATTGGGTGATGTTTTTTTGCTTCCATGACATGATAGGCGCTTTGGGCGGAATCCTCATCACGCTGTCCATCGACTCGCGATCACGGGTGCGCATGTATAATGGTACTTTGAAAAACATTATCGCACCTTTGGAAAGGCGAATACATACGGGGTCGATTTCCGTCGAAACTGCCGAGCGAGAGGCACATTCCGCACGTAATATCCTATTAATTCAAATTCGTCGAAGTAACTTCACACCTGCCCTACTCTTCAGTACCTTACGCAAACCAGTTCTGCCGACCTTTGAGCAGACCGTTACACATTACCAGTGCAAATTAACTATTCCCAGCTCCATGACTAACTCAGAGCTGGAGGCCGATGTATTCCCGCTCGTTGTCAACATTCCTGACCCCCTGATTAACTCCGGGTCGGAGGCCCATGAACCTTTCCTGATAGTGAACAACACACCCAACCCCCGGATTAACACGGGGTTGGAGACCGAACAACAGCAGCTGAAGATGGTGTCCCAACCCATTTATAAGGCAGGTAGCCGCGGTGCTAACAATTTACTCAGCAGGCTTTGCTAAAAATCGTAAGAGGGGCGAAGACAACAAACCCAAACGTTAACAACTGGGCGCTGTACCTCCAGAGCAACACACTAACAATCGTATAGGGAGCGGTTGTGGTATTTGCGACGGTAAGGGCAGAAGCAGAAAGTAGCGGATCGTTGGGCTGGGTCGTGTTGTGCGCGTGGTTTCGGGTGGCGAGTGGATTCGTAACGGGATATGTACTACTCTCGGCGGGCCGTCATTGGAGAACATTCGTGCCGCTGGGCGGACGAGGAGGAATTTATATTGTTTTGGAAAGCTTGCTGCAATGTTTGCTGAGTATTTTTATCAGTATGGGGGTGATGCATTTTCTTGGAGGATGATTGGCACGGGGCCGTGTTCAGTGTTGTTGGGGTAAATGTTGAATTGGGAATGCGGGAGGCTCGCATTTGATGGCTTGTTCATCAGTGGGCTTTGCGGCCTAATCATAACTTCTCAGTTCAGGTGGTGCAAGATAACCCAATCAGCAAAAGTGCAAATCGACTATAGCCTGCGCACACGCGCAGCTAGCTCATAACAAGCTTCCCGTAGACCCCTGCGCGACGTGCAGTCTGTAGTCATCCATAGTCAATCCATAGACATGTGCGCGTGAGCCTATGGAACTATATGCAGCTACCAGTTGATGCCACTGACTCGATGCAGATGGACCTATGCCAGTCTTTACTGCCGGCAGGCTTCGTGGGTACTGTACAAACCGTGGATACTATCATTGAGACCGGGTTTGGGAGAGTGCTTCATTGTAGAAGAGAGAGAAAGAAAGCATGAGTAGCCCTGGAATGAATGTGTGCGCACACATACGTCCAAAATCGATGGGAAGCGGGCAGCAGATTCCGCTGAAGAAACTGAGTCGGAGATCTGCTCTCTCCAAGATTCAATTGTCTACCTTTGCTGCAGAATCTAAGGCTGCATTTGCCAACCCAATGACAGTAAGAAATCGTGAGATTTTGTCACGGTGCGGCGGTGCGGTGGTGGGCACGCTAAATTATCGATAAGATTCGGACCATGAAATCGACCATTGTCATGATTTCGGTCACCCACCATACACCGCCTGCCACATCCCACCCGGCGCCTGCTACTCAGCGAGTCTATCCACCCAAGCGCGCTTGATAATCTGCACTCAAGAGCACCTCTTAGAAGCGAAATTGGAAGCGTACAGTTCAGCGGGCTGGGAGTGTGCAATCGAGTCCAATAAGGAGCAAACTTGAGAGCGCACAGTCAAGTGAACTTGGAAGCGTGCAATTGAGCGTACTTTGGAGCGTACATGAGAACATCTTAGGAGCGTACTTGGGAGCGCGCGATGAAGTGCGTTTGGAAGCGTGGAGTCAAGTGTGCTGTATACAGCGTCATGTATAATCTCGAGCACATATATTTGCCTACGTATCATAGTTATCTAGTCAACGCGCTGGTCCATAGGACTTCATAGTGCCCCACGGCAAATATCCTATAGAATACAGTCCGAAAAGCAGCATGAGCTACACGTTGTGCAAGGTCATTTTTCCCGGTGCCAGGTACCAACAGTTTTCGTCAATCAAGAGTTGGAAGCCGATGGAAGATATAAAAGCAGAGACGCTGACGTACCTAGTTACTCGCCCTCCTCAATGGGATGTCGTTCAAGTCCTGACGCTGTCCCAAAGAGCAACAAACCAGTCGGCAGCTGTTGTAGGGTGGAGAACGTAGATCCTATATCCAATACACGATTGGAGTTGAGGGGTCGAGCAGGTATGCCTTCAACCGGCGCATCATGGTTGGACTAAGGGGTTAAAGCGCCACTGGGAATCTTTGCAATGCAGAAACATCCTGAAAGTCTAGCTTCTTACTTTCTTACTGATCAGCACATGAAATAGCGTTAGAAAGAGTCGAAATTGGAATTATCGAGTGTACTTCTGATATTCTGTTATAGCATGCTACCGCGGACACGAGCCACCGCAGAAGCATGTTTTAATTGCGTGGCAACCACCTTTAGAAATGACCCATAACAATATATATACTATAGCCAAGACATATTTACCTGTTAGGTTAGATGTTAGAGTTGTAAGAGAAGCTAGAATGCTTATTTCCACCGCAACATCTTAATCCACTTTCTCCCATTCTCCTCCAGCTTTCATGCCATTTGCTTCACCAACCACTACTATTGATTCTCCTTCAGAAGAAGCAAGCACCGAAGCTCCTTTTACAGATGGCGAAAATATAATGACTACTCTAGCATTTCGGCTGTAGCCGAGGATTGGAGTGATATTGGATAACCTCATACCGATTTACACCCAGGCTAAAATTTATTGAACTGCTTTTACCCATGATGAGCAATCTTCGATAGATGCTACTTTTCATTCTCAATGGCTGGCTATCACCTGGTCTCTCGCGTTTCCTCACATCTTCATTTGAAGCAGGGGACTTGCCCTACTTCTAGCACTGGCTAGCAATAAGCCAATCAAGGTTGAAGCGCACTTCTGGGTGCTTCCGTTATTTTCTGAAATATAGATTTGATGGTATTGGGTCTAGTTTTCTACTTATTAACCCTGCCGTGTAGATAGATGCACAGGGCACCTGGCGGGATTTGTTAGTTGTGTTGTGTTCAACTTAATGTGGCTTTGGATATACTATACAGGCAAGGTGGGGATTGGAATTTCATTCTTATTCCTATTCCTATTCCTATCGTTTAATGATCCGATCGTGACGCTAGCTCAAGGAATCCGTCTTCTTCATCTCCCCAGTCTCTTCAAGCAACCCCGCAACCTTCTCCCATGCCTCCATAACAACCCTCTCATTCCAATACCACGCAATCGCATGAAACGGCATAGTGCACCACCTCCAGCACCTCCACCTCCTCCTAAAGCTAATCCACCCCATCAACCAACGGCCCGGGTAAATACACCATTCCGGCTCGAATCCAATCTGATCGAGCCACACGACCGGGAACACGTCATTCACGAGGAGATCTTTTAGCGTCGCCCGAGTGAGCCCAAGAGTGCACAAGTTCTCCGCAATATGGGCGGTTTGATCAATATCGTTGTTGAGGTCGATGAGAATATCGCTCAAAAACCAGCAGGCCCGCATCTCGGAAAGCGACATTTGGAAGGAGGGGTCATACGGGTTTGGTACGTTTGGGACTGTGGTGGTTGGTTCGAGGGATTCCATGATTGCAATGGGGGAAGGAAGTATGGTTCGAAGGAAGGAAGGATGGGATGGCGTAACGTTCTTATATAGGTGTGCCAAGACAAGGCGAAGCTCAAGCTCTGCTGCCGTTCTTAAACTTCGTATTTGACACTGACACGCCATGAAGGTTTACCTCCGTTGAACACTCACCAAACGCTCACGAAACAACGAGACTATCAGAAAAAGAAGAGGGAGATGATAATTATTTCAACTGTCAATGTAGTCTGTCAATGTCGATAATGATCGTGAGAGGACATAAGTCCTCCCAACCTAAGACGAAAGTGCCAAGAAAACATCCCCGCCACTCTCTAGCCACTAAACTACGCCACACAGTATGCAGAACAGACGCAAAAGTTAACATCCTTTTTAGTGCTAGATCGCCATCCGTGACGAACCAAAACGAAGCGAGCCACAAATACCCCTAGCCCTATTCCAATGCCGTGCATCATGTGAAATTCTGCATAGAATAGAGTCGTTCAGCCCCGCTGCGTACAACTTTTTTGCGACTTTTCCGCCTACCAAATGCCTGCAGATAAGCTACAGATCACTAGGTATACTAGAACCTCACTGGTCGGAAAAGTTTCAAGAAAGTTGTCCGCCAGCGGGGCTGAACGACTCAAATGCCCCGCCCACCCTCCGCACACATGCACCCGACCTCGCCCACAAACAACAACTAGTAAAATACTTTCCTCCTATCAACGTGCGAGTAAATCCGCAAGTTTATTAATAATGTACGC